>Ga0307930_1003551_pt1 | contig 11397 bp, 11 predicted proteins | sample OrgLakmetageno46_FD_203161 | JGI IMG/M metagenome (GOLD analysis project Ga0307930, IMG submission 203161) | Saline water microbial communities from Organic Lake, Antarctica - #46 | ecosystem: Environmental > Aquatic > Non-marine Saline and Alkaline > Saline | place: Antarctica: Organic Lake... | reverse complement strand
GATTCAGCGCGGCTGTGATCAGTGGGTAAACAATCATTGCTATGGTAGACAGTGTAGTTACACCCACTACCGTCAGAATGGTGTTGCGCTCCTGAACTTCACTACGCGGCATGACCGCCGACAACGCCAAGGCAGCAGACGCCCCGCAAATGGCAACGGAGCCACCGGTCAGCAAACCCATTTCGCGGCTTAGGCCAAGCATTCGAGCCAGGACAGCACCCATGGTGATAGTCAGGATAACCCCAAGAACAACCGTGATGATGGGCCCAATGCCAAGCTCCGCGACTTGATCCAGCGTAATTCGCACCCCAAGCAAGGCGACACCCAGGCGCAAAATAGTGCGTGAAGAAAACTCCACGCCCGCAAAACAGCGGCCCTCTTCCGTTAAAAAGTGCAGAGTCATCCCGAACAACAGAGCGTAAAGCATTTTAGGACCACCGTAGTGGTCTGAAATAAAGGACGTTGCCAGGGCGATGGTAATGCAAATGACCACGCCCGGCATGACCTTCTGCCCCGTGGCATACAAGCCCGGCAATGAAAATCGGGACGGCTGAAAACTCGACATACTGTACAACTCCAAATTTCAGCGAGCGGTTGGAACAATAACAACCGGCACCTTGGCGCGTTTAATAACGCCGTTGGTGACCCGGCCAGCGTAAGTGGCCAGATAGCTCGTCTAGTTCGCTGCCATAACAATCATGTCGAATTTCCCAGTACTAGCGAAATGACAGATCACCAACGCGGGATAACCCTCCAACACCGGCATCGACACCTTGCGGTCTTTCATGGCTTCTTTGAGCTGGGGGAAACGGCCCCAGAAGGTTTCAAGTTCCGCCGCCAGATCATTAAGGCACTGCTCGATGCGCTGTCCCATAAAAGAGTCGAGCACGTCGCGATCACGAATGTGGGCTCTCAAGGTATTTATCGCATCGTTCGAGAGTGATTTGACCACATGCAAAATGTGCAATTCAGCACCGGTGGCCAAAGCCAGATTCACACCCTGTTCGATCACGTTGTCGAAGTTGCCGCGCATGCCAATACTGCACAGTCAGTTCCCCCGGCGGCGGCCACCACCTGCTCGGCCAGGACCTGAACGGTATCCACGACGGGCACGGAAGCATCAAGCGCATCCTTAATCACCGATAGCTCGGTACAAGCCATGACTAGCAAGTCCGCGCCACGTGCCTTGAGCTCCTCGGCAGCCCAGGTGAAGGCTGCTAGCGTGCCTGGATTTCGCACTTGCCCCCTTTTGATGGCGCGAATCACTTCCAACATGGCGTCTTCGTCACTCGGATAAACCAGCGACAGCCCACGCTCCTGAGCGAACCCTTCATAGAGACCAATCTTGCGTAAGGCGGGAGAGCACAGCATGCCAATTTTAGCCCCGGGGTATGCGGCGTGCGATGATGTCCAGGGTACGCTCGACGATGTGCCAAACAGGGATACCTACGGCGTCTTGGGCGTCCTGCCAGTAATAATGCGCAGTGTTGCAAGGCATGACCAGAAAGTCGGCGCCGGCTTTTTCTAATCGCCGTGCCATGGCGGCAATCGCAGGCCCAGGATTTTCGCCGTCACCGTCGATTAGCGCCTTGATCCGTGACGGCACCTTGGGGTTGTTGTCCACCAGCAGGTGGACATGATCGATATCATCCTCCGCGGGTGTGGCGTCGATGACCCGCTGCATGAAAGCGACAGTCGCGTCGGGACCCATTCCACCCAGCACTCCAACCATGATGTGCCGATGAGCAGGTGAAACTTCAATATCGCAGCCTTGAATCGTCATCGGTTGCCCATCCATTCACTCGTTCAAAAGCCAAGCAGTGCGGACAGCCACGGAGTCGGACCGACAAATAGGCTATGCGCTAATCGCTTTGGGTGGATATAACATGCGAAATGGCGTTTGCGAGGGATAGCAGTCTAGTTTCCTCTTTTGCTCGACACATGATCTGCAAACCGACCGGCAAACCCCGTGCCGCGTCAGAAATTGGAATTGTAATTGCGCACATATCGTAGACGTTCGCAGCTCGTGTATAGCTTAGGCTACGAGCGACAAACGCGGACGCTGTCGAGACATCGCTAAGCTCGCTGATTGGTCGCGCTGTGAGAGGGGTAGTTGGCCCTACAATCCCGTCAAGACCCTGCATTCGATCATGAACAAGCGCGGCAAGCCTTCCTTGTAGACGCGTTAACCGTATGTACTCCAACACCGGCAGGTCCCAGGCCGCTTCAAGTCGTCTGACTGCAACGGGGTCGATTTCATGTCGGTGCTTCTGGAACCACTCCCGCCCAAGGGTGGCCAACAGTTCCGCGGGTACCATGCCTGCGAAGATAGCCTTAATGTCCTGCTGCTCCTCTTCGGTTGGCCATGAAATCGGGACAAGAGTGACGCCAGCCGCTTCAAGATGCTGGAGCGAAAATTCATAACGTTCTGCAACATCTGCGTCCATGGCCTCCATGCAACCTGGCCCGGGGACCCCGAGGCGCACCCCAGACAGCCCAGAAGCAGATGCCATAGTCCCATCTTTCAGCACAGCGTACGCCACTGACACATCATGGACGTTGGCTGCCAGCAGGCCTACTGTGTCCATAGGCGGGCACAAGGGGAAAACACCATTCGTGGGCCAGATGCCATGTGATGTCTTGAGGCCGACGACGCCACACAACGCTGCCGGCTGCCTGACCGACCCTCCTGTATCCGATCCGATAGCAAACCCACACAACCTTGCGGCAACGGCAACCGCCGAGCCATTGCTAGAACCTCCGGGAGTACGGTGCGTGACGCTGTCACATGGGTTCCAAGGTGTGGGGTGAATCAGGTTCTGTGCACCCGCAGCAAATTCTGTGGTCCGCGTTTTGCCGAGGATCACGCATCCAGCTTGTTTGAGTGAGTGTATGAATTTTCCTTCAGAGCCAATACAGTCCGTTAGGTCGAGATTTGACCCAGCCCCAACTGGCATTCCCGATACAGCGAACAGGTCTTTGACTGCCACTGGAACACCCATCAGCGGCCCCAGGTCGGTGCCTGAGGAAAGTAGTCGGTCCAAGGCATCCGCCGTTTCCAGTGCTTGGTCCGTGGCAACATAGCTGTATGCATCCAGCTTAGGGTTCAGGGTGGCAATCCGGGAAAGATAAACTTCCGTCGCTTGCCGCGCCGAAATGTGTCCCAAACGCAGTCGTCTTGCGAAATCCATAAGGCCGTTCTGTAAAGGGTCAGTCGGTAAAGTTGTCATTCCTTTCCTCTGTCCAAGTTAATATGCATCAATTCGAGATTGACCCGATCTACGGGCCAAGAAGCAGAAGGCTTATCTGAGGTACAAACGCCAGTACAAGAAGGGCCAGGATCATCGCACCCAAGAAAGGAAGTATCGCAATGCTGAGTCGTTCAATACTAATCTTGGCAATATCGCAGCCCACGAAGAGATTCACGCCAACAGGAGGGGTCAGAAAGCCAATGGCTACACTAACGATCATAATGATCCCGAAATGAATCGGGTCGAAACCCGCCTGCTTTGCAACGGGCAGAAGCAACGGAGTCAATATGAGAATATTGGCCAATGCATCCATGAAGGTTCCAAGTATCAACATCATCACGATGATGACCAGCATCAGGATGTACTTGTTCTCAGAAATCCCCGTTAGAAGTTCGACGATTTGACTAGGCACATTATTGAATAGAAGGATCTGGCCAAGAGCCGATGCTGTGGCGATGAGCAGGAAGATAGTGGCCGTGGTCAATGCCGTGCCACGCAGGACCTGCCACAGCTTATCTAGACTCAATGAGCGAAGGAAGATGCTTTCCGCCAGTAATGCATAAACCACGGCGATGACCCCAGCTTCAGTAGGCGTCATGATGCCACCATAAATGCCTCCGAGCACGATCACGGGAACCATGAGGGCATGGAACGCTTCCTTTAAGGCATGAGCCGTCTCGCTGATTGGTGGGCGTTTACCCCTGACTCCATGTCCCTGGTAACGTGCCAGCATATAGGCAGTGAGCATGAGCGTAACCGCGACGAATATGCCGGGTAGGATGCCCGCGATAAACAGATCCCCGACCGATACGCCCGCCGTCGTTCCGTAGATGATTAGCGGTATGCTGGGTGGTATCATTACGCCAAGACACCCAGCGGATGTGCTCACTGCTGCGGCGTAGGAGCTGCTGTAGCCTTCTTTCTTCATCGTGGGGATCATCACTCCACCCACTGCTGCCACCGTCGCCGGTGATGACCCGCTGAGAGCGCCAAAGAACAGGCTAGTCAACACGGAAACCTGTGCCAGCCCACCGGTAATATGGCCAACTAAACATCGGGAAAATTCCAGCAGCCGTTGCGCCATGCTTCCTTTCTGCATGATTTCACCTGCCATGATGAAAAATGGAACAGCAAGTAATGGAAAGGAATCCAGTGACGTGATCAGCCTCTGAGCCAGAAAGGTTGCGGGAATATTACTGGCGAATACGCCGACGACGACGGTCAGCCCCAAGGCAACACCGATGGGTACACTTAACACCAGAAGAACCAGCAGAGTTACTGAAATAAGAATAACTGTAGAGTCCATACAATTTCCCTAAGGCGTTTTCTCGATGGAATTCGGGTCAGGCAGTTGCCCCTTGACGCCAACTATCCACAGCCGTTGCAGCATTCGAAATCCCATCAATGCCATGCCCACAGGTAGGGAGAGGTAGACCCAGTACACACTCACTCCTAGGGTCTGCGTGCGTTGACCGGTACGCCCGAGAAACTCAAGCATCTCGACGCCCCAGATGACGCAGAAACCACAGAATATAATCGTCACGAGGTAAGAAAAAGAGATGATGACCCGGTTGCCACGAGGGCCTAAGAGCGTCCGGATGAAGGTGACTTCCAAGTGCCGGTCTTCCTTTGCAGCAAAACTGCACCCGATGTAGACCGCCCAGATAAGTAGGTAACGACTCAGCTCTTCGGACCAAATCAGAGAATTATCAAGCACATAACGAAAGAAAACCTGCATGCTGATAAGGACCACCATGACAGCAAGGCTCAGCGATGCCAGTATTTCTTCGAATTTATCAACAGTGCGCAACAGTTTCATGTTTACCCTCCACGAGGCCCAGTGCTGTAGGAGTGCGACGGTCGGTATTCGCCCGCCGCCGCGTTCCAGCTCTTTCTTACTCGGCCATTGTAGCGCGGGCGCGCTCAATGAGGGCGCTGCCGACCTCGTCCTCGAACTGGTCGTAGACACCCTCGGTGGCAAGTGCCCAGTTGGTGCGTTCCTCATCGCTGAGTTCCACGATGTTAACGCCGGCCTTCTCCATTTCTTCGAGGATCATTTCCTCGTTCTGCCGGATCATCTCGCGCTCGTAGAGTTTCATTTCGGTGAACGCTTCTGTGACCATGATCTGCTCACTTGGCGTCAGCGATTCGTAAAACCTCTGGCTGATCATAACCAGGTGCGGGCTGTAAAGGCTCCCGACCAGCGTTAAGTGCTGGTTTACCTCGTGGAAATTATTGAACCAAGCGAGATTCAAATCGATATCAATGCCGTCAACAGTTTTTTGTTGCAGGGCGGTATAGACTTCACTCCAGGAAATCGGAGTGGGGTTTATTCCCAGCGACTCCAGGGTAGCGATGTGGGCGCTGCTCGGGGTTGAACGAATCTTGAGGCCTTCGGCGTCCGAGATAGTTTTAACCGGCCGCTGGTTGTTGAATATGTGCCGGAAACCGATGTCGATATAGCCCAGTCCGATTATTCCCGTTTCTGCCAGCGCCTGTGCAGCGGTGCGACCGATAGGACCGTCCGTAATGAGGTCTGCAGCTTCATAACTCGGAAACAGGAAGGGCATATCGAAGATCAGGAAGTCATTTGAGAACGGGGCAAGATTGGGCGTAGATGCGGACCCCATCTGAAGCATGCCCGTTTGCAGCCCCTGCACAACGCTGTCGAAGTTGCCAAACTGGCTACTGTGATACACATCGACCGTGAATTCGCCGTTGCTACGTTCCTCGATCAGTTTCTCGAAATAGCTGAATGCCTGACCCATGGGGTGGTCGGGCACGTTAGGGTGGGCGATCTTGATCACGGTTTCCGCGCTGGCGGATAGTGTGTTCAGGCTCATTAAGCCGATGATGGCCGAGGCCGCAAAACAGGTTGTTTTTCTACGAAAATTTTGCATTTCAGTACCTCTTTGCTTGTTTGTTATCTATTGAAGGAAGTTTCTCGGATCACATTTTCGCTCTAGCTGTATGTTTTCATCAACGCTACATTCGCTGTTGGCGATGAGGGGCTCTCTTCGCGCTCCTTAATGTTGGACTGTCGTTGTTCTATGAAACCAAGATTACAAGGCGCTCATTTTTCGAGACTAGCCCATTTGGCTGCAGCGTGCTTGTCACCAAGTCTGATAATCAGGAAAACCGAGTGCCTCGGGGTACCCGAACAGGGCGACACAGCCATCGGTGTGCAGAAAAACAGCGTTTTCGCCTTCTTTGGAGTAGCCATTGCGAATCATGTCGATCAGGCCCGCCATGCCTTTTCCGGAATAGACCGGACCTAGCAGGATGCCTTCATGACGTGCCAGCAGCGTGACGGCCTCGACCAGGCTCTGGGTGGGAATCTCGTAGCCTTCGCCGACATAGTCACAGTTGGCAACAATGTCCTGACGGGTCACCACACCAGAAAACCCCAGTTTGTTGACTTCGGTCTTCTGGGCCTGCGCGAGCACGTTGGCTTCCTGCTCGTCCTTGGACGCGTGCTCACCGTGCTGTTTGATGTTTAAAAGCATCTTTTTGAAAGCACCTTGAATGCGCTCGTCTTCTTGGGCGACATTATCTTCTTCGTTAAGTTTTTCGTTTGTAATGGCCCGGGCCGTCTGGCCAGCAGCAGCCTGGATTCATTAATTAGCAGTATTTTGGAAAATTGAAAACATCGCGGTAACCAAACAGCGCCTGGCTGCCGCCGGTATGCAAAAACACGACATTCTCGCCTTTCTTGAAGTGACCCTTGCGAATCAGGTCAATCAAGCCCGCAGCGCCCTTGCCAGAGTAAACGGGGTCCAGCAAAAGACCTTCGTGACGAGCAAACAGCTCAATTGCCTCAATGGTGCCTGGTGTCGGGATGCCGTAGCCTTCGCCGGTGTAATCGCAGTTGGCGACAACGTGTTCGCGTTTAACCGCGCCGGGGATGCCCAGTTTATCTGCCGTACGTTCAGCCAGGCGAAACACGTTGGTTTCCTGCAGTTCGCGGGCAACCCGAACACCAATGCCCAATACTGGAATCTGGCTGTTGCTGCCAACCATGCCAGCGACTAGGCCTGCTTGCGTGCCTGCTGAGCCGGTAGCGAGAACAAGGTGGTCAACACGCAGATCCAAGTCGTTCGCCTGGGTCAGAAGTTCCAGCGCACAGTTCACATAACCCAGGGCGCCAATTGCGTTAGAGCCGCCGCCAGGAATGATGTATGGCTTCTTGCCTTCGGCACGAAGCTTAACCGCCACTTCTTCCATGGCCGCATTCATATCCGTGCCACCCGGGAGCCTGCTGAGAATGCCGCCGAACAATTGATCGAGCATTACGTTGCCGTTGTAGATGTAATCCTCATCTTCAGATCCCACCCGGTCTTCCAGCAAGATATGGCATTCCATTTCCAAACGCGTTGCTATAGCAACGGTTTGACGTGCGTGGTTCGACTGGGTCGCGCCTTGAGTAATGATGGTGTCTGCACCCTGTTCAAGCGCATCAGCCATCAAAAACTCCAGTTTACGGGTCTTATTGCCACCACCGGCAAGACCGGTACAGTCATCTCGTTTTATCCAGAGATTCGGACCGTCCAGCAGCTTGGTCAACTTCTCCATCGGCTCAAGCGGTGTAGAAAGGTGGGCGAATCTAAGGCGTGGAAAGCGGGCTAAGTGCATACGTGACAGCTCTTATTGAAATATAAAGAAAGTAAAAACTCGTATGTCACACATCCTGTGATAGGAATACCCGGATAACCAATGCTATCTTTGCCTAACTACTGGTTACTTTTCTGCATACACAAAAAAAGAATCCCAAACAGGCTGATTAGAATGCAACTAAAATGGCTGAAAGATTTTGTGGCACTGCACGATTACGGCAGTTTTTCCAAGGCAGCCGAGGCGCGCTATGTCACTCAGCCGGCTTTCAGCCGCCGTATACGGTCTCTTGAAAACTGGCTGGGTGTGCCGCTGATAGATCGTAATCGCTACCCGACGGCATTCACCGCCACGGGAATTGAGTTTGTTGAAGACGCCAAAAGAATGGTCCACGAAGTTTATCGCGTACGCGATCAACTGCAGGGGCAGGAACTTCGGGAGAGCCTTGTTTTCTTTGCCCAACATTCCCCCGCGGTATCTTTCTTTCCGCACTGGATCAAAACTCTGGAACCACTGCTCGGAGACACTTTGGTTAAGCTCAAAACCGGCAATCTGCACGACGTTATGGAGTCGTTCAGCGCTGGAATGGGCGATTTTCTGTTGCGCTTCTCATCAGAAGACACCGCCGCCCAGCTGGCCAGAACTGATACCGCCTGTATTCAATTGGGCACAGATTCCCTGGTCGCGGTATCTGCGGCTAACGCACAGGGTTTACCGCAGCATGTCATCGGCACCAATGTTCCGTTCAAATTATTGGCCTATCCGCAGGATTCCTATCTGGGTAGCCTGGTATTTGAACGCTGCCTAACGCGACTACACCCCGAAACTAGGTACACCGTTGTTTGCGAAAACGCACTGGCAGAAGGATTGAAAGGCATGGCAATACAGGGTTACGGCATTGCCTGGCTGCCGGTCAGCCTCATCCACAACGAACTGAAAAGCGGCCAATTAGTGGTTGCCGATAGCTCTCTGGGAAGCATTGAACTTAAAATTCTGCTGTATCGATTTCGCCACACCAGCAAATCCGAGGTCGACAGCTTCTGGAAATACCTCACTGAACTGTATGACCATGACATCGTGAAACGATGAGTGCCAGCTTCGAATATACAAGGCAGTAAGAGCTGAAAATATAATCGGACTCAGCGTCATGGGGGGGCAGCTCGATGCCAGATAGGTACGTCTATACTCTCAATATTCAGCGGAGGCTCTAAATCAACTTGAGCACTGAAGTGAGGGGCCTTATTACGGCGTTAACCATCGAAGAGGGTAACCCCAGTGACAAAGCGCTGTTCCTGCCGGTTCTGGATTATCATCGCTGTGTCCTGGGCAAGCTGCCTCGTTCCGTGGTTGCCGATGGCGGCTTCGCCAGCCAAGCGGCCGTCGCGGCTGGACGCGCAATGGGCCTTAAGCACGTTGTGTTTCACAAGCCGGTGGGTGTATCGCTCACCGCCATGGGCGTGAAGTCGAAAACCTTTACCGCATTACGTCATTTCCGAGCCGGAATCGAAGGCAATATCTCAGAGTTGAAAAGGGCGTTCGGAGCCACGAAAGCGACGTGGAAAGGTCACGATGGTTTTAAGGCGTTTGTCTGGGCCTCGGCTCTGAGTTATAACCTGGTACGGTTGGCTCGACTCGGTCCCAATTAGCCCACAGCGTCGGACCAAAAAGCGGCTAAAGGCACGCATGAGAAGGTCATGCAATGCATTCTTATGGCTTGAATTTGGACGAATGGATAAAATAGTGGTCAAACGGGTCGCTATTTGGCCACATCCGACTCTTTGAAGGCACTCAGCTCAGCCCCCACTTCCAGAGGCGAGCTGAACTGGCTAAAAATGCATGTTTCTGGATGGGCACAAGCTAGAACGCTGGCAGGTTATGCAGCTAATAGATCCGAATGAAAAAGGATTGCTTCCAGCCAACATGGAAATGCGCATCAGCTCGTTACGCAAAAAAATAAAAGCCTGCGGCACCTCAGGCGAATTGATTCGGGCGCTGCGCAGTTTTGGTTATGCATTGACCTGCACCATTCAGGTTCTCTAAGCGAAGTGCACCTGGATTCATAGACTTCTTTGAGCGTCTGCTTCTGGCCCAGAGTGTGTAAAAACATCGCTGAAACTGATTAGCTGGCAGAGCCAAACCTAGAGGCGAACAAACGCTAGTCAGTCTCATCTTAAGTCATGTGTTACGTTTCGGTGGGCTTTCGGCTGATTTAGGTGCATCAAACCTGCTGTGTAGTCTACCCGACCTGGGAGGGTCGCGTATGATGCAAGACGACGAGATTCCGACGTATACTCGGTACGCCTTCGGACTTGACGAGTAACCCTGCACTGAAGCGTGAGCGCCCTTAAATCGACCCACTTGTCCTCAGCCGATCTGCGACACTTTTTTTGACGCCCGCTCTAGGCCGACGTTCCACGGTAGCAGCGCCTCCAGCTTTTCCAGCGTGTCAGCCTCGGCAATACGCTCCAGCACATGCTGGATATAAACCGAGGGTTCCAGTCTGTTGGCTTTAGCGGTTTATGTCGAACCCAGAACCGGGACCACCAACACTCAACTCAAACGATCAACGCTTCTTCTTTGCACTCAATTAGATCGAATTAATTCATTGCCAGAAAATTCGCCGGCGCGATCAACGCTGCATGTTTGTTGTGTTGCTGGGGTATTTCAAAGTGAAGCCCATTACTCTGAGCCCTGGCTACCGGTGAGTTGAAGGCTGAATCAACCTCTCTAAATGGAGCGTTGCTGACCGGCCGCACGCCGGCGATCTTGATCGGCGTTAACGTACACTTGCTCAGTAAACGCGGCACTGGCATGGCCAAGTTCTTCTGAAACATGACGGATATCGGCGCCGGCTTCAATGGCCTGGCTAGCACCGGTATGTCTCAGGTAATGAGTCTCTGAAGCGATCGCTTTCAGTTGGTCTGACTCACTTTGCAAGCCTTCATCACTCATTCGTTTAACAGCCAGCCTCACAGCCTCTTCGCAAGTACGCTCAACCTGACGCGCACCTAAGCCACCACCTCGCTTGGATGGAAGAATAGGGCGGGAATCATTGGGTAGAGGGAGATGTGTGTCACAGCCAATATGTTGCCGCCAGCGCTTCAAATAAGTCATATAAACATCCGGGCATGTGATGGTTCGGCCTTTATCACCTTTGCCAAACACATAGAACGTCCAATACGCTCCACCTTTAAACACGTTCCTCTTAAAGTCCCTGAAAGTCGGTAACCGCGGTTCTCCCTCGATTGGGCGAACCGCCAGCTCGCTGACCCGTAAAAACAGGGATTTCATAGTAATAATGACAAAGAGGTGTCGCTCGTATTTCGCATTCTGGTTAGCTGCAGATTCAATGGTTTCCCGAATATACGACCATTGCCAATCGGTGTACCGGCGAACTGACGGCTCGGCCTGTTCGAGCAGGGCGCCTGATGTGGCTTTTGTTTCGCGCTTGCGAACTTGAAGGAAGGGATCTTCAAGCAACACACGGCGAACCATCAGAAAACGAAAATAAGAGGAAAGGGCGACCCGAGAGGAT
>Ga0307930_1003548_pt1 | contig 11407 bp, 9 predicted proteins | sample OrgLakmetageno46_FD_203161 | JGI IMG/M metagenome (GOLD analysis project Ga0307930, IMG submission 203161) | Saline water microbial communities from Organic Lake, Antarctica - #46 | ecosystem: Environmental > Aquatic > Non-marine Saline and Alkaline > Saline | place: Antarctica: Organic Lake... | reverse complement strand
ATCTCCCGACAATAATAGTTGTGAAAGAGCCGTAGATAATCCTAGTACTTGGATTGTCAAACAGCTTGGGCCCGAAGCAGCAGCAGCCAATACTGACACATTAGCGAAAGAAGTCTACAAGCGCCTCTTTCTATGGATTATTGATCGCATCAACGATGGCACCGACGTCAGCACAATTGCAGCCCACACAGCAGACGATGACGGCGATGCTTCTACACAGAAAAAACAAACAACAGGTCGCAAGGCTGCAGCTGCCGAGGGCAAAGACTACGCAAGCCTTGGAGTTTTAGACATTTATGGATTTGAGCTCTTAGAATCGAACGGTTTTGAGCAACTGTGCATCAATTACGCGAATGAACGGCTGCAGCAACTAGCGGTTGCGTTGACTTTAAAAGCGGAACAAGAAGAGTATATCGCTGAAGGCATCAGTTGGGCAGAAGTTGCTTATTCAAACAATTTGGCCACGGTAACGCTCATTGAGAAAGCAAGAGGTGGCCTCTTTGCGCTTATAGACGAAGCTGGCACCCTGCGTGGCTACCTTAGTACCTCCAGCACCAGATCAAGAAAAGAGGGCACTTCTTCGGTGGATCCTCGGGATGCAGGACTTGCCACGTCCGTGATGCGTACGTTTGACATTTCCGACGACTACGATAAGTTTGACACTTCTGCCAGCAAGACTGCTTCTAGTAATGTTAATGGAGCGTCACCTGGGGTTAGTCTGGGTGCAAATTCTACTTCTAGTTCAGGCTTGGTGGTCGGTCCATCAGTACGCAGGCGAGAGTCTTTCTGCGTGAAGCATTACGCGGGCTACGTGGAATACCGCTACGATGGGTTTGTGGAAAAGAACGAAGACTCGTTGTATTCTGACCTGGTCAAATGCCTTGCTCAGCACTCTACATGTGCCATAGTGCGCAGCATGTGGAAAGAAGGGACGCCATCACAGATCGCTCTTGCAGCAGAAGCTGCGGCAGTGGACAATAGCAGTAAGAGTTCAAGCACACGGCGCCAGTCCGGTGCTGCGAACAAACAGAAACCACCCTCTGTGAGTAGCCAATTCAAGCAGCAAGTAAACCTTCTGGTGGCAACTCTATCGGCGTCTAAGCCTCACTATGTGCGCTGTGTGAAGCCCAACCACCACCGCCTCCCGCGCAACGCTGATGCTCAACTCCTTCTCCACCAAGTAAGCGTGCATTGTGTCGCTTGAACGTTCGATACTTCTAGTTGACGTTCCTGTATTGCTCATACATATACTACTATTTGATATAAGCGCATAATCTTATTGCTTTGCGGTAAAGTATTTTGTTTCGGTGACTTAAATTTCTGTTTGGTGCTATCTACGACAGGTACAATATTTGGGCTTGGCAGAAACTGTAGCGGTGCGTAGAGCAGGTTTTTGCCAGCGGTTGTTACAGCTCCAATTTTTGCGGCGCTATGGCGTTATGTCCACTCACCCAGATGTGTGGCCGCCCACTGAGCACAGACATGCAGGGGATCTTTGCCGTTTTCTTCTTCTTGGATCTTCCACTGACAATGATGCACCTCCGAATAGCAACAGCAATGGTAGCAACAGTAGCGGTAATCTTAGCGAGGACTGCAAGGCCGATACCGACGATGCCTCCTATAATGGGGTGCATGTCAAAACGGTGCCACGTGCAGCAACAGAGCGATTTCGGTACAAGCGCTTGAGTCAAGTATTGGCCCCCTTTGGTCCTTTGTCGCTTACAGAGGGGGTCGATTTTGCCGTCGGAAAAACCAAAGTAAGTGGGCACGCGTGAAGAAGATGTGTGTCCGCATGTTTTTGTATTCTTTGGGTTTGTTACATATTTTTGTTCGGTTTCATTTACTCGTTGGTTTTATTAAAGCTCATTCTAAGAAAAATGAGTTCAATTTTATGTACCGGTTGTCCTACGTGCGTGCAAGGTGTACATCAAAGCTCCTTCAACAGTTTCTGCGCTTGAAGCTCGTCGATCTGCTGTCTTGCCTTTTTGTGCAACGGACATCAACTCCCAAGTCCGTCGTTATCTAGCGAAGCAAAACTACCAAGCTTTCTTGGCGCAATTAGAGATTGTGAAAGGAATTGCCAGGCGGCGGATCTGCGTGCAGAGGTACCGCCGTGCCAAGGCTGCAGCGCTGTGCTTGCATGCATGGGCGCGTGGGTTTGTTGCACGGTGCTCGTATAAGGCTCTTGTGCAGCGGTGCAAGGGGGGCTATTCTTGCGCATATGGCGAACGAAGACAAAGACAGCAGTTGAAGTTGAAACAGGTCCAGCAAGTTGATCATGATGGCAATGGCGATATTGGAAGCAATCATCATGGTGGTAGTGGTTGTAGTGGTAGTGCTGTGGTAGTCATTGCTCCTCGCGAAAAACCAATTCCACCGCGCCTCTGGGCACCTACCCTACAGGTGATCATTCGAAAAATATATGTAAGCACGAGTTCTTTTTGTACAATCACCCTTTGCATTATCCCATATCACATATCGTATCATGCACCAGTAATTTGTCTGTGTGTTTTCATAATTTTTTACTTTGCCTCTCTTCACGTAAACACGATGTTGCATTCCCACAGCGGCGAGTGCGAGGCTTCTTGGAGCGAAGTCATTTGTCCGTTGTATTGCGAACTACATGTGCAAAATGCGCTCGTATGGTGGTGTGGCTTGGAGCTTCTTACGTGTTACAGGTAATTCACATCTGCCTCTGTCCGAACCTTAAATTTGCCAGATGAAGTGTTTATTGGGTGTAGGAGCATGCAATTCATTGACTGCAACGAATTGACGTTGGCTTTAGTTCAACTCATTATCAGACTTCCTGGCGATTCTCAATCTTTCCTCGATCTATTCTCTATTTCGTTTATTTTCGGCTCTACGACAACAGCGGGGTTGGCGATGCATCGCAGCTAGAAAAGCAAAAGCATTGCGTGCGGAGACTGAACACCAAGAGGTAACATATTTATTCTTGTGTACACGTCTAGATCATCTGCACAGTATTTATTGATGAAAGATCATGCATTTCCTAATGCTTTCGAATTCGTCAAAGTTAATGGTTACTTTGTTCATCATGTTGTTGTCAGGTTCTTGCCTTGTTCAATGGTGAGGGGTACCCTGTCTTGAAGCATCCATCAATCATTGGCTGGTTCAACACTTCTTCCAGCGATGCCAATACTATCAACAATAGCTCTCCAAGCCCTTACAGCGGCGATCTCAGAGCTCCTGAAGGTGGCGCTATCCCAAGCGATAGAAGCAAAAGTACCCGTGGCGAAATAAGCGCAAAGCCAGTCAAGCCTAAGCGCTTACGTTGCTCTCTGGTTTATCCAAGTGCTTTCGGTGGGTGGAAGCATGGAGCAAATTCGTCTCCTGTGACGGCTCGTTCATCTCCATCATCTTTTTCCCCAACCTCAGCTCCTTCAACACCTACGGAATCGACTCTAGCGGCTATGAACAAAGATCGCAAGAAAGGAATGAGCCCAATTGAGCGTAAAGGAGCATTCAACGGAGGTGCTTCCTTGCGCGACCTTCATAGGAATGCAGCCTCTCCTTCGGCGCCACCTCTAGTTTCAGCGTCGCCAGCTAATGCCAAAGAGTCGATTAGGGCTGAGAGTGGCAGCGACGATAGCCAAAGCGACGGCGACGATATTGACAATGACGACGATAACGCAGGAGCTCTGGCCTTAGCTGCTGCCTTGGAGGAGACACAAAATGATCGAAATTCGGGTGAGGAACAACAGGGGGTCGTCAAAGTCAACATGGATGGAGCCGAGAATGGAAACGACGACGATGAAGATGATCGGCATGGAGTGTTCATGGCGGGCCAGAGCAGCTTACAAGATGATGACGATGCAGCAGACCGCCGAGACCGCGAAGCAGGACAAACAGGCGGAGGTGGTGGAAGTGGCAGTAGTGGTAGTATGAGCAGGGTAGGGGCTGAGGTCTGGCACAGCTTAGGGCGGGCTGCGGGCGCCGTTCAGGCGAGTTGGCACAGTTCCTTAGGGCGAGCCATGACCTTTGGGTCCAACCGCCGGTCGAGTGGTGGCAATAAGAGTGCACCGCAAGCAGCAGCAATCTGGGCCCTCAGCTGGGACGTTGACTCAGCTTTCAAAGGTAACGAAGCGATATTGACTGCATCACGATGAACACCCTGTGCGTACTTATTTTGAAAAACTCTCTGTATTCTCTGCTTCATTCAGCACACTCTCCATTACTTGTGCTTCTTGTTGCCTCGTCATCCTATCATGCTTCCACTAAATATGGGTACTCTAGGACGCGTCACGATGCCGCTGCAGTCGATACAAGCTCTTTTAGTAGGCACTGCAGCTCTACCTACGTTTGCCATTCACGGCGATGCTGAGAAATGCGAGAACCATTACCTCGCCATTCTGCACGAATCTTCAACTAGTTCTGCTTTATCATCGCCTGTTACTTCTCCGAACAATGGTAGCGCACAGTCAAAAAGCTACATGTCGTCTCCGCCGCCACGTGCTGCTGCTGCTGCTGCTGATGGCAAAGGCCAAAAACCTCCAAAGATTTGCGCGCTGGAATTTCGATCCGAGTGGGAACGTGCACGGTTTATACGCTGCATTTGCCGACTGGGGCGGGAAGAAGGGCTTCCTGCTTTCTTTCATGGGGGCGGCGCTGCCGTGGCCAGTACTTCATTCACAGGGCACCAACACGAAGATGATACAGATCTAGACCCGGAGTCATGCTTTTAATTCATGTGCATACGCGCATTGGTTTGTATCTATTCATACAAAATATCGCTGGGCTCAGTCAGTTTCTAATGGAATTGAAGTGCATTAGAGGAGTGCCTTCTTACTCCTTTATCTTATCCCTCCGTACTCAGTGTAAATTGCCGCTGCTGCTTCTATCTTCTATCAACCAGCACTACCAAAGAATGCGCATGCGGCTTACGTGCAACGCCGTGTGCAATATTCTGCATAGGTTCCTTCTCTAATATGCCCTATGCCAATCCAATGCCTGTCATGGGAAGTATACTGGAGTAAATTGGTTTCATGTGTCTAGCTTTAACTACCATTTGGAACTAACGCGCTGCTTTTGATAAAATCTTAAAATCCCTCATCTAGCTCCTAGCGTTATCGGCGGTATCATGCCTCTAGTAATGCATGTGCCGTGTCAGCCTTCATCATGCATTTCATCATTGCATTAGTTCAGCCACTCTTTTTCAAAAACTCAATATCATGAACCTTGATAGCTACTATCGCAATCGGATTCTTATTTGGGCTGGCCACGTTGCTCGAATGCCCGAATGCCCATGACTCGGGCACCGTGGCATTTTGGTTACTGGTCGGAGAAGGCCGAATGGATGCCCTGAGATGACATGGGGTCGGACATCAAAGATAGCTCTAAAGTGCAAGAGGCTACCGATAAACTTCAAGGAATGGCGTGCCATAGCTGAGAATAGTCGAAGTGGAGATCGCGGACGTACTCGAAACCTATTAGATGCCTCCTTCAGAGAATTGATCCTACAGGGTTCATGGGAGTAAAGATGGGCATTTTATTAGCAATTTCATAAAGCAAAAGGGCACTCAGCCCAGTCAGACTTGTTCTGGAGGACTCATCAAAACGCAGCTTTATGCTTTTTTGTTGTTGCTTCATTGCAAATGGGGAATACAATTTAATCTAATCCTCCGCTTGCCCTCGATCAGCTGCCTTCTGGTCCCACCGCACCACATTTGTATCGCTCTGAGCTGCGCTATTCTTCCTCTAAAGAATTCATTCACATGGTCCCTAACTTGCATAGCGCATCGGAGTCTCCTTGGTGCGCGGCCTTCTTAAACCACTTCACTGCCTCCTCGTAGCTCTGCGCTACGCCTTGACCCCTCTCAAGCATCATTCCCAGGTTGAACTGCGCCCGAGCATAACCTTGGTCAGCTGCCTTTTTGAACCATCGGACCGCTTCCGGATCATTCTCAGCAACGCCGCAGCCCCTAACATAATTCATGCCCAAATAAAACTGACCCACCGCGAGCCCTTGGTCAGCAGCCTTCTTGAAGTATCGTGTCGCGTTCTCATCGCTTCGGGGCACACCATTGCCTAATTCATACATAACCCCCATATTGCACTGCGCCATCGGATGCCCTTGGTCTGCGGCCTTTCTGTACCACCGCACTGCTTCTTCGTAGCTCTGCGCCACTCCAAGGCCGTCCTGATATTGGAAGCCCAGACTATTTTGCGCCTCCAAATGCCCTTGTGCAGCAGCCTTCTTATACCACCGCGTAGCCTCCACCTCGCTTTGTACCACGCCTTGACCGAGCTTTCGATAGTTCCCGAGGTTGAACTGCGCTCCTGCTAATCCTTGCTTTGCTGCTTTTTCGAACCATCGTGCCGCCTCAACGTAGTTCTGCACTATCAACTCGCCGGTCTCATATTGAATCCCAACATTGTATTGCGCACATGCATTCCCTTCGTCTGCAGAAGCCTGCCATTCACGTATCGCAGCATCTGCTTCTTCCTGTGCCCATTTTGGAAGAGCGGACCAAGAAGCATCTCCCCGCTCTACCACTCGGTAAATCAGCATGTAGCGTCGAGATGCTTCCTCGTTGCGTTGTTCTGGCCCCGGAGGCAATAAAGTGCGGCACAAAGGGCACGCTTGGTCCACTCCAAACTTCCGCAACTCCGCTACGCATGTGCTATGAAACACGTGGTTGCACGGCAGTATGCAGCGAGTTGATCTTTCGACAATGACATCCTGACAAATAGCGCAATTTGTACCCACTGCTACTACTTGAGAGGCGCTTTTGTTAACATTTGCAGGCTTCTGCAGCTGGGGCGTCCTGTCAGCTTTGGCGATGCAGTGCTGCTTATGGTTAGCCTTCCAGTGAGCGCGCTGGCAATCCTTGCTGCAATACCTTTCAAGGCCACATCGGGCGCATGCAGAAAGCTTGGGGGCGATGGCACTTCCTTCAGCAACAGAGCAATTGCTGCAAAGCTTCGCATTAAGAGGAAACTTCTGCTTGCCATTCCTTTCAATTGACATGATGGAGATAACAGTGAGTCTCACTTAGGTTCTGGCATATACCCAGAGGCTTTTGCGGCTTAAAAAATATGGTGTGGCACCAGGGTAAGGGGGTTCTGATCGTTTAGCTTCTGAGCTTATAAACTTATGAGTTTTAAAGCTTATGAAACAGTCGAATAGCTAGCCACAGCTAGAAACTCTTAATAGGGTCCTGAATACGTGCAAGCACATATTATAAGCAACTCGTGGTCAAGGACCGCCGAAATTCCGGGTGCCGAAGCAATGCCGAAGTATTTACTTATTTCCGGATCCGGGTATCCGGGTCGAAAGTGGTAATTTCCGGGAAAATCCGGGCATCGAAATTTGCTTCTTATTGACTGAAAATCACCGAAATGAAGGCCATTTCAACACAGAAGCAACATAAAGGCGAGATCTCGTTATGAATTATCAAAACCCGCGCCTCAGGGCGCGCTCGAGCACCACATGAATGGATAGAGATACGGGTACGAAATTTTATAAATTTGACACTCGTAATAATTGGCCAAAATCCGCTTTTCGGGGCCTTCGTGGCACTACGAGGAGGGTTCAGGCGTCAGGTATTAAGCCATTTCCGGAAACCGGATTCGAAAAACCCGGTTCCGATTTGAGGGGATATTTCTGGAAAAAAATCCGGCCGGGATTCCGCGGTCCTTGCTCGTGGTACAGATCAGATTGTGAGTGGTGAGCTGGAGGAGGAAGGAAGCAAGCTGCCTGCTGCGGTTGTTTTGAATTTCTGCTGAAATTTTTACTATTTAGACTACGAGGGGTGTCGTGTGTCGTGGCTAGGAGTCCTCCCTGTATTCTTGCACCGTAGTCGTTTTACACCAATCAGTGAAGATCAGAAATGAATGATTTGTTTCTGTGCAGCAGTGGCCAGGAACAGGGAGAGCTCATGAGCTCATCATCATAATATACATAATTAGGCTGTAATTAGGTGTCAAAAATGCGATCTTTAATCCGCGTACTCATGATTCTAGTAGCCTGCTGTGGCGCGCCTAACGCTTTGCTAAAATCACGCGATGAATGTAAGACTTTGAGTTTTTAGAAACTAGAGTCCCTTAGTTTGGCTTGGCGTTCTTTTTATCTGCGTATGGATGTGTGTATCTTGTCGCCACTTCCCATCGAAGACTAAACACGCCTGCATTAAATTGTGCACTCTGAACAGACAGAGTCGCATTTGACAAGCACATCGAACAAATTGGCCTCAAAATTTCAAGTGCAGAGGAATACGAACAACGCCTTAGCACATATGCTGAAAACGACGACACCATCACCACACACAACTCAGATGTGAGCGAAACCTTCACGCTCGCGCACAACGCTTTCAGCCATTTGACATGGGCTGAGTTCTCAGACCGCTTCCACCTCAACGAAATGTCTGACATTGCTTCAAGTGAGTCTCTGGTGGGCGCAAGCCGTGTGCACAAGGCAGCTGCCGGTTTTCAGCCCCCAACGTCCACCGTGGATTGGGAGGCCAGCGGTGCGGTTACGCCCGTAAAAGACCAAGGGTATTGCGGCTCATGCTGGGCATTCTCCACCACCGGCGCACTGGAAGGTGCTTATGCCATTGCCAACAACAAGAGTGTAGCAGACTGGCCTGGCTTGTCCACACAGCAGCTCTTGTCGTGCGACACAGACGACAACGGGTGCGATGGTGGCGGGATGACTTCAGGATTCAACTGGACTTTGCACAACGGCGGTCTATGCTCCAACCAAGATTTTCCGTATGTCTCCGGCGACGGTATTGATGCACCTTGTAGTGGCTCTAGCGGCTGTGCAGTGGTGTCGCAATCTGCGCCTCGTGCATTTGCGAGCGTAGATCAAACCGACGAAGCGCTCACGTCGGCAGTCTCGCAACAACCGGTGAGTGCCGGGATCATGACGTCGCCTCTGTTCATGTTTTACAACGCAGGCGTCATGACGCGGCGCTGCGGCCCTGCCGTAAACCACGGAATTCTCGTAGTGGGTTATGGGAACTGGACTGATGGCACGCCGTACTGGAAAGTGAAGAACTCTTTCGGGAAATGGTGGGGCATGAACGGTTACTTGTTGCTCAAAAAGGGCGAAAACCCACACCGAATCGGTGGAGAATGCGGCATCACCTTGGTTGCCTCGTACCCTATCATGTAAGGCTCGATTGTTGTACGACATTACTCGTCAAGACCAACCACAGAAAGAGGCGTTTGTCGCAGCGTGAGCAACTACTAAGTCTGGAGTACTTGAGCAGTCAACACGCTCCACATCTGTTAGGCCCCCGAAGCGTCAGGTTCCTTGGCTGCAAGCCACAAGCAAGAGAGAGAGACCACAAGAAGAAAAAAAACATCATCCGGATCATCAACGCCAACGGGCAGCAGCTTAGCAGAGGTTCTGCCCGAAATCGCTACGTCGAAGTGCAACTGGTTTCTGGCTAGCTGGCTAGGTTTCGTGTAAGTGCGAGGTGTAATAGCAAGGCACTTATCCATCACTGCGGTGCCTATACGTTGAAGCCCATATCAATTACTGAAGTTATATTTTTTTTAAATGCGTATACTCCTGAGCTTTTTCGTAGTGTAATGCTTGGCTGGAAATGGCGCAGGAGTCAATAGTCAACGCGATATATATAACGCAAATTTTATTTTATACAAAAGTCGAAATAAGCCCATCTATCACTACATTCAGAGAGGGTTACGTAATAATACATATATATATAACTTCCGAGTTGGCGCTAAAAAAAAAAACATTCCCAGCCGAGGTGTAAAGTGGATGTGAATATGTGCATCGCGGGGAAACAGGTGTAGGCTTCTGGCTGGGAGCTGGGAGCTGCCATGCTTCAGTGCTTCTCTACTACCGGGTTGTTGGGTGTCACTCTCAAGTAATATGAGCCTTACAAGGCCAATTTAGTGCTCCGAAGAACTGCGAATTAGCTGTGTGGCGTACTGCAGCCAAAAAAATCCACCTCCACGGAAAGTCTAACTGTAATGAGCTAAGCAATTCGAATGCAATAACACTTGAGTTGGCCTTCGAGCACCGAGCGTCAGCTTTAAGAAATATTTGCTAACTAACGACTAGCGTGAAGATTTCTGATGCAGCACTAGACTCATCGCCACTAAGTACTTTGAAGGCATTTGCAGGTACGAGAACCGACAGAAGCCCTGGAGCAGGAGACGGGCACTGCAAATAGTAAGTATTCTTCATGCCTAAGAATTTCGCAGCTGCTCCACACGTGTGCACGACATCATTTTTGGTGAAGTCCGTCGACTTTCCTGATAGCCGAAATTTAAATGTCACCGCGCCGCTAGTGGATCCTCCTGAAACTAAGGGCTGTTTCGTAGAGTCGTTCGACGCTGTAATGGTAACGCGCGGCTGGTCCGTGATGAGGCCTAGGAGAAGCGGGAGCCATCGCAAATGGGCCTTCGCCGCAGTACTACAGCTGGATAGGTAAGCAAAGGGAGCTGTTACGAGCCATTGCTGCCAAGATTCTTCCACGTCCTGGTGGGAGCGGCGCAATATCTCGTCGTCCGACAAGTAGTCTTTGTGAACCGTAGGGTCGCCATCTCTTAACCGTACAAGCCCATCCTCGCCTAACCGATCAAAAACGTCACGTTTGGTCGGATCCATCAACACTTCGTAAGCATCTGCTATATATTTGAAGGTAGCTTCGGCGTCTGCTTCACATTCGCCACGGTGCTTGTCTGGGTGCCATTGCCTCGCAAGCAACCTGTAGGCTTTCACGATTGTGTCCTTCTCTGCGTTTCTAGGTACACCTAACATGGCATAAGGATCGCCTGTAGGAGCTAGCCTGCTGGAGGAATCACATTCGCCAGGTGCGCTGCCTGTGCTTGCGATTGCAAACGCTGAAAGTAGGAATAATTTCACGCAATAGGGCATTCTTTCTAGCTACTTGTAGCTAACGCTTCTAGCTTTACGACCGTGATGGAAGGGGTGAGTGGTGAGTGATGGTGTCCAACGTCCACGTGTCAGTCATCACAAGTTCAGGTGCCCGTGCGATGCGCGGTTCAGGTGCAGTTAGTTTGTTGCGGAGCACTGAGCACTGCGATAGGGAGTGTGAGCACTGAGCACTGCAGCACTGCAGCACTGCACCCCTTTGTTCGCGGCCTTGAGGGGCCCGTGAGTGAGTGCCCCGTGTAGTGCCCGTGGCGCGTGACCCATTATGTGAGGTGCTGGTATTGTGCCCGTGGTCTGCCTTTTCTTATCTCATCTACAGCACGTGTACAACGAACAACGGAACTATTAACTATTAACTGGCTACTATTAACTATTAACTTTTTTTAACTATTAACTATTAACTATTAACTATACTCTATACTACAGTGCAGCAGTGCAGTACAAAGAAAAGGGCGGACACAAACGAACCACGTACGGACGAACGAAACAACACAGAGAGGTCTCGTATATCGTATA
>Ga0307930_1003546_pt1 | contig 11414 bp, 12 predicted proteins | sample OrgLakmetageno46_FD_203161 | JGI IMG/M metagenome (GOLD analysis project Ga0307930, IMG submission 203161) | Saline water microbial communities from Organic Lake, Antarctica - #46 | ecosystem: Environmental > Aquatic > Non-marine Saline and Alkaline > Saline | place: Antarctica: Organic Lake... | reverse complement strand
TACTTCTGTCGCTAAAAGAATGTCATGCTACACTGTCAACATGTATTAAGGAAAGAGGCGATTCAAGGTCTCTCTTTGGATCTTGTTTCCTTCTGATGCCATATATCGTCGATTCTCTACTTGGAAATTACCAAGATAGTCTTTTTGAACTGCGCCAACTCCTATCTTGACACTTCTTAAGGCAACCACAAAATATGACACCAGTGCGTTCAATGAACAGGAATGCGTTTGTCAAACACGCCTTCTACTTATTCCCGTAGCATGAGTTCGGTTTGTCGCGACAGCCGCAGTGTGAATGAGCTTTCTGCGTATGAATTAGGACGTACGGAACAAGGTGCGGGGGCTCGATGCTTGCTAGCTCTCATTTGGACGCACTTTCACTCCTTATGTTTTTCATAGGTTTACACTCACTTCAGTAGCAGTCGTTCATTCAGACAGACTATATGCAGACCAATTTAGTACCCTCGATAGATCAGATCGTACTATGCACGCATTTGATCCGGAAAGGAATTCTCAGAATTTGGCGTAGCCACCCCGTTAAGGGCCTAGTTCGTGAATCGTACCTTAGTACTGTAGTAGCAGCTAAGGTAAGGTTAGGTACAGTAGCTAATAGAGCGCTGGAGCAGGGTTTAGGGTGTCCCCAGGCTAGAGTACTACAGACAGTAGCAAGCTTAGCGAGCTACTATACTAGTCAACTTCAAGACTCGACGCTTGGGCGTACGAAGCATTGGCGCCTTTATTGACAACTATTTCTATAACTAGAGGGCCAGTAGCCACTAATTCACAGCATAGTTTTCGAGAGCGCTGTTTCTCAGCTTTGATTTACAGGAGCTCGAGAAATAGGCTTATTTTGTCAAGCTACAAATGACTTATACAGGCGCCAGAAGAGAATTTACTGGGCTTACTTTCCTTCTTCTAGCCACTAATAGTGCTGCTCTGAATCCTAGCATCACGAATGGCGCCGTGAAGGGAGTAAGCCGAGGCAGTGTGCGCTTTCAGTCTTTTGCAACCTTCCTCCAGAAGAAACAAGTGGACATCCTGAGTGCGATTGAGGAGGCAGATGGGAGTGGTGCATCCTTTCAGCGGGACCCGTGGGAACGTCCAGGAGACGGCTCGTTTGGCCTCACTACATGCATTGAGGAAGGTGCTCTGGTGGAGAAGGGCGCTGCATCCGTATCAATAATTCACGGCGTATTGACAGAGGTACACCTCATGACACGTGTCTGCCTAATTGGCGAGTGTACTGCCTTGAGACCTACGCAGGTTATATACAAGCCACCAACGCCCGTGAATTCAACCACCTACAGAGGAATTCTATGTAGATTAGCATGTGGATGTTTGAATATACCTCAATGTTTTTCTTTTTGTTTCGTTGTTACATTGGGCTAGGATCGCGCACGTGCCATGAGCGGACGGCGCAACGAAGAATTCTCAGCTGGGCAGCGCTACTCCGCCTGCGCTCTAAGCCTCGTGTTCCACCCGCGGTCGCCTCTCGTGCCAACATTTCGGGCTGACGTGCGGTACTTTGAGGTGCGGATGAGGAGGATTCTGTGAAAGGAGTTCAAGTCGATTTCTCTCCTTTTGAATGTTATGCATCAACGCTCAATATATCCGTGTGGGATAATGCTTCGATCACGTGAAGCGCTGTTTTACTTAGACAGAAACCTGTTGCAATCGCGTTCATCGAATGGCTCATAGTATTCGTTTGTTTTGGGGGCGCGGGCCTTCTTTTGTTTACCCCAATAAATGGCGCTTGGTTTAAAAAAAAAAAGGTGGAATGCGATGACGGCACTCTGTCAGGTTGGTTTGGTGGGGGCGCTGACTTGACCCCCACGTATCTGATTGACGAGGACGCTGTTGCTTTTCACGAGCACTACAAGGCCATTTGCGACGCGCACGAAGCATCTTTGGGCCATGCAGGCGAAAGCACAGCTGCGAGCGGAGAAAGAGATGAAGGACAGGTGAAAGTTGAGCAGAAAGAGGACACTGCTGCAGCGGCTGCAGTTGCTGTCACTGTAAATACAGGTTCCCCCTCGTCCTCCTCCCTGTACCGCGAGCTCAAAGCGCGCTGCGACGCGTACTTCATGCTGCCAGCTCGCGGAGAGCGGCGCGGCATCGGCGGCCTGTTCTTCGACGACCTCACCGGTGCTCCAGGTGAGCAATTGAGGTGCCACACCTCGTGCTAGGCTTTTGAGAGAAAAAAAAACAAAAATGAATTTGGTGCCTGCCATTTGAACATGCAGAGTGGGTCTGTACGCGCGTCATTAAGCTGGAATGCTAAGGCCGAAGGAAGAAAAGGGATAATTGTTCTCAACAAGACGTTTACCATCTGAGCATCACCACATGTGTATGCATGCGCAGGCTCCGTTGGCGGAATGGACAGCGGAGGAAAATCGTCGCCGGAGTCCCTCGACAAAGCCCACGCTTTCTGTGAAGCAGTAGCGGATGGTTGGATGCCCTCGTGGCTGCCCGTCTGCGAGAAGAGGCGTGCTTTACCGTACAGTGACGCGCAAAGAGACTGGCAACTTCAGCGCCGCGGCCGGTATACAAATACAAATAGAAACAAACAAGAGAGGAGGAAGCAAGCCAGTCTCATGTTTATTTTAGAGCCCATGTGCGCTCTCCTGTCGTAGGGTCTTGGTCCGGATCTATGACTTCCTTTCACTCACGTTTCTCAGGTACCTCGAGTTCAACCTGCTCTACGACCGCGGCGTGCGCTTTGGCTTAGTCCCCGGCGGCCGCACCGAAGCAGTCATGGTCAGCGCGCCACCTCTCATCAGATGGCGCTACAACACCGTACCAGAACCCGGTTCTGAGGAAGCTCGCCTCGTGGAGGTGCTTCAAAATCCGAAGGATTGGGCCTAGCATTGTCTTGATGTATGTGGGAGTTATTGAGGAATTTCCCCTTTGTGGGGGAGGTTCGACTTAATACACACCTTCCACATACATCAACACATTAACACACAGGGTGGTAGAAGATTCCAAAGTAGCTTTTTCTGCCAAGTAACATCTTGATTTATATCTTGATTAATTGTCTTAATCAATTGGCTGCAGGGTGTCTCTCTGGGCTCAGTAAGGGACTTATGTACCGGTCATCAGCACGGACTGCCCTGCACTTCTGCACTTTCTGTTAGTACCTTACTGCCTCCCCCTGTACCTTACTGCCTCTCCCCCTAAATCGTTTCCTCTTTTTTTTCTTCTCTTCTCTGTCTCTTCTTCATCTTCTTCTCTTCGCATCGTAAAAGCTATCCGCTGTCCGTGGATGTCCATGGAGAGGAGCGCAAGTCCGTGGGCACCCACTTAATAGTCTCCTCGCGTAGATGAAAAGCGTTTGAATCGATTCTCTAGCAACTGCCGTGGACGATTTGGCCCTTCGGCTATTGCTCGTAGGCCTTCCTTCGGACTCTACTGGAGAACTTCCGTCATCAGCACATCATACTAATCCCTGCATCTGCAATAGCACTCCAGCGCGTCTTTGAGTTTCTCATGGTGCCCATTGATCGATTGTATTGAGCAAGATATATCGAGCTTTTATGCTGGTGCCTAATAAAAGATTAATCCTGGGCTCGATAGCGTAGCTTAGCAACTTCCAAGAAAGAATGGGACTGCGATGGGGTCGACTACGTGCTCGAGCACTCGGAGGAAAGTCGTTGTGGGTTTGTGAAGCCTAAACGGTCTGCCCAAAGAAGCAATTCCTTCGAGCTTACCGATAATCAAAACGAGAATCACAGCGCAAATCTTCGCGCAAGGACAACCAAAGTCCCTATGGATCGAGGCTACTTGGAAGGCAGATAGGCAAGGGTTCATCGAGCGAGGGGGTTTGAATAAATTCGGAAGGGAGCTTTAATATTCTTCTTCTAGAGATGCGATAGAGTCATGAATTCATGAACCGAACAAACCTTCATCCGAAGTCGGAGCTAGCTAGGCGTGAAATAGAAATATATACCAAGGAGGGAACTTCGATCTGCCCAGTCCCAGTCTCATAAAACCGATACGAGTTCTAAAAAGGCGGGATAATTTCAAGCAAAATTGAGGAGCATATGGGGTCTCCGCGGGGAGCTCAGAATCGTTTTTTAGTGCACTATAGGCTTTCGAATTTCAAAAAAAATCGCCAGAGCCTCTCAGCGCTGGCGCGCTGGTGAAAGCAAGCCGCCAAGCCACTTTCAGGGCGGTTTTACCGCCCTGTTAACACATTGGGCCTAGCTCTAGAGAGCGCTGAGGAATACGGGCCCTTGCCCTAGTCTAGTCTAGTTAACAATCCCAAAAATACAAAGAAACACAACTGTGGCATATAGCAACAGAAAAATATAACCTTTAGAACAAGTCTGACTGGGCTGAGTGCCCTTGTCCTTTTGCGCGTGGGCCCTAGTGGAAAGAAGGAATTTTGTACTACTGTGCTATAGTCTATAGTGTTTTTTGAAACCCGGGATAGAGTTTCGCTCGTTTCATAAAATAAGAGTCGCATGCTGGTCTCTCCAGTAGCCGCCTCCTTGCCGTGGGGCTCATAATGCGGCCTCGCACTGGTTTACCGTTTTGCGTTTTGTTTTATCGGCTTCTTCGAGTCACGAGCAAAACTATCAGACTATCACAGCTCCTCTTTACCATCATACCATCAAGGGTATCTACATCTGGGTACCAGCTCTGCTACTAATATGATAAAAATACGTTCTATGTGTTTCCTCGGCCGAGTTTTTTTTTTTAGACCGGACGTTGGAGGTCCATTCGGGCGGTCATAGAAACAGCCTCCTTATAAGCCGACGAAGCATGGCGTCGTGCATCAAACCAGTTAAGTCGATCATTATGCTCATAATTGGAAGTAGGATTAATTCTTTTGCTATGGATTCTGACAGTTTCTTCTTCAGTGCGATGGCAAGGGTCACTACCCAGATTTTCCCTTGTGGCGCAACCAGTCGGGCTAGTGCTTCCTCTAATTTGATTTCTCGAATGTGCGCGCAGTAAAAAATGGTCTGTTAGTATGTAAACTAATGGCGAGCCAATAGAGCACGTGTCACAGAATTTCTGATTCAAAGCATATCCTCACCATGTCTTGCCAACTCCCGTTTCTAACCGCAGATCCTCCGTTAAGCTAAGCTAGCTTCGACATCACTACGCGAGATCTCTACATTGATATTTATCTAAATGTGTGTTATTTGATTTCAGGTGCTCATGTCCTTGCATCTCGATTCTGAAGCTATTTCGATGCTGTTGAACTGTGGCTGAAGGCTGATACGTGAGGGGCGCAACCACAATGCAGTAAAAAGAACCTGCTAGAGGAGGCGCTTCCTCGAAGCGAGTTTCAGGAAAGCTTGCTAAAGAAATTAGTTGCATAATAAGATGAAAAGAAGCTTCGCACATTGCGAGCGGAGGTGGTCAGATGCTAGACCCATCCGATGCACAAAATATTTTGGCAACATTTCAGTACTTATCTCAGTCAAAACGTTTACGTATGCGGAAACAGCTAGAACGCTACAACCTATTTTTTATCATATTAGTAGCAGAGCTGGTACCCAGATGTAGATACCCTTGATACCATCCTGACCATCCCTGTAATGTGTTGTATATTGTACAGTAGTAGTAGTACAGTACTGTATAGTAGTGTAAGGACAGTTCGTGAAAATGGTAGCGCCGCTAGCCGTTCTAATAACTCTTGATGTAGTACTTTAGGTCGTGGATGCTTCATTTGATTAGCTTGATTGAGTGGCAAATGATATGCTTGGGCTGACTCAGGCTAGGCTGCATTCTTGATTTCATCCCGGCCAATTGATTCGAACACTCAGTTGTGAGTTATGAGTGAACTCCTGCTCTGAAGAGATATTCGATTAGTCACGCAAGAAAGCCCGGGCATTCCTTGAAACTTGAAAGCCGTCGCGGCGTGAATCAATTTTTGAAGCTGTGACATTTCTCAGAGCGGAAGAGAACAGGCGCCAGAAACAAAGAAGTTGACATGGATAGCTCGTCCGCTTCTCCTGTCACGGTGGAGGAGGCCTCCAAGGCCCTAGCAGATGCTCAAGCAGTGCTCGTGGAGGCCCAGAAAGGCTTCGACTTTCGAATGGATTTGAGCCAGAAAATAGGCATGGTGGTCAACCCCAACGGTGAAGTGTCGAAAGTAACGCCAGACGGGCAGGCAGATACGAGCGGCGTGAGCGTTGGCTGCCATGTTATTGAAGCCAACGGCGAACCAACCACGACGCTCGAAGCGCTGAAGGCGGCTTTGGCCGCAGCCAAGGGTGCGGGACTAGCTGAGCTTATGGTGCGATTCGAGGACCCAAAACGAGCTGCTCTGGCTGCTGTGGGAGTTGGTCGTGCGAAAGTCACGCTTGCGAACGCGGAAGCGGCAGAAGCTGCCGCTGAAGCTGACGCAGCATTCGCCAAGGTATGTCCTAGTATTAAACTGCATTGCTCCTCACCCTTCGCTTGCCCTCCGTATTCGTTCACCGAAGCACCTCATCATGGCTACTTGTTTTCTCTTCCTATTCAGGCAGAGGCTGAAAGAGTAGTAGCAGAAGAGCTGGCTCGTGTCAATCACAAAGCGCACGAGCATGCCATCGCGGAGGCCAAAGTGAGAGAGGAGGAGAATCGTTTAGCTCACGAAAACATCGTTAAGGAAGCGGCAGCAAGGAAGGTAGCCTTTGAGGAGGAGATGCGAGCTGCTCGTGCGAAGGAAAAAGAGGCAGCTGCGGCCTTGGCAGCCGAGACGAAGGCCGCAGCAGGGGCGGAGGCCGCAGCAGGGGCGGATGAAGAGCTAGCTCCAGAGACTGAAGAGGTGATGGTAGCGTTTATCTTCTTCCCGGAGAAAAATGCTTCTTTGGAACATTTATTTGTTAGTTTCCATTACACTTCGGCAGGTTGCCTTAGTGTCCTAATCCTAATGCTAAGTATTTTTTACTTTCCTTGGCATTATCGTTGCTTTGTCATTAAAATTATGTCTTTTCCTTATGTCTCTCTGTGCTCAGGCCATAGAGGCCGATGAAGAAGAAGTAAATCCACTCGTTGCGCTGGAGCCTCGTCAGCCACCCTCGCCACGCCCATTGGAAGGATTAGAAACCAAGCGTGGAGTTTGCTCCATGCACTTGAGCATTTTAGCAGCTCGCAGTCTTTTGGCGTCGGACAAGAGTGGCACAAGTGACCCGTTCGCTATTGCCGAGGTACGCGAGAGATGAAGAGGAAGGCGTTTTTTTCTACCATCATTGGTGCCTCTTTTACCATTGGCGACTCCTGTATTTGTAGTTAATCGGGCTGTAGGTCTTCCTGGCCATTTCGCTATCTTGCGCTCGTGCAACGCAACATTGTTTTTACTTGTTGTTGACCCTCTCACAAAGCTCTTTTTTCCCTCCCACGAAAAACAGGTGATTGACCGAGATACAGGCCAGCCTATCGATCCTCCTTGCAAGCACCGCACGTTGACGAAGCACAAAACGCTGGACCCGGATTGGCTGGAATCGGTGAGCTGGCAGGACGTGCCTCGCCCTCCTGCGGCCTTAGCCATCCGGGTGAAGGTGTTAGACGCCGACAAATCTTTGACGGGCCTTGCAGTGGCGCAACCTTTGGGTGAAGTAACGCTCCCCTTGCTCTGCGGCTCGGGCCCCGCAGAGGACAAGGAGCACGAATTAGAGCGCGACGGAGGCCGCTACCTAGACCGCGACTACTGGTACCACTTGAGACCCAGCCCGAAAATGAAGGCCAAAACCCAACTGGGGATAGTGCAGTTGCGGCTGAGCTTCAACGTCGCGAAGCGCTTCGACTGCAAGATTTGCGGCCGGAGCAACACCAAAACCGAAGCGCAGCGTGCGGGCGACCAGTGCCGGGTGTGTGGGGCCAAGCCAGGGCGCGACGTAAACCCACGCATTCAACCCAACGACGGCGTCGGGGACTACTTGCATGGCGCTTTCCTGCGGCGGCAGCACACGCAGTTTACCATCGCGCGAGAGCCTTTAATAATTCCCGAGCAAGAGCCCATTGTCACCGAGCGAACGATTCGACCAGATGCGGACGAGGAGCCGGGCACCTTCACGGAAAAACTATTGAAAAGCGGGGCAGGCTTCTAAGTGAAAATTATGTTTCGAGGCAGTGAGATATGGCCACCCCTTTGTTCCTGTTCTCTTTTTATCCTTCAACTGTCGACTGAAACTTTTAACGAGGGCTATTCCTGATGTTTTTCAGCAGCAGGCCGGCTTTGTTCGTTTCTATAAGCACGGCAATGGGGTTGAATAATTGCAAATGGATTAATCAATACGCTAGTGTAGCACCACCACAGCCACAGCGCCAGATTTCCGCTAAATACAGCTATATGTATATGTATATGCAACACAACCAAACGTCCCGAAGTCGAGGTCCCGGTGGCGTAAATTACGATGCTAGTCAGGTCATTGGGACTAAAGGGCTGGGGAATCGTAGCGCCCAGTGCCCCCTTCGGTTGGGAGCTCATTTTAACTCATCTGAGACTTCGTTGATTGGAATAGTAACCAAGAAAACCACGGGTTTCCCGTTTTTTTACCACTTCGGCTCAAGAGGAGATCCGATAAGAACCAATCTCGCTGAAGGAAAACCCAGCAGCCTCCTGGGTTTTCTTGGACCTCTTTGATCGGGACTGGAATGCAAACACGCGGCATGCGGCCTTTTGTGACATCGGCTTCGGAAAACAAAGCCTTTTCCAGGCAGCAGCTCAAACGCAAGTGGGATTGCGAATTTTCGAATATTCTTTGGAGTGGGCCACTCTTTTTCTGATTCGTCTGAGGGACTGAGGGACTTCGCAGTATAGAGCAAGGTACGTATGTGGCACACTGACGCTTCTGCTAGAGGGCAGCAATGCAGATATCATAGGAAACATTACAGGGGTAGATCAGCTGGTGTCATCTGGTGTTCTGTGCCCTTTCGCCCTGCTTAAAGCACACGCCCCGTCTCATGGGCGCCAGTTTGCCTTGGTGGTTAGGTTTCCCATCCCCACTACGAGTAAGTCTCGGCAAGCCAGTTGCCGAACTCCATTCTACAGTAGCCACGCTCTGCTGGTGAGAACGTGGGAACTTTTCTTTTGATGAACACTCCCAGAACACGGAAGAGCGAGCCACACTTCTGGCCGCTGCCATCACTCCCATGGCTACTGATGCACTTTCAGAGCATGGAAAAGCGCGTTACTTTGGACCGATATCATCACTCCCATGGCCACTGAGGCACGTGTTTCAAATTAACTTTCTTTCTTTTTCAGCTGAATCGCTTTATATTTTTACCTGTTACACCGGTGTTATACAGGAATTAAGCGAACGAAGTGAACAAAAAAAATAAACGGCTGCTGCGGCTGCGACGAAGAGGCCGCTTATTACATCCCCCCCTGCCTGGTATTCAGTCTGGCCCGGAGGACTATTGAGACGCCCGTTAGATGAAACCCCGCGTGTTTGGTTTAAAATCCAGCTCCTCCCCTCGGGGGAAGGGCTCAGAAAAAAGTTTGGAATTTCTGAGTGCGCTAATGCGAACTACGCCAGCAATCACTATGGTCTGTAGCGGTAACCCCGACCGAACGACCGAAGAAGCGGCACGGGCTATGTAAGGCAGATGTGCCTCATTCAGTGCTTAGTAGTTCTCCATTTCAAGTGCAGCACCCGTTCGACTCCTTGACTCTCTAATCCTCTAATCCCGGCCCTTCGGGACTTCGGGACCTGTGTCCTGTGTCCTGTGTCTTGTGTCGAAAAAAAGAAAAGAAGAAAGAACGCCAGAACACACCAAACCGAACAAACGGATGTTCGTTGATTTGTTGAGTGTTTGTGTTCACAAAACACATAACGTTACTCGTTATTAGTCGTGTCTCGAGGTAAAAAATGGCTAACAGAACATCTTCATCCATTGCTCATCACTGTCTCTCACAACGCTCGGGACATTGATGCTGACACCCGCTGTCTATCGGTGTTTGATAGGTTCCACTTCATATTTCGACCAACCTAATCGCCTGGCAGGTTGCAGGTCGCATCATCAACCGCCGTCAACATCTGCACGACGCGAACTGGCCATGAGCGGCACTGAAGATAGGGACGCAGCTCTCCAAAGACTTCTAGGCCTCCTTGGCGATGATGCAGAAACGCCGAGCAGTCCTGGCAACTCTGAGGCCGTAGCTCCAGAAAGCAGTGCTAGCACCGTTGCTCCAGTAGAAAGCCGCAGCGTCGCAGCTGTGGACTCTAGCGCCGGGCTTGTCGGCCGGCCCAAGCCAAAAACGTACCCATGGCAGAAGAATGACGATGGCTTGACCCCCCTTCAAAAACACCGAGCGGCTCAGGAGCGGCACCGGGAAGCCGCTGCCCAAGAGCAGGAAGCACGCTTCGCGATTTTCCGTCAGCTGGATGCCCAGAGAAGTGCCGGGGAGTTCCCGGCAGCTGCTACGGAGGGACAGCAAGAATCCCCAGCCAAGAATCGTGAGAAAGACATCAAAAGTGAGGGCGCTAGACTTAGCTGGGAAACTACCAGCGACCGCATTGGGGAAGACCGGCCGAAAATGTCGCTCACTGCTTCCACGACTGGTGCTTCGTTTGCCCCCGTATCTCGGCCGGAGTATACTGCTGGAGATCGGCCGAAGACCTCTTCGAGTGCTCCTCCAGCAGCTGCTCCTCCATCGTTTGCACCTGTGCCTCAAATTGACGCGCCGCCACCAGCCTCGTCGACTGTAGCACCTCGCACGAGCGCCACCGAGTCTGCGCATGGAGCAAATTACGCCAACCGTTCCCGCCAGGGCGCCCCGCCTCCATCACAACCGTCGTCATTGAATCACCATGAGCTTGCCAAAGAACCAGCCCCAGCACTTCGGAACAACCCCTTGCCAGTGCCAAGAACGGCGGCATTCCGAGATGCCGAGCCAGCACTTCCAGTGTTTCGGGCGCCGCGGTTTCCAGGGCCCCCAAAATCAAAAATGGCCGCGCAGCAACCAGTGAAGTGGAGCTGGGATTTGGACCGCGAGTCGCGCAACTGGGACCTGGGCAAAAAAGCCATTGGCAGCAGCAGCAGCAGCAGTGCTGATTCCCGCCGACCTGGAGTGATATGATTGTGCCTAGCTTAATTTATCCGCGTGCACTTTGGTGTGCAACTGCGCAAAGCTACTGTACATGGGGGAGTGTTCAGATACCGTACCTCCTTCGAAGCTATAAACGCTACGAGTGCAACCGGGATCTCAAACTTAGTGAGGTAAGGTGTTTAGAGTGTCGCCGGCCGTTTACGACCCGTCGTGCAATTTTCACCTCTTCATCACGTTCGAGGCGTCAATTCTTGACGCAGCATCCACCGCACGGGCTTGTAGTCGCGTCGCCTTGAGGTGTAACGCGGCATGCCTTTCCGCTAACACGTTTAAATTAACTCCGTACATGAGTCTTTGTCTGTGAGTGGTTGTCCAGGATGATTTCGAGGACAGTATGGACTGCAAACTCCGACGGAACTCTGAC
>Ga0307930_1003545_pt1 | contig 11420 bp, 16 predicted proteins | sample OrgLakmetageno46_FD_203161 | JGI IMG/M metagenome (GOLD analysis project Ga0307930, IMG submission 203161) | Saline water microbial communities from Organic Lake, Antarctica - #46 | ecosystem: Environmental > Aquatic > Non-marine Saline and Alkaline > Saline | place: Antarctica: Organic Lake... | reverse complement strand
GTGAGATCCCCACGTTCAAACCTTCTCTAATTCCCACTCCAGCACCAACCCCCAAACCCAGCAGTGCTCCAACTCCGGCGCCCACCCCTGTACCAACCTTGAAACCAACGTCGGCGCCCACACCTGTGCCCACCCCAGCGCCTACTCCAGTGCCCACGCCTCAGCCAACCCCGGAGCCATCACCGGTGCCCACCGCCCTGCCCACTACCTTACCCACTGCTGCCCCCACCGCGTATGACTGCAAGTTTGGCTACGTGGACATGACTTGCGGGGACACCATTACCTCGCCGCTCCTTTTGAACGTTTCCGCGCCCGAATACAGTGGCCTCGTACTAGGCCCCAATTTCGAGAACCGCACCAAGGAAGTCGCCGTGTTTCGGTTCCAAGTCCCCTCTTTGGCGGGGTTCACTTCGACCATCGTGGTGGACACTTGCGGCGCGGGGACTACGTTTGGCACCTTGCTCTCCGTCTATGACGAATGCCCTGACCCTTGGGCCGCGTCGGAGCAAGTCAACTACAAAGATCGGGCGGTGGGAATCAGCGATGATTCTGCCGAGTGTGACGCTAGCAGTGTTTCAAACGGGTAAATCAATTTCTTTTCTTTTTCTTTTTTCAAAAGATTTTTTAAATAATAAATGAGTCTTTCCTGGTGAATGTGTGTCTATATATGGGTATGCTTTGTGCCTATGTGATCCTCAATTCAAAAGAGCTCCTTGTCCTTCTTCTTCCTTCTTCTCGCTCATAACTTCTTTCTCGTGTCAGGTATGCCCTTTCGTCAGCGGACGGCACCACCAGCCGAGCCAGCCGCGTTGAAGTGATTGTTGACAGCAAAACCACGGAACTCTTCGTGCTGGTCGAGCGGGATGCTAGCACTGACGTGAGCTCTGATATGGGGACTCCGGTAAGTAATAGAATCGTTTCTTCTTTTCCTTATTTTCTTTTTTCAAATAGAATACTTCGAAGGGCAGTCGTTTTGAGATCTCATAAGATAGTCTGCTGCGCATCGTTCTTGTTTCTGAACTGCCTGCGGTGTGGTTTTATTTGCGTTCCTGCCTGATGCTAAATTCTTTACATTATTTCTTTCCTCTCGATTCTCCAACACGGTTCCTTCCGCAGATGTTTGAGCTTTCGGTTACCTGCGGCATCACTACCCTCAAACCTTCTCCAGTGCCGACTCCGGTGCCGACCTCGGTGCCGACCTTTGAGTTCGTGACTCGCCTCACGCTGAACGCCACGATGCGCGTAGAGTTTGCGTCCGTGAGCGATTTCATGTACCCAAATGCCCATCAGGTGAGCGCATGATTCGTCTTGTTTTTGGAAGTGCACATTTTTGAAACACTCTTACCGACCACAGTGTTAGGGTTGAAGGCAAACTTTCGCCCATTTGCCTACTGCACCCTCTTCATGTAATGTGTTTTTCGCGTGTGCTTTGATACTTTCTTTTAATTCTCACCTACTTATCGGTACTAATCCTACTCTTACCGCGTACTTCTTCATCATCAAAACAAGGCCTTTGCGGAGTCGTTTGCGGAAGCCATCAGTTACACGCGCGGCGATGGGGTGCTCATCAACCGTGTCGCCGAAGCGTCATCGTGTCGCCAAATCGTGCCTTCTGCCAGCCCGACCATGCAGCCGTCTCCACTGCCATCGGGCCAGCCCACGCCGCCTCCCAGCTCCTCCCCAACCCAATCGCCGACGTCGAGTCCTGCTCCGAGTGCCCTACCCGTGCCTGCGCCGACGCCAGAGCCCACCTCCACTCGAGTGCCCACGCACTCCCCTACTTCAACTCCTTCGAGAAATCCCACTCCAAGCCCCACCACCAGCACCCAACCTTCCTTGCCGCCTTCGCCGGAGCCTAGTGTCACGCCGGCCCCTTCCCTGAGCCCTTCAGCAACACATGGCCCTACGATGGGCCCTACGCAGCCGACGGGTGCACCAACGCTGCCGCCATCGCAAGTGCCGACAATGTCGCCGACGAAATCATCGGTGTCACCTGACCCTGACCACTCGTGGGACTTCCGGTAAAAACGAGAACTCGTAAAATGAGAAGTCGTCTTTATCTTCTACTTTCATCTGCCTGGCGTGTGTATTGTAAAAACGTCGGTGTACTCCGCTTTGTTTGAATTTTACCCTCCTAAATAATCGTATCTTCGCTGTAGTGGCTTTTTGTTTTTCATTCGCCCCCTCACGCATACTTCTTTCTATGCCAACATGCACGCAGATATTGCGACACCAACGACGTTGTCGTTTTTGACACCTACTCCAACCTCACTGCCACTCTAACCAACGGCGTGACCTGCGTGCCGGGCACGGGCGTTACCCTCGATGGGATCGACGATTACGTGAATTTGCAAGATTGGGCCTTTGGGGACGCCCCAATGACTGTAGAAACGTACGTCAATTACGCGGCCTTCAACAGCTGGAGCAAAGTGTTCGATTTCGGGAATGGCGAAAATCTGGACAACGTGTTTCTGTCGAATCAGCTCACCGGTGGGGATGCCACCTTTGCCGTGGTGGTGGGCAACGGCAGTGAATATGCAGCGACAGCCAGTGCGGTAGACGTGTTTGAGCCTGTCAATACCTGGGCACATGTGGTAGTGACCGTCGAAGGAAACACTCTGTTGATGTACCATGATTGTGTGCTGGTGGCCAATACCACCTCACCCAAGGCAGCCGAGCCTCGGTACACTACGCGTGCCAATCATTGGCTCGGGCGCAGCAATTATCCAGCGGACAGTTACCTGGAGGCGACCATAGGCTTCTTGTCGGTGTGGCAGAGTCAAGCCTTAGACCAAAACCAAGTGTGTGGCCTCTTTGGCGGCAAAACCTTGCGTCCGAGCGCGAGTCCAACGGCAGAAATCACGTTTGACCCAACCAGCACGAGGCCACCTACGGATTCTCCAACGGTTTTCCCTACGCTGATGCCTACGTTTGAACCCACCTTGACGCCTCAGCCTACGGCAGTACCCTCCATGACAAGTGCGCCAACACAAGCACCTACCAGCTCTCTTTTGCCCTCGAGCACCCCCGCCCCTACCAGTTGCCAAGACTACACCGTGATCATGAGCGACAGCTTCGGGGACGGCTGGGACGGCACCGTACTGTATCTTACTGACACCTTAACGTTTACACTGCCCGAAACCACCTACTACGGGTACAGTGGCAACTTGTCGAAGCCGGCGGTGCAGACCGTGTGCCTTCCCTGTGGCGTGACCTTCTACCCCTATGCCTGCGGCGGGCTCTATTCGGACGAAGCGCACTGGGAGGTAAAATAAGGGGGGGGGTAAATCGTCAATAGTATATTATTTCTTTCATTTTTTTGTTTTTTTCTAAAGAATGTGATTTGAAGACTATTCTGATTTCATTAAGAGGTTTTAAAAAGTTAAGCTAACTCCTTCCTCTGGAACCGCAACTTCAATAGGTGCGTGAAGGCTCCAACGCCACCGGCGTCCTGATCGTGAGTGGCACCGCTACCCGCAACTGTACGGTGATTGGTGCCGCTAGTTTCAAAGCCTGTGACGTTTACACCTACCCGCCTACCGTAACCCCGCAACCTACGGTGATACCGAGCCCGCAGCCGTCGCCAGCACCCACCATCACGCGCGCGCCTGTAGTGAGTATCAGCGGCTTCCGGCGCGGCCTATTGGAAAAAAAGGGGGCAAGAGAAGGCATGGGCAAGGACGAAGCAGAAGACGAAGACTATGTGTTGTCCGTTGAAAGCACCGCGGAGCTCCAGCGCAACCTTCGGTCCTACAAGAAGAAGCAGCAGAGGCGCTTGACGTCGATTCTCGAGCGGCACGGCCACAAACATGCCGCGTACCCTCCTCCTGCTGATCATGACGCAGCATCGTTAGTGGCATCAGATTCAGGCGTCGTCGCGCGCTACAGGGAAGAAGGTGGCCGCGTCCTTGCTCACGCAGTTGAAACTCTCGCGAAGCCCGCCGGATGGGCCCTGCGCACTTTCTTGTTGCGCGCTGGGTTCACTCACCCGGATGACCATTTCGACCATCATCGCGATGAGAATGATAACGATGCTCTTGCTGCAGGGCTTGGTGCTCATGACAAGAATGAGGGCGTAGAAGGTGCTAGCAGCTCTTCGCTGTTTGATTCGCCGGCTGCGGCTCATGCCGCCGTAGGTGCCATTGTTCGCCGCGCCCGTGCTCGGGTCGCCCGCGAACAAGCCCTCTTGCCTGATCCTCCTTTCCGTTCGCCGTCCTCTTCTTCTTCTTCTTCTGATACAAGCGGTGGTGACAATGGAGGCGGTGGAGGTGCAGAAACTGCCGCGCAAAGAATCAAGCACTCCATTCAGCTCTCGAGCAGCGAAGAGTGGCAATTGGCCACCGTCGCCGCCGAAGCTCAGGCGCGAAGGCAGCAAGCGCGGCAATCGCACCCGCCCTCGTGGCATGACCCCCTGTACGAGGAAGGACGGCGGCGGCAATTGTTGCAGACCTCGTCGCAGCAAGTGCCGAGTGTGACCCCCACCGAAGCGCAAGCGCACGTGCAAGTAGCGTGTGGGGACACCGTCAGCGCCACGAATGTCGGCGCGGAGTCGTACATTGGGAATGATTCCGGCGATAAAGTATGTTCTTTCGAATACGATTTTGACGTTACACAGTTGCGCTCTGTCTTGATTGCTCTTTGTCTTCATATCTGCCTCTTACGTGTAGTTCACCTAGTAGTACAGATATCTGTATCTTGAACTACAATGTATTCATTGACGCTTTCACTGTTCTTTTTCCAAAACCAGGTGTACAAGTTTACAGCCACCGAACCAGTGCAGCTGAAAGCAACGACTTGCTCGGTGAACACTCTGATTACAACCTCTCTGACCCTTTACGACCAGCAACCAAACCAGCTTTTGTCTAGCAGTGATGCAAGCCATAGCTTAGTGGCCTCCGAAACCCCGGGGTTCTTTTGCTCCTTGCTCTATGCCGACCTGCATGACCTCGGCGACTACTGGTATGATGATTTGAAATCAGTTTCTTTCTACGACCGTACTTCAAAAAATGGCAAACTTTCATGCTTGCGGTACATGCTCTCTGTCCAAAGCACTTGTGTGCGATGATCAATTTATTTCCTCTTACCCTTGGTTCGCTGTGCTGGCTTACTTCGTAGGTTGGTGGTCGAAGGCGCCTCAGAAGAAGAGGAAGGCAAATTTGAGCTCACCGTCACGTGCAGTGAAGTCCCGACGCCAACCCCTACGCAACTGCCGACGCCTCGCCCGAGCCAACGCCCCACCGAGGCACCGACTCACGACCCTACGCAAGTCCCCACCTCGGACCCCTCTCCAGTGCCTACCCTCGCCCCGACGGGAAAGCCCACCCCTCTGCCGTCCTCTCTCCCCACCTCAAGACCTAGCCTGCCTCCCTCGCCGGCTCCGACCCCACCGCCGTCCCCGCAGCCGTCGTCTCTGCCCACTACCCGCAGCCCGACGAGCTTGCCGAGCATGACCCCTTCGCCTGCACCTTCGGAAACGCCGTCGCAGGAACCCAGCAGCGCTCCGAGCCCCGAACCCTCGCATTTGCCGACTCCTCAACCGACTTCGGTTCCCACTCCGGCGCCCTCGCCGGTGCCCACCATTGTCCCGTCGCCTTTGCCGACACTGTGCCGAGCTGTAGAAATTGACTTTTCCTTTTACGTCCTGTGGGACCGCTTTCCTGGTAAGAGCTTCCTGCTTTTAATGAATGTGCCATTGATGCTGCACCGTGAGTTTTACTTTTCGTAGAATGCAGTTCTATACATGTGCGAGCTTCTTTGTTGTCGCTCAAACAATATGAGCTGTAGTCCTTTCTTTCTTTCTTTTTGTTCACCATTCTTTTCTATTCCCTGCCGACAGGTTTCAACACCACTCAGAAGCTTTTCGACGCCGTGCAAGGGGCGCTACGGCTCGAGTTCGTGGTGGACCAAGGCATGCAATTCAACCAATACCTGGCGGCTCACGCGCAGTTTTACGACGTGAAGCCGTTGTTCGAGTCGCGCGTGGGCACTGCGTGCTGCGGCGACAGCTCCCTTCGCTTCGACGTGTTTCAATTGCCGAGCGATTATGCGGTAGGTTTGTGTGGGTTGGTTTTGTGGGTTCGAGAGCAAAATGAGTGTAGCACTTCATCAATTTGAGAAGCATTCTCCTGTACAATACGCAATCCAACACCGCATCATTCAATGCACATGCTCATTTCAATCGTTCCTTTTTTTTTGCCTCGTGTGCCCCTTTCATTGCTTTTTGTGTCATTTTTGTTCTACAGGTGGACAAGCGAGGAATGCCCACCCCAAGCCCCACCGATGCCCCCACTTTGCCGCCCTCCCCTGAGCCCAGCGCTCTCCCCACCGCGGAACCCACACCCGTGCCCACGCATGTGCCGAGCCCACAGCCTTCCAAAGAGCCATCTCCGATTCCGACCTCGAAACCCACGCACGTGCCAACGCCAGACCCGACGCGGGTGCCTACTCTGATGCCCACGCCGGTGCCTACCCTGGAGCCAACTCCACTGCCCTCTTCGGCGCCAACTTCGTCGCCTACGCCAGAGCCCTCGCCTTTGCCTTCGCCGGAGCCCACGCCGCAGCCGACGCCATTGCCCACCGCAACCCCGACTCATTTGCCAACGCCCCTGCCCACTGACCCACCCACTATCCTGCCCACCCCACTGCCCACTCAGCTCCCAACGCCTCTGCCCACAGAAGTGCCTACCCTGATGCCTACGCCGCTGCCCACACCGGAACCTTCGGAATCTCCCACTCCCGTGCCGACCTCGGTGCCCACTCCAGTCTTGCGCGGCTACAAGGACTGCGTTTGCGTCTCAGCTCTCACGGTCAAGAAGCTCAAAGTGCACTGCCCCGAAGTCGCTGCCCATTTCGCGGCCGACAGCTGCATGTACAACATGACGTCAGCGGACTTGGCCACCATTGCGGTGGACTGCGACGCCCTCCAAACGGACTTCTTTACGAGCTTGTGAAGGTTCAGACATGTAGAGAAATAAAAAAGGTGCAAAGAAAACACGAGAGAGAGAAATAGAAAAAAAAAAAAAAAAAGAGAGAGAGAGAGAAAAGAGAGAGGGAGAGAGAGAAAAGCCATAGCTCATGCGCTTTGAGCGAGATGCTTGTAAAGGCTCGTGCCTGTATAGCCACGATATTTTATGCATCAAGCGCTTTGCGTGTTATGTAGGACCACTGTGCGAAGCGCTTGCTGTTAACTGCAAGAAGAACACGCACTGAGACAAATATGGAATCTAGTCATATTTTTTGTAATTGCCTTGTTTATGCCTGCTGGAGTTATTTGATTGCAATGCACGCCTGATTTGCTTGTGCTTCTTAGCCACCTCATAAACACATAAACATAAACACCTGAAAGACACAAGTAGGGAGATAGCGAAATGATTACAAAGAAAGTATAATTTATAAATATAACATATAACGATAACGAAAAGCAAACGAGTTGCAGCTGGAAGCAATTCTGCTTGTTAAACCCGAATGGCGAATAAAAGAGATGCTATTCTTTTGGATCCCTTAATGGTAGAAACTCTTCCCCTTGTCTTAGTCCAAGGACAAACCCCCCATTTGCTTCAATAACACCCTAAGCAGCACAGCACGTAAGGCGGGCTCCTGCTACACGCATCGCGTGTGCGAAGACACTCCCATCAGTACCACTACATAGCTCAGCTGCCATTCAGGTTTTTGTCTTTGTCTGAGCTTAGCTGTGTGAAGCTAACTGGAATCTTCGGAGAAAAGGTCCTCTACGTCAGCTGCTGGCGCCAATCCGTGAACCTCATCCTCCGCTCTACTCCCAATGTCACCACCGCCTGCAGACAGGCCAATTCCTCCCTCGTAGTCCATGCCATCACCACCACCACCATCAGCACCGGCCTGGTCTTCCGCCCACCAATGAGGAAAGTACACGCAGGTTTCGGGGGAAATGGTGCCACCGGGCGCGCACTGGTCGAAGACGGGGCATACGCCGCACTGGCGTAAAGAAACGCACGATTAAACAAGAAAAGTGAGGGAGAGAGAAATGGCGTTTTAACGAATCGAAGGGTACCATGATAGAGGCGTGAAATATTTAAGCCTTAGAATGGTCGAAATAGACCTTTTTATTCCTTCTACTTCCTTTGTCCATTTGTCTTTTTCAGTGAGTAAATACACCTGTTGCTTACATTCAGGCCATTCCTTACCGGCAGCGACGTAAAGCGGTCATAATGGGTCAGTGCCTGTTGGGTGCTCCGGTAGAAAGGACCTTGGTCGGAAGAGACCGACCTCAAGTAAGGGGTCAAAGCAACTTCCTCGATTTTGGAGTCGAACACCAGCCTTGACACGATTTGCCGCACGTGGTCTAAGCTCAGCGTTTCTTGGCTCACCCCCGAAGAAGCCACGCGGCGGTCCACCTGTTGGTACATTTTGAATACACACATGTGATGATTCGCAGACATTGGAACACCAGGCAGCACGAACGAGTATGCACACGTGAGTGGTCAGGTGTGCTTTCCTCTGACACACTTGAACCGATAGATCTTCAAGAAATGAGTCCGACCGACAATATCACGAAGATATACTCTCAATCACCCACTTATCAAAACACCCACTACCAACCACACCTGCTGCAAGGACGTGGGCAGTGCATTGGCTTCCCAGGCATCTTTGATTAAAGACTCGGCAATTTTGCAAATTTCGTTCACAAACTCATGGTCGAATTCGTTGTCCGTGTACCTGCGTCATGGGTCGTTCGTTCGTGTTTAGGAGGATTACAACGGGTGTCCTATAGAAGCGGTTCTATTGGGAAACTACGAGTCCATTCTCTCTTCTCCATTCAGCACATACATTTGGGCTCGAACAAGATTGGCAGCCGATATCATTTTACGCTGATGATTGTGCCCTATTTGTTTTTTCATACCAGGGCCCGCCGGTAATGTTCGCCGAAGGCATCAAGTCAAAGAGCATCCAAATCTTCTGGGTCTTTTGGTGGATGGATTTGACCCGTTTGATCAAGCATCGCCGGTCAAGCTCTTTGGTGGCTTTCGTCACCGTGTTCTGCTGAATGTTAGTCTTCTTCTTGATGTCGCCTGAGCTGATGCCGTTGTTGCCTGCGCGCTCAATCTGAAGCATAGGCAAATAAATGAAAGTGAAAGTTCGAATGAAATGAGGCTCACACACCAATAAAGACGCACACAACAAAAACGCACGATCACATGGAGCAGAAAGGCATTACAGGTCTCGAGTGCATTGAGTTAGCACTAGTGATGCTGTCTGGTATATTTCTCTTCGTTACCTCGTGATACACCATCATCATCTCTGGGCTGAGGCCTTGCAGTTTTGCTGCCACCTAATATAGTATGCACGACATGCACACCCAGGGAGAGGGAGGCAGGGAGTTAGTACGGTACAGGCGTATAATGAGTGTGCCTTCGAATGGTGCGTGCGGGAAAGAACGAAGCAGGTATCGAGAGGAAATCTCAACTCGAAGCAGCACGTGTGATTATTCGCAAGAAGCTAGCTGGGACGATTACCTGCTCTTCTACTAGCCGAAACAGGATGCCGCCACCACCAATCTGCACTGAATTCAAGCGGTTGGCCTGAGCACATGTACCGGGGAATAATAGAAAGAAAAAAACAACAAGAAAGTGCATTGACTTATGGCGAACGCTGCCTTGAAATCAACGAAGAATGGCGGTGCGAATGGGGAGTAGGCATCAAGGTATGAATGAGGTTGAGACAGATGACACTAGGGCCCAAGAAACACACAAATATCTCTAAGAATGAGTGTTTTTTTAGTGCGCAGCACAAGTCGCGAAGCCGTTTACCTGCATCATCGAGTTTAGGAGCGGGAGCACTTGGCTCGTCATCGTCTCCATGCCGAAGGTTTCCTTCATGGTGCCTACAGCGACGACATCAGATTGAATCAACGAACATAAGGAAAATTGTAAGGAACTCTTTGCCGACGGCTAGCCTATTAAATTCATTTAGGCTAGTGGCTTTCTAAAAGCATTGCATGTCAGTGGTGAGTGTAATGTCACAGAACTGCACTAGAATCGGAGCACTGCGCTTCGCACGACATACCGTCGGTGAGGCCGTCTGGAGCCGCCGCAAACATCTGCATGAGACGCTCGCGCACCGGAACAACGGCCGCCATGCTGCTTATATTTTGACTTTGCTTTGGGAGAGAGATTACACTAAGAGTTTAAAGATGTTTTACTCGTAGGCTACTCGCGTTTACTCGCTCATTTTTTGCGCTTTCATCGAGTCGAGAAATCAAAGAAGTAAGTGCATGTTTGAACCATATTAGAGCAACTAGTCGTTGAACTCGACATCTCAACAATCGTGGCAACCACAACCCAAAACCGCAAAGAAAAATCTTTAAAACAATCTCCCGAGACCTCACCGTCTCTTCACGCCCTCTCTTTCGTTCTTCACGAAAGGGTTAAACAATAACTCTTAACAAAACAACAATAAACCTCTTAACACACAATCTCCCATAAATTTTCTTCATTCCACCCAAACAACTTCTCCATCAAAACAAACAACTCTTATAAAACAATCAACAAAATTTTTCCACCACAAAACAATGTCCACTTTCAACAAACCAACCACCGCCGCCGACCTCGCCGAGTTTGAGCAACTTGCAAGCCTCACTACAGCCGGCGTGAAGCCTACGGGCACCTCGCGCTGGGAGCGCAAGCAAGCCGCCTTGCAGAAGTCGGCAGTGTCCTCAAATGCCAACAACACCCCTTCCAAGCGCCAGCGCGCTTCCGGCGCTGAGGAGAGCACGCCATCCAAGATTGCCGCGTCTTCGGACCGCTTCATCCCGAACCGATCCAATATGGACATGATCAACTCGGGCGCGGCCCTGTTCGCCGGCGCGGAGAACGCGGGTGCGGACGGCGAGAAAACTTCGGATTACGCAAGCATGCTGGAGAAAGCCCTCGGCGGTGGCGGTGGCCTCCGCTCGGAGGACAATCCTCGCGAGTCGCGCATCCTTTCGTTCAAGAACAAAGCACCCGTCAGCGAAGATGTGAGTCTTTTGCTTCTTCTTTTTTTTTGTCGTCCTGCCATTTTATCAAGAATTGTTCTTCAAATGTTTGTATCGCCAATTCATCTCATCTTTTTAGTGCCACTCACTCACTCTTACCCTTTTCTTTTTGTTTTCTTCTGTGCAGACCTCCGCTCGTCTCGACGTGCTTTACTCGTCCAACCGCACCGTGCATGACCGGGCCAAGGCCAAGAGTGCGGCGGCCAACCTGCGCCACATTCCTTCGGCTCCCAACCGCATTCTGGACGCGCCCGACCTCGTCGACGACTACTACCTGAACCTCGTGTCGTGGTCCTGCGACAACATCATTGCTGTGGCTCTGGGCCCTGCAGTCTACCTCTGGAACGCCAAGACGGGCTCCATCGAAGAGTTGATGGCCCTGGAGGACGAGTCCGACTACGTGTGCTCC
>Ga0307930_1003542_pt1 | contig 11431 bp, 7 predicted proteins | sample OrgLakmetageno46_FD_203161 | JGI IMG/M metagenome (GOLD analysis project Ga0307930, IMG submission 203161) | Saline water microbial communities from Organic Lake, Antarctica - #46 | ecosystem: Environmental > Aquatic > Non-marine Saline and Alkaline > Saline | place: Antarctica: Organic Lake... | reverse complement strand
ATAAGGTATATCGCCGCCGGAAGCTGCATTGTGAGCTAATTTCACGATTTACGACGAGAACAGGTTCCGAAATCGTACACCCAGTCCTTTAAAGAGTGTCCACTTTCTGGCCAAATCGTCGACCGTGCAGCGCAGAATTTATGAATAAAAAATAAAAATGCTGCGAGAGCTTCTTCTTCGCTTCTTCTTCTTCTTTTGAGTGTTTACGTCGAAGGATTAGGGTCTGCAGGCGTCTGGAAATAGATAAATCTTGACCCAATCCTTTCTACGTATAAGGCTTCGATGGCTTCTTTTCAGCTTGCTTCCTTTTTTCCTTGTCCTTTGACGACTGAAGACCTCCTTGCACTTCATGGGAGTGATCGGGTGCATCCTATATTCATTCATTAGCTAGAGGCAAAGACCAAATGAAAACCGTGCCGCTATTGCTATTACTTAGCAGAACTGCAGATGGCTTTGGACTAACCTCTACTCGTTTCGCACGAGCGTCGAGTGTGTGCCGTGCGGTCGTAACTCCTGGTAGGATCAAGAAGTTCTCATGGTTCAACTTCGTTGAGCTTTTATGAATAACTCGAGCTAGACAAATTTTAAACGGCTAACACCGTTTTATGTTATTTCATTGTTACTAGTACCAGCTTCTGAAAGATTGGCCGCCTCTGGACGTGGAATAGTGGGCATCACGCTCAGCCCTGAGGTGTGTGTGTATATGTTATAATAAGTTACGTTTATCATAATACCGGCACGAGTGAACTTGCTATTTAAAAGAAGCTAACCTATTTCAAATAGATTCTTTCTGGTATTTACAAGTATTTTACCACTGCTCAGGTGTCCTCGCGTGGACGGCCGCAGTCTGCTGTCTCGCCTAGGGAGGTAACTACTGGCTCTGCCTCCTCACTCCTCCTTTCAACTATTGATAGCATTGCATAAGCCTCGCTCGATTTCGAATGCTTGTTGCGTATATATAACTTGTATTATTGCTCCTCGATTACTAGCCTTCAATCGTGTTGTTCTTGCCTGACTGGTTGATTGCCCTTCCCATAAGCTCGGAGATGCGTCGGAGTTCATGCGACTGCATGCCAAAGCAGCGTGGGTGGTTGTAGGAGAAGCCCCGCTGCTCGCGCCCATCGTCGAGGAACAAGTACGAATTAAGAATTATAGGAGATGCTATGTTATCATTAGGCAAAAGCGATTGAGCCTTCGGTTCGTACACACGCACGCATATTTGAATAGCTTTTTTTTTTTTTCCCTTTTTTTTTTCAACAGCATCTTCTTTGCACACGCCATGAACTTTCACAATGTTTAATCACAGCGTACCTCAAAGTCTATTTTTGAATTCTCCATTGTGTTCACACACTTATGTTTCTCCGCTACATGCTACATCGTAACGCGACTCCTAAAACCGCCACTGCCACTGCCACTACTACCCCTATCACCATTTCCACTACCACTGCCATTACCTACCACCTACTACCTACTACGAACAGCGCCTGGCCGCCGGTTTATTTCCCGGCCCCTGCCCTGTAGTGTACCGCGACTCCGCCTGGATGCAAGTGGCTACTGCGCAAGGCTACGTGTGGGATGCTGCAGCCGCAGCAACAGCCCTTCAAACCGCGGTGCGCGATAAGGATGCAAGATGGAATACAAGAGTGGTTTACCCCGGACATGATTTTAATAGAAATTGTGCCTCAGTATTTTTTGCACTTTTTCTGATGAACTTCAGTGTTATTCTTTTGCTATCTCACTGGGAGCTTCTTTCCACTGTTATAGTATTCTTTGACCCCTCTGCCTCTGCACTCCCTCAGGTGTTGCATGGCGCTGATGCCATTGTCGTGCCGACACCTTGGAGGGGGCAACCAGCCAAGGATGAGAATGATGGAGCTCCGTCGCCTGAGCTGGAAGCCTCGGCACTCGAGGGCTTGGCTGCGATTGCTGCGTCGGCAGAGGTGAATGCAAGGTTGATGCAATGAGGGTGAAGTAGGGAGGGAGGGAGAGAAAGCATAGTGGGTTGGTGAGAAGTTGCGGCTTTTTTTTCAAATCTTTCATTTTTGCACTAATTTAGTTTGTAGTCGAGTGCTTTGATTTTACGCTCCTTTGAAATTTGGTGTACTCTAACCTTCGTTTGTATGTTATTTCTTTTCTTTTATGTACATGTGTATGGATGCGCATTTTTTTTTCTGTACTCTCTTACGTGGCAAATGTGTGATGAACCACTAGCCTCTCGGAGTCGCCATTCTCCCAGAGCTGTTGACTTTTCAGTCCACAGACGACAGCACTGCAGATGCTCCTTCTCCCACCGGTACGGTGCCCTCCTTGAACGAAGCTCATTCTTCGAGCTTAATTTCTTCCCTCGCGCAAGCGGCTACTGGCAACAGCGGCAGCAGCAGCAGTGGCGGCAGTTGCAGCAGTGGAGGAATAGTGCTCGTGAGCAGTGGCGCTGCGATTCAATTGGCTGGGGGGGCAGAAGCGACCACTGCGGAAGTCAAACGGCGAGCAACCGTGGTGCAAGCTGCCGCCGACGCCGCCGCAGGGGTGGTGTCTTCTTCCTCCTCTCAAGAGGGTGGCGAAGAAAAAGGGGAAGGAAGTGAAGGGGCGTCCGGCGGGTTCTTGAAACGAGGCTTCTCCGCGGCTGCAGCCACCAAAAAGACCTCTTCAACTTCATCTTCGATCCCGAAAGTCGCGTCAGGGCCTGTGCGAAAGGCGGTAACGGTGGTGGGAGTGGTGTCGGTGCCGCCGGGGCAGGTACTGAGGGATGAGATATGAAATGCGTGGAATCGTAGGTTGAAGTTTGTGTTGTATTGTTGCTTATGCCCTTCTTGTCCTTTCCTCTGAGTGTTAATTTCGTTTTCTGCGTGCTTCTCATTTCTTTCCATTTTTTCTTCTAATATTCTGAATGCATATATTAGGACATGCTGAAAGCTGCGGTCAAGTCGCTGGAATCTCGCGGCTACGCTGGCGCTCTCCTCTCTGCTGAGGTGAAGAAGAAGGAGACATGATATTATAGCACAACACAATGAAGTTCTGTCGTGCCACCACCAGTAATCACTCTTCTTCTCCAATAGGCCACTTTGAATGAGACAGAACTACTGACCAAAGACATAAAGTGCATATGGCCCATTAATCTCTTTCCCGTTTCTTTCTCAAAAGTGCACCATATGCTCCATGCAAGCTCTCCTCAAAGCTTTATCAGACTGTCCTCTTTACATTACTTCAGGTCTTCAGCTCGAAAAACTGACCTCACATTTGGATATTGCCTACGCCTTTCTTCATCTGTCTCCTTTTCCTCCTGTTGCCACCATCACCTCCGCCACCACCATCACTATCACACCAGGTGGTGCCTCCGGGTCTGCCAATGAGCAGTTTAGGGCGTTACTGGGCTGCGGCGACCAACGACATCCGGTCCAAAGCCAGCGCCACTTTTCAAGTGCGGCTCAAGAGTTTCGCGGAAGGCGGCAACAGCAAACCGGACGCCTGGCAGGAATACATGAAAATGACCCAAGAAACGGTAAAAAAAACTGCCACATTTTATGACGAAAGCACATTCTTCATGATCCTTGTAATTGTCAAAGAGTTATAAAATGGACAAACGGTTCGTGGAATCCAGGGTACACAAGTATAACTTCCTATCCTTGTTTCATTTAAAAATGATTTCCATTCCTTAGTTCTTGCTTCCTCTTCATTTTACTCTCTTTCATTTCGCACCCTTCTTCGTCTCTTCCCTATTTTCATCGCCACTCACCAGGGCTTGAACGCAGCGAGTGACGCAAGAGAAGCTGACGCTGCGAACGCTGCTGCTGCTGGTGGCGGAGGAGGCGAAGACAACGGCGATTGGCAGGGCTTTTAAAGAGATAGTTTTTCTTGAGTAATTACGTAAGTAGGTAAGTAGGTGATCAATGAAAGAAAGGGGCTTCGCTTATCAGCCGGATTTGCGAATATCTCTCGACAAAGGCATCTGCCATGAGTTAATCTGGTCTAGTTCATACGTTCTGACTCCTAAAAGAACATTCAGCCCAGACAGACTTGTTCTGAATGGTTCATCAATACGCAGCCTTTTGCTATATATCTTGACTTTTTATAGATTTAGGTAGTACAATCAAATCCTATTAAAAATTCAACCCCGAAACCCCAATCACATGAACAATTTCCAGTTTCCAGTTTCCACTTCAGAGGCTCAGAGGGGGCTTGAATTGTTATGCTTTCGGCTCTCTACACATTGCCCTCTTTGTAACTTCGACTTACGCGCAACGCACGCGCGTAAACTTTTTCCCGCAGCATTGGCTTTCTGCGTTACTTTGGTTTGCACCAGTAAGACTTCGAGTTCTGAATCGGAGGGGGGGGCGAGTTTATCGAGTTTTTTTTTGCATAAAGCAACTGTTTTCGTTTTCGATTACTCACAAAAGGCTAAAGGTTCCCTTCAGCCACAAAGCACACAGCATCGGGAGACAGGAGGTTTGGGGTTGTGGTCAGCCAGCTTTCTCCACTTCAGCCTGCCCTTGGCATTATCAATCCACCTAATGAATTGAACGAAAATGCCCATACTGCTGAGCATACACGACTCTTTCAGCGGAGGACCGAGCTAGCAATGTCGCTGCGCTAGCGTAAACATTCGGTGTCTTATGCCCCGTGTATTAGCTGTAATTTGACGGGAGGTGAATAACGCAAGTCAAATATTGTATCCAATTTTCTCTACCTTTTTACGACCCTTTGACGTTCGCGCTCAATATGCGTATTATTTAACAAAATGGTACTTGGATGAAAGCGAACGTGTCCTTGTGTGCTTGAGCGCAATTATCTCAGCGGCAGAAGAACACCCAAAACATATGATTAGTTTAGAATGGATATTGTTATTATAATCATGTCTTCATATGCAGGCAGCAGGAGAAAATGTATTTACTGGTTGAGAGCAAGTGGATTTTTGCAATGTTACCTTTTTATGTTGAAGTATAAATGTTTCCGAAACTGCCTGACGACTGCAGGGAGATAATTGAAGGAATGAAGTGCGTACCAATGTATCATTTGTATAGATTCAAGGGTCCCTTACATACTCAGATTTTAAATGAAAAAGAGAAATGAACTGAAAATGTTGAGGTAATTGGGAGAATGGAGTTAGAGGGAGGAAGGAAAGGATAGAGTCTTCCATCAAATGTCATTGTTGGGTCTCGGTCAGTCCACATCACGCATCAACAGCCGAACACAAAACTTAGATACTTCAGATACAACAATGTTCAAGTATCTATTTCTTACGCCGTTTTTCTTTGCTAAGCTCCAAGAAGTTCATGCTTTCGGACTTGCACCTTCCCGCCTTTCATCTCGCGTGGCTCTAACGGGAGTTGAACCAAAATGGACAATGCAGCAGGAAATTGTCAATTCAGACCCTTTTCTTCGTGTTTTCCGTTCCCAATCGAAAAGCCCTCCTTTGATTTCATACAGCCCATATTTTCGCGTCAAATCATGGAACTCTGCGACTCCGATCTTTCAAGAAATGTTGAATGAAGCCGCTTCGACTCCAGGTTGGGAGCATTTTGGCTGGTCACGAGCAGGCGACTACGTACGGTGGGACACTACATTTGATGACGTTGAATCCTTGCTTGCGTCTTTTGAGACAATTAGCCCTCTCATGAACCAGCTCCTCGCTGATGCTGCCACCGTGGAACGTTTGAATTTTGCTGCACCTTCTACCATCCTTTCCACCGTTCAATCAAAGACAGCACGCTCGGCACTAAAAGAACTTCGAACGAAACCCGTATACTACGAAACGGTTGAGGACATACAAACAGGATATTTTCACAAACCGGAAAAAGGCTTGAGTGAAAATACTTGCACTATGATGCCACATTTCATTATAAAAGATTGGAAAACTGCCAAGCCGCTCATGCAAGAAATTATCGAGGCTGCAAACGATGAGCCTGGGTGTACTTACTTTGGCTGGGAAAAATCCAACAACAGATTGATTGCTCGTGAGACTTTCTTCGATGGTGATTCCATGAAAGCCCACGTAGAGAAGGTTCGACCACTTCTTGATAAGCTCGTGGCAGGTCCAGCTGAGCTTGAAAAACTTGAAATTCATGGTCCTGAAATTCAAGTTGAGAAGGTTAAACCAGTTACTGATACTTTTATGCCCCAGTACTTTCAGAGCAATGCAATGCAGTCGACAGAAGGCGCTGCACCGTAAGTATTTATATAAACGTGCGACGCTTCAGTTTAAAGCAAAATTCAAAGATACCTCAAATCTTCGTGCTATCGGGCTTATAGATCACTGTCATGGAAGTAGTCATGAAAGCGATATGGCACCTTTCTGCGATCGATTTCCTTCGGTAAATGTAAACAGTTCATTTGGCATTCAGCAAATTAATACAAATCCCATATCCCCGTTTGAGCCTAAAATCCTGGCTATTTCGCCTTTCCGATTGAAGTCATACTACTCGGTTATAATCTGATTGTATTTCAAGTGCAACAAAATCCCATTCCTCGTTCCTCGCCATAGGCCATAGACCTAGAGCTCGAGAGCCCAGCCTTAATTAAATCTATTGATACTGCACTAACAAAAAATTATTCAGCCGAAGTGAATCCGCTTCATTTCTAGTCTAGTCTTAGCCCTTCTTAATTCCTGATCGCCTTTGAAGCCGGCATCTCGGTGTCCATGTCTACTTCTTCTTCGGCATGTCCGCAAATGCAGATACAGCCAATACCCTTACCTGGCTGCTTGTCGCCTTTGAAGGCCTTGAATGAGTATATTACAAAAGTTCAGAGAAAAACTCGTTATCACCTCAGCAATCCGCCAGCCCAAAGGAAATTGGAGCGTCTTGGATGCCACATACCCATTGAGGGTCACCTTGCTGTGATATGGAGAAGGAAGAAAAGGAGATTGGGTGAAGAGGAGTATCAAGGATAATGTTAGGGAGTCAAGGCGACACAAAAGTCCAATCATCACCACAGTTGTATCATGATTCACATGCTCGTGCACATGTGATATGTTTGCTATCTCTTACCCCAACTTTTCGCTTGGTTTCAGCGCCTGCTTCAAGGAGGAGCTTCACGATTTCAGTGCGTTTCAGGCCCTTTGCCGTTAAGAGCGCTGTGTAGCCATCCTATACCATCAATAAAAAGGAACAGAAGTGGACGAGATCGGTGATGTTGTCATACGGAGGTGAAGCCCAAAGGAAGGAAGAAGCGCACGAATTTAAATCATGGGAAACAGGGGTGGTAGTTCTGAGTTATTGAAAAGCTTCAGCGACGAGTTGATTTGAGGGAATGCAGGATTGACTTACCACGTTCATCGCCTCCATCTCAGCGCCTGCTTTCAACAGGAGCTTCACTGTATCCGCGTGGCCTTTATCAACGGCACTGATGAGCGCCGTATAACCACACTTCACCGCGAATTCAAGAAAGCGGTGCAACGAGAAGGATTTTAGGAAGGGGCATGGGAGGTAAGACTATTGGAGAAAGATTGAGTCGCATAGGGATATAAGTTCGGATAATGGACAGAAAGTATACGGATAGGTTTAAAAAGGATAAAAGTCACATGTGTCTCATTTGAATTGCTTTATAGGTGCAGGTGCACCCGTGCTCACATGGAAATGTTTCTCACCCTGTTACTGAGGTCCGTATCAGCCCCTGCTTTCAGAAGTAGCTTGACGATGTCGGTGTGGCCATGGTAAGAAGCATACATAAGCGCTGTGCGTTCATGCTGTGACATAAAAGTTAGAAAAAACGAAGAACGAGAGAGGGAAAAGAGCGCTTTATTCATGCCAATGAAGTACTCCTGGAAGCTAAACTAGTGGGTTGTGTTCAAAACAATTTGATTCTACCCGTTGACCCTACCACGAAAAAAACATAATTACTCCCTAAAGTCTTTGACACAAGGCCTGAGCGCGCACACAATTGCAACTACTGCACTACTGGAAATATCAGGGTGCTAATCTACAAACCTCCGTATGCAGTGCATCAACGTTAGCACCTTTCGCTAGGCAATCTTGCACTGCCGGCAGATCGCCTTCATGAACCGCAGGCCCCAAATCAATTGTTGCGTTCGCCTAATTACGAAGCAACGCAAGAGAACAAAATGGACGAGAAATTGCGACATCAATGGTTTGAAGCCACATTATTCTTTTTTTCGTGATCAGATTTGCGAAAAGGTCTCTCACCGTAATCGCTGCTGCAAGAACTTCGTGCAACCAAGCATGTGCCTCAGTTGATGAGCAGTGTGTTGCGACATGCAATATCTCCGCACGCGCCATCGTTGTGTCGAGAAACTCCAAGACATCACCAGCACAATCGTCGGATAGTTCCTCAAAGGGTTGAGTGTTGGCTGCAATCTGAGCTATGAAAGCATCACGAGCCCATGCAAAGACCGTTGTTCGTGCAGCAGGTGTAGCCCAGAGAAAGGATGACCCCAATTGATATTCATGCAAAGGCAGTGCTGCTGTCAAGACTGACTCCTCAGAAGCCGATAAAGCGGCGCAATGCGCAGTCGCAGCGGAGATCAGAGCGGTTGGGTTTTTTTTAATGGTAGCTAAAACAGCAGCGTGGTGCTCGAGGATGGCACAGCAAGCGTCATCGGTGGCCAGGTCGAGAGGTGTGGCGCCATTCTAGAGTTTACACATGTGTAACCACACATCAAATAAATTATGGTTCGCAGAAAAAAAGGACGATATACGAGCATTGAGTCATAGACCCGAGCAGGATGGCAGATCCCTCCGTAAATATCTCCTCTTGTTTCTCACCGTATCCTTGACGCTCATATCTGCGCCAGCCGCAATAAGAGTTTGCACGATTACTGCATCTCCGCATTGCCCAGATTGGTGGAGCGAGGTTCGACATGCCTATGGACAGAAATTATGCGAACAATGTAAAGCTACAAGTACAATCAATCAGTAACGCAACAATGCACTAATTACATATAGAGCACAAGAGGAGGCTACCTCGTCTGGGTACTTTCCAACTATTTCGAGGATTTCCGCGAGAGCAGGATCGATAAATGCCCGATGCTTGGCAAGAGCGGCACGGGAAGCAGCTGGGCTTTTCAACAAGGTTGATCGACAAACTACCGTAATTGCTGTTTTCAAATTTATAGCACTAGCCTTCCTTTTTTTATTTGCGGAAGATTGAGCTACAGCTTTCCAGGTGCATGCAGCCCCGCCATCGACAGCACTGATGCTAAACAAAGGCAATTCTCGTGAATTTAGTTCCTTCCCGCGCTTCCGCTTGGAGGTTGATTTAGAATTTGGTGCCAAGTCGGCATCACAGGTGCTTCCTACGACGCCGCTGATGACCACTGACCGGCGTGCTCGCGTGCTCGCAGCCATGAATCAACTGATATCCTTATCTCCGCTATCTGTAGCTAAGCTTTACTCTTCAACCAAGAGTATCTTGCTCAAACCCTGCTACAGGTAGTAGCTAGAGGTTTCTGTACGAGCCGAATTACGAGCATTTCAACGAGTACGCCAGGTTTTTGAGCCGAATATGCATTTCACAGTACGCAAATAGATTCGACTACTGTAGATTATACTCCCCCGGTGCAAAGAAAGACAAGGGCAAAAACATCATAATTTCAGAAGTTTCGAAATACACAAGTATCATGCGTGTGTGCGCTTCAGCGGGCTCTATCTGGCGCCTTTCCTCCGAACAAGCCGGAACTCGAACTGCCGGCGGAGTCTGAGTGCCGGTTATCACGTCCTACAGTAAGCTCTAAGGTTCACGAGGCAATTCTCCGGGCATTTTTTTGCTCCGGTGGGACATCGGCTCGGTCTTGTTGTCAAGCGGAGGGCGCATAATACACAAATGCATGTAGATGCGCTCGTGCGTGTAGTGCGACTTATGTGAATTAGGCAGACCGACGTTCGAATTTTAGACCCAGACCCCTGTTTATTTCTGGGCTTTAGACTTATGACAATAAGACGAGAAGATGCGTGGTGCATTTAAAGAAACCAATGATTTTTTCGAAGGTATTAGTGCTGTGTCAATAGAAGCACCTTGAATTCGATCATTAAATTGGGCCAGATCAGGTTAAATCGGATTCAGATCAGACTCCCCAATTGCAAAGAAACATCAACAAATAGCAAAAAAGCTGCGTATTGGTGAATCCTCCAAAACAAGTCTGACAGTCCGACTGGAAATCTCGGGAGAGATTATTCGCGATAACAGTTCTCCTTGGCACTGGCCTTCACCTGAGTTCCATCTACTAGCAATGTGGTACAAAAATCTCGATCAAGGATCAAGGTACTTAATAGGTGCGTCCTTGCGTAGTATTTCTTACGTGCGCCCGTACCCGCATCCCACACGGTAAAAAAGTGTTATATCGAACTATATACCGAACTGTACTCTTAGTCATCATTGATCGAGAATTGCCACCACTTCCATGTGGTGCTTTTCGTAGGCGTGGTCTGACGCCGTTTGGCCTTCCTGTGTTACGAACAGTAATGAAGCACACCCACATATAAACGAATAGCACATATAAAGAAGTGGAACATTGGAATGGTGCACTCGTGACTCATCGTTTCGTGCCAACGAGAGACAAGGGGAAGTAAGAAGCGTGCTCTAGTCCTGGGGTTGGTTGGCAGGAGTGAAAAGTATATTCGAAAGCGTACGTGGGTAGGCCACGTACGTCATCCCTTGCATTTTTGTCAGCCCCTGCTTCCAGAAAAAGCTTGACGATGTCGGTGTGACCTCTGGTCGATGCACTCATGAGCGCGGTGTTGCCATTCTAATTTGCATTTTAGGAACAAGGATGGTGAAGAAGAAGATATGAACGAGTTATCAAGGTGAGGAGAAAAGTGAGCATGTAGTAGATAAGCAAGGCAGGGAAAAAGGCTAAGAATGATGAAGTTATGTGAGGCCTCACCTTGTCCGTTGCATCCTTATCAGCGCCTGCTTCCAGAAGGAGCCTTACAACAGCAGTGTGACCGATTACCGAGGCAGGCATAAGCGCTGTGAAGCCATACTAAGCGCATTATGAAAATGAGAGATAATAATGGCAAGAGAAGAAATAGGGTTACCCAAAGAAGAAGAAGACAAATTTAGAAGAAAAATAACATGTAGAGCGCTAGAAGGAAGATAGACTGTACGTTTGGGAGAGAGAAGGATTGCCATGGTGGATATGGTACTACGGTGAGCCAAACATAGGAACTATGGGACCAAGAAGAGGATTTGTGTATAGACTAATCGATGACACGACAGCAGCCTAGACAAAAACAGTGTGTACATCTCACGTCGGTCTTAGCATCCATATCGACGCCTGCTTGTAGGAGGACTTTCACGGTGTCGGTATGGCCTTTCGAAGAGGCCAAAATGAGCGCCGTGTTGCCATTCTTGAGTCAAGTGGTAAAAAAAAAAGAATAACATGAGGCGAAGAAAACGAGATGGCGATAATAGGAAGAGAGGGTAAAAAAGAAGTAGGCATCATTGCAAAAGTAAGCAAAGGAAGCTAGGAAGAGAGGTG
>Ga0307930_1003535_pt1 | contig 11442 bp, 16 predicted proteins | sample OrgLakmetageno46_FD_203161 | JGI IMG/M metagenome (GOLD analysis project Ga0307930, IMG submission 203161) | Saline water microbial communities from Organic Lake, Antarctica - #46 | ecosystem: Environmental > Aquatic > Non-marine Saline and Alkaline > Saline | place: Antarctica: Organic Lake... | reverse complement strand
GGATTCCAGATTTGGTAGTTCTTATCCCAAGCTTTATTAATACCAGCGGCCTTGAGAGCCTTACCAAGCTTTGTGTTGCCTCGAATAGACATACCCTGATCATCACGGATAACCACCCAAGAGAAGCCACAAGAGCCACCATCAACGCCGCCCATCTTTTCATGGAAGAAGTCGTAAGCTGCATTCTGTGCTGCCAAGGTAGCTTCTTCTCTGATTTCCATAATATCAAAAGGTGAGTAGTACATAAGTTATTCTCCGTTGGTTTGTTGATTCGATAAGCCATAGTAACCACTTCCCTGTGGTAGGTCAAGGTTTATTTTAATCACCGTAAAAGTCTTTTACAGCCTGCCTTACGATTATATCCTCAGGAATCATTGGGCGAACAAACGAAAGATTCTTTAGGTCTCGTATTCGACTAAGTGCAACATATCCCTGTCCATGTGAAAAACATCCAGAACCAACGTCTATAGCAACATCATCAAGGCTCATACCTTGTGCTTTATGTACTGACACAGCCCAGCCAAGTTTTAACGGGAACTGCCTATAACTAGCCTCAGTCTCTTTGATGATAACCTCTTCGTCTTGGTCACCTTCGCTTGGTTCGGGTAACTCTGAACGTCTCTTCCGCTTATAACCATGTTTCTCCCACGTTGCCATTTCAATTGAAACAACATCGCCGGAGTCTTTCTCTACTCTTATGATATCCTCGCCGGATGAATCCCTACCAAAAGCTTTTACAGTCCCGCGCTCACCGTTCACATACTCGCCTTCAAGGGCATTTTGACAGATAACCACCCTAGCGCCAACCTTAAGCTTAAGAAGCCCTGCTACAGGCCTGTCAAAGCCCCACAGAGGGCCAAAGCTTGCCTTGAACTCTCGCTCTTCTGATCTGATCTTTGTGTAGAACTTTTCATTAATAGCGTCTGCATCTTTATTGTAGCAACACAAGTGGAAAGTCTTCTCATGGAGTTCATAAGACTTACATTCTTTTTGTATATACTCAAGAGCCTTCTTAAAGTATTTATCCTTACGCCTGATAGAGTTAAGCATCAACACCTGACGTTTATTAGTCTGCCTCTTAACTTCTGTTAACTCTATTGTCGGGAAAGTCCACAACTTACTTGAAAAACAAAACTTTGATTCATATTCAAAGTATTCCTGTTCATCCTGTCTAAGTATTGGTTCGATCTGGTAGAAGTCTCCAACAAGTACCATCTGCAGACCGCCAAAAGGTAGCTTGTTTTTCTTTATCTTTTGTAGCTTACGGCTTATAAGAACTAATTGATCTGTTCTTAACATACCACAATTTCCTACAACGTGGGTACGGCCACCACTCCGTATGACGATGTTGCCCAACGGAACCTCAACACAATAAACCGACCCTTGAAAATCCTCGTCTATTTTTTTGACATTCTGCAAGGTAGAGAAGTCTCTCCCTAAAGTCACAGTAACCTTAAAGCAGTCACTAAAGGCTTTACTCCTATTATCAGTTATTCTCTTAATATAACTAGTGGAACCACATAGACACGCAACGGCCTGAACAAAGTCGCAGGAATTTTTATTCGTATTGCTGTATACGAAACTATTACGAGAAATAACACTTCCATCCCACTCTCGGAGCTCTTCAAGAAAACTTGTAGCCTTTTTCGATGAAAACTCTTCTAACTTAAACGAACTTGTGAAATCTTTTGTTATATATTTTGAAGGCACGTTTCGAACAAGGAAGTTACGGTAGCCTCGGGAATCTACACCATAGTCTACTAGATTTAGGTCGCAGAATAGTTTCAAAAACCTAGAGACTTTTCCCTCTTTCTTAAAGCTGAAACACATACTCCCACAACTCGTCTCAGGTTTGAAGTTATAGCGAGCAACTGTCGCCGCAACTGCATTAGCTTCTGAGCTGTAGGTTTTTGTTTTTGAACTGCCGTCTGCTTGGTAGGCAATACAAAGTCTCTCTAAAACACTTAACTCCCCTGCTGCTGAGGCAAACCCCGAAGTCTTGATATGATTACTCTGTACCATTTCAAGACTTTTCGCAGCAGTCTTATAAGACTTCCCACTCGGTTTGTGAACCAACATTTGGTGGTTTTCTGTGGAAGTTATGTTTATTTTATTAGTAGACGAAAGCCGCGTCATTTTACCTTTGTAATACTTCTCTATAAATCTGACAGGCTTGCAGAAACTCAGTTCAGATGATTTTGAATCCACCTGTGCGACAGTCTCCGTACCTACCAAGTCTTCAAACCGAGTAAAGCCTGTTGCTGTTAATACCTCAACATCTCCCTTAAAACATTCATCAATAATAATTCTTTTTACAGCTTGCCCGCTAAAGATAGTGTTAGGTCTCTTACCAACTGTATCATAGTCACGTTCTGTTGCAACACCTAGAGGTAAGCCAAATAGCCTGTGACAGGTAATACCGCCTACATTAAGTGCTGCAATTCCGCTGGGCGCACATACAACTGTTTGGTTGTCGGTTACTTGTTCAATTACCCAAGACTTACCAACACCAGCAGAGCCTGTAACAAATAAGCTCTCACCTAACTTTATACGTTTGATTGCCTGATGTTGTAAGTCTTCCATAATTTACTCCGGTGTTTTGATTTATATTACTTACCGCTCCAATATTGGTTGATACACTCAACTTCATAGTAACTTGAAAAATCTGATATAGCTCTTTTCTGGAACTCTTCTGACATAAGGCGGGTCTCGTTGTAAGCTTCGATAGCCATACCTTTGAGTAAGACTACAACTTCTTCATTCGCATCTTTCTGTTCGTCTATAACGCCCAACAAGTAAACTAAGGTACCCCCCACTTTGCCGAACAACCATCATATTTCCTGCTACCTCAGAAAAAATCTTGCATCTTTCTGTCTGTTCTTTTGTAATAGTCTGTGCTCCTACCTCACCAACGATAGTCATAGTTAAAAGAAGTACCAACACAAGAACTCCTGCTACTGTTGCGACTGTTTGCTTCATGTAACACCTCCAAATTTATTTAATTTAAGCCCACGACACTTTAAGTTGAGCCTGTGGGAATCCTTTTTCGTAAGAGAAGTTAAGTGTACACTTATAGCCGAGCTTTTCCAAGCCTTTTACAACATTTTGTTGCCAGCTTTCTGGGTAGTTGTAGTTGTGGACAGATAAAAGTTCAAACCCCAAATCATCCACTATAATTTCATCACAAACCCTACAAAATCTCTCAATACGAGTCTCAATAGCAAGACGTGTTTGGTGTGTAAGATTGTTCCTGTAATCAACTGCTGCGTAGTAGTTTTTTTGCTCAGGTGTCATAGGGTCTTGCTCCATATAGAAAATACCTTGGAAGAAGTTTAGCAGCTTACTCATAGCTTTGCAATCTCCTGCCTATCTTCACTGATTAGTGCCATTGTTCTTGCCTTTATTATACAGCGCCTAGTAACTCTAATGTGGTGATTTGAATTTATACGTTCATTAAAGAACTCTAGCACCTGCAAGCGACCCATGTGCCAAGCTTCTATGGCCCAATAAGCTTTTGATTCATCATCATACATCATAGCTTAAGCTCCTAAATCCACCAACCACATAGCTTAATCTTTTTAATCTTTCTAGCTATGTCTTGTGAGTATTTAACACCATTTTTCCAATTATAACCTGCGTTATAACTAGCCCAAATCTTTGTCCAGTTACTTCCATATTGATCTTTCCAAAATTGTAAGTTAATCATAGCAAAGTTAGCCGCTAATTGGAAATCTTCTATCAATAACTGTGCGGCCCTGTTACGATTAAAGTTTGTGTCCTCCCACTTCAGATAGACAAGAGCATTATTTATCGTTATATGGAATGCCCCCGCGCTTGGATCTTGTAGGTTAACCATATACTTACCCGCAGAAGACTCTTTCCAAGCAATTGCAGCAAGTGAATAAGCCATATCATGTTCCTTACCTGCCTGATAGGCCTTGTACATCACACCCATCTGGTTATCTGTTAGTCCTTCATAAGCCAACACAGGACACTGACGAGCCTGTGAGCTGGTTGAGAATACGACCAGTAGGGTTGCCAAGATTAGGTTCTTCATTTGTTTACCTCGGGTTATTTTCCGGCGACTTTATTTATCCAGTTTCGGTCTTTGAGGTCATCAACGTAGTTTTTATTGATGATGTATTCTGCACTAAACTTAGGACAATCGCAAGAACTTTTCCCGCTTCTTTGCAACTTTCTGTGTGATCTAAATAAACACCAGATTTTCATATCATAGCCTCTTCAATGGTTCTAGCACAAGCCAACCAAGCAATAAAAGAAAGCGATGCTAGGGAGTCTGCATTCCCTGTGTACCACTTATCCAAACCTTCGTACCCAAATTCACCAGACTCGTCAAGATACCGGCAGGCTTCTAGGTGTTTTTTATCTATATCTAGGTAGTCAGAGAGAAAATTCTCAAATGCAATCCGTTCAATGTTGTCCATTATTTTGACCTCCTGCTTTCTTCATCATTCGTTTAAAAGATGGGTGGATATCGTACATACACCCTTTCTCTGTGGCCCAACGAGATACTACATTATTTAGCAGGACGTGTCCACAAGAGAAGCAATAATTCTTTCCTGCCCTCAGTATTAAAGGGCCATGTGGAATCATCTTGTAAACTTCTTTATCGGAAGCTTGAGGTTTTGACGTGTGCTTGGTCATACCAACCCTCCCAACCTTTGCCAACACTTAAATCGGAGCAGTTTACTAGTTTCTTCTCGACTATCTCCACCTCTTCTTCTATAAAGAAAAGAGTTGTTGGCAGGCCAGATCGGTCTATAAAAGCATCGAGGTCTACCTCTTCTGAGTTAGAACATACCCGCTTTAATTCTACAACACTCACATCAAAACCACCATGACCATCATACTGTGCTATGACTTTCTTTCCTGCTATCCCCTCAAAAGAAGTATAGCCACCGGAATCCTTTAAGTATACTAGCATGTTGTTCTCCTGATTTGAAAGTAAGGCTATTGTGAACCGACTAGGCCTGCAAGTCAAGCATTCATTTGTCGCAGTAACAGTGCAGTGTCTTTCTCTGGATTGCTTTCGAGGTCTAACGACTCTGAGCGTCCAAAGCAACGAAGTCCACCGTCACCGTCAAAAGAAACAAAACCGGCACTTACTATAGTCTCGTGACGAATTCTTTCAATAGTTTGGTTATGATTAAGACTGGATGAGAAAACGATGATACAATCACTGAGCCATTCATCTGTAAACCGAACATACTTCATATCAGAACGCTCCTAAGTAAGCTTCAACAACAGACTCTTTGTATTCGATAGCATCCTTTACTAGGTTACTTGAATGTTCATCAAACACTTCAACTTCGCTTGCAAAGAAGCAGTAAGACGCGCCATCACTTAAAGAATTACTTTCTGCGCCTACACGAACCAACTCTTCCTTTGTAATCATATAGTTGAAGTTTTCTGTGAGTGTTGCATTGACCACGCCGCCAACAACTCTCTTAGTTCCCATATAATCTGTTTTCTTGATCTTAACTAGCATAACTTGTCTCCCTTGTGTTGATGTAGTGACTATACTCGCTTGGCTTTTCTCTGTCAAGAAAAAACCTGCCAGAATTAACTGACAGGCTCCTGTTGTTTTACTCAGCTTCTGTACTAATTGGTGTGTAACCGCAAGTACGCATCTTAGCTCCGTTGTAATCCTTAGGAACTGCTACAACGTCCTGAGGCTTAACACTAACAGAAATCAGCGTAGAGGCCCATGAAGATGCGTAGTCCTTGTTGCCAACGTGGAGACCATGTGAGCAAGTTGAATCGGGGTCGTCGTCAACTTCTGAACGATCAACTCGAATCTCTTTACCAAAGTCTCCGTTGTACACCTGACCATTCTCATTTACCTGAATGGTTGTGCTGGACTTAATAGAACCGCCATGAGAGCTGTACATATTGTCCATAACACCCTTCCAAGCTTGAATGGAACCATCTTCGTTGATCTCGATGCAGTTGTGCTTCATGAAGCGATAGAGGCCTTCAATAGCTTTAAAGCTGCTGTTGTCCATCAGAGCATCCAAAAACTTAACCAGCTTCTCGCTTTCATCACGACCATGCTCTTTAATGGTTCCGATGATATCTGCAGCGAGGTCTTCTGGAACCTTACGCTCACTACCATCACGCTTAACAAACACCACTGTCTCGCCCTCTGGGTCTACCTTAACGCGACCAATGGAGAATGCTTCAATAGCACCTTTAATATCCATCAGGGTAAACGCTTCCTGCAAAGTCGGTTTGTCTTGACTTGCTACAATCATGGCACGAATGTCTGAAAAGCCTGTGCTATGCTTGTTGATGTTCCGTGACTCGACTTCGCCGGACTCTTTGCATACCCGAATGATAGTAATAGAATCCTGAGGTGCAACTACAAAGTAGTCAGAACCTTCGTCTTCTTTCTGCTCTGTTACATCGGAAGCCAGAACAAGGTCTTGCAAGTCATAGGTGTTACTCTCACCATTAGACCAATCTACGCTGTATCCTAGAGTGGAACCTAAGCTATATCCTTCAACAATCCCGATAACGTTTACAGGGTTGATAGGTGTGTCTAAGTAAAACTCCGAACCTTCTGCGATAAACACCTGATTACCTACAGAAATCCGGCCTTCAACTTCCACAGCAGGTACTACTTCGATAGTAGAGATTGTCTTATCTACAACAGGATTGCTATCCATCAAATCTCCGAGGTCGTTTTCCCAAGTACGACCGCCGTGGGGGTGCCTTAGACGAATCGGCATATCATCTTGAATATCTTCGTCAATGTAGCCGATAGTTACTTTGACGCCTTGATAGTTCAACGTCTGGCCTACGCTAAGTGAATTTAAGAAGGCTCTCACTTCTTTAATGGAACGCGCAACTGTCTTTCGACTTACGCCGTAGCGATTCCCCAAGTCTGTTCGTGTTTCTCCATCTACGATGTTCGAGAAAAACATTTTGAACTTTGTTGAGTTGTTTACGATAGTTACTGCCATAATTTATTTCCCCTTCCGTTGTTTAAGATAGGCCATATAGCCTTTGATATCTTCAATAGCTTCCGCATCAAATCTTCTCATGTCTCTAAGGACTGTTGCCAAAACTACGTTTTCTTTCCTAACCTGACGAAGCGTATTATTGAACAATTCTAGCCGGTAGTCAATAGGTTTCTGAGATTCCTTAGTTACAACTAAACCACCTTTGATAAAGTTAGAGCACTCTGGGTGAGTCGGAACCTTGTTAAGTATCGCAGAACTGAATGACTCGTAACCTTCCAGTATCTCAAGACCACTAGAATAGGCTGCTTTAACTTTGTCAATATTCAATTGAATTTCTAAGTCTCGCTTATTCCCAGCTTCTTTGACAAGATTACCAAAGTCGTTATCAATAATCCGTTTGACCTTTGCTTCATTGTTGCCATTGTAGGCTACGATACCATCCAAGTCAAGCTCTTTTAGCATTTTATTAAGCTGGTGGCGCATTACTAGTTCACCATCTATTGTGATATCGTTCATGCCATCATATCTGGCATATGCCCAACGAGATTTGTCTACACCAACAAAGTCTTTCTGAACGTATCTAAAGTATTTACCTTGCAAAAGAATCTGAGCCTTGATCGTTTCATCTGCCAGACCACCAGTGCTTTTCTTACCAACTGCCATCTTACCATCCCAAAAGCTGGATGTATAGACAATTGTGTAGCAACCAAAGGTCAAGTGAGAAATTGCGCTCTCAAGGTCTGCGGTTAGAACTGTATTCTTGTCGTGAATAACCATAACCTTCTTAGGCAAGTCATTGTTAGCCACAATCGCATCCTTAACTCCAAGTTTTCTTTCGCAATCATTTATTACTACAACAACAGTGTGTTGCATTGTTACTTTATCTTTATGAATTAGGTGGGTAAATGATTCTTTTGTTGCCCGCTTGCTACGTGGTTCAGACCTCCATGAACGACCATAGTCGCCTAGGATTGCTATATCGTAGCCCGTAATCGTGTTATAGATCGCCGGATGAACCAGATGGTCAACTTCAACGTCGATTGCTGGACGTTTCTTTAGGTCAGCAAGGCTATAACCGTTGATAGGTTCATCTATCGCATGTTTTTGCTCGAATCTTGTAAGATTAAAGTAAGCTTGAAAAACTGAGTTCATTTTCTGAACTTTAGCAATTGTACTCGCCTTAAATTCTGCTTGAATAAGACCCAGCTTTGCCTGTAGGTTTGCTTTTGTTCTATCATCCAGCGAAAGAGTCTCACGACTGGCTGCTACATCGGCTTCACCAATGTCAACGCTAAAGTAAATAGCTTCGGCTGTGTTATCTAGCTGCTCAATAAAAGAATTAAGCCCTGTATCAGATCGACTAGTAATGTCTGAAAGTTCCAAAGAATAGGCAACGTTACCCATAACTACTTTACATTCTGCCTTGCGGTAGCTTGCGCTACTAGACTCAAGATGATACCCAAAGTCTTTGATGTTAGAAAGAACTTCCTCTGAGATATCATAATCAATAACTTTATTTAGGGTAGGCTTAACTTTAAACCAACCGTACACTTTCTCTGCAGAATTAATGAACTCTCCAATATCAGCCGAGGCAACGTCTACAGTGACTGTCACGCCATTAGAGCCAACCCAAGGGCGTCCGTATAGCTTAACCACCTCAGGCTCACCTGACTCGCTGATAGAGGCTGTGAAGACACACTCCTGACCATCTTTACGTGCTGTGATAGTAAAGCTGTCTGTATAACTGAAAGGGGTCTTTGAACCAAGGCCCAGAGCGCCAATCATATCGTTGTCGTTGGTCTTGGTAGACTCGAAGTAAGTTGTGTAAACACTATAAACTTCTTCTTCGGACAAACCAATACCGAAGTCTTCCACTGAAAACTTAGGGTCAAGACCTGTTGGTAAATTTACCTTAAATGGTACGTCCTTCTTACCAGTAGCAACATGGCTATCAAGCGCATTACAAGAAAGCTCACGTACAATAGCTTCAACCTTACGCTCATAGATACCTGAGGATAGAATTTGGAATGCTTTTGCACTGGCTTTCATTTTAAACTTCTGCGAACCACCCAGATTGGTAATTGTCTTTTCTCTTGCTGTATCCAATCGCATAATTATCTCTCCTTATGTATATTTAGAACTTTAAGTGGTGTCGGCATTGTACCTACATGCTGGTTATCTAGCAAATAGTCTGCAACAATGACAGCCGACCTATCGTCGCACTTTTCGTAGAATAACTCTGGCCAAGGTTCGTGGATGTATAGACTAACAAACCGCTGTCCCAGACGTAACCCATCCAACGCAGTATAATGCGTACAAATAAATTCGTAAATATTCTTGGCATTTATTCCAATTATTTCTGCGTCTCTTTTAATCATCGCGCAATTTCCCCAAAAAATTAGCCGCCTGAATTTCTTCAAGCGACCTTCGTTAGTTCAAAAGTCGTAACGTGGTAGCATTACTGCTTCTAACATTACGTCAACAGGCGATACAGTACGACCCGACAGAACTGACTTAAGAACTGCTGGCGAAAAACCACTTACCATTGTCACGTTTTTATCGTGAACAGTTGCTGGTGAGTTACCTTCCCGAGCATTCAAGTTCCAGAATACTATCTTTGGAAGCTTATAGCCAGCAAATTCGAAGTTTTCTTTAACTTCACGGAAGTTAGTCCGAGTTGAACTTGCTCGGTTGAACTCCATGTCTGACAGAACCAACAGCATAGTCGGCATATCTTCTTGAGTCAAGCTATTTTGTATTGCAGCCTTAAGAATCAAGTTCATTGCCGCCTGAAAGTTGGTTGAACCTCCCCAATTAGACGATTCGACGGTACGAACACGAGCTAAAAGGCTGTTCCCCTTTACTTTCAATAGCTGTGGGACAGTGTGGAATGTAATAAAGTGATCTTTAAACATGCCACCCATACGCTCTGCAGTGTACAGGCCAAGAGCTACAGCTACGTCCATGCAATTCAGAGAAGTAGAGCCACCTACAGGGCATTGCATACTGTAAGAAACGTCAATTAAAGGCAAGATACGCTCTGTTGTATCCTCCATGTAATCCGGCAGAGCTTTCCACTGAGCTGTTGCTACCTTATCGTTGCCTTTCTTTGCTGACATTACAACATCCTGAGGGAAGATAGCTCCGGCATTGATTTTCTCAGTACCTGCCTCCAAACCTTCAACGTATTTATCGTAGCGATTGCTATCATTGCGCTTGAAAGCATTCTGATAGTTTGCCGCAGCCTTTGATGGAAGCTTGCTATACTCAATCTCATGCCATTTCTTGGCACACATTTTCTGCTCTACTGTGTTGGATAGACTAACAACCATCTTCCGCCAGCCTTTGGGTGTCATTGAGAAGGCCTTACGCAGCTTGTACGCTGCTTTGCCTTGACGAGGCATCCACTTAGCTGCCAGTGAAGAAGAGCTCTCTGAGGACAGCCCAGCACGTACCAGCTCGATTGCTTCGACTTCCAGCGGTGTGTCAATAGCTACCAGAACATCATCCCAGCGACCAATCTCAGGAATCTTTACAAGCAAACGCTTTGCAAGATGCAGCCGGTATTCGATAAGGTAAGCAAACAGGTCTCGGAAGGTCTGACGTTCACCAGCACCACCTCGAACATCACGAGCAAACTGTAGAATACGAACAGCTACTTCCTGATCTTCTTCGATTGCTTTCTCAAACAAGTGGATAATATCTTTACCACGGCTTGAACCAACAATTGCAAACAGGTCTACACAATCGCTATGCGATGTTGCATGTGTGATAGCACCATTAGCTGTTAGGCCTGTTGCGTTGTTTAGTTGCATTGCTTTAATTAATTCACTCATAGTTATTTCTCCTCAGTTTGCGTTATTGTGATTTCTTTGCTGTGAAACAAACTTATAAATCTTTGTTTATGTATATTACAACATAGAATAAGAATCCTACGCATGATATAACAGAGGCCGCACAAATACCCACTAGTATGTTTAAAATCATTTGTTGTAAAATCCTCCAGCCTTTAGCATAAATTAACTAGCATGACTCCTGCTGGCTTATCTGGGAAGTCTCACAAGGGCGGGAATTGCCCCAACCTAAGCCTAGTTAGCTTCTAGACTCACACACTACGCTTCGATAGCTGCTAAACCCGCGTAGCCTCGTAAGACCTCTCAGATAAGCTCTCGATCACCTGAGAACTTATCTTACCTCTTTCTAAGTTATTGTGTCAACCTTATTCGAAGATAACCTTCTGAGTGGTCGCCCGTCCTTGTACTTGAAGAACTAGGAAACTTTTCTCTGGGAATACACCAGCCAATCGCTTGGCTTCTTTCTCGGCAGACTCTCGTGAGTCGTGTACTGATGGGCTATTTGAGATAGAGATAGCTCCATTATCTCCAAGTTGTGAGCCTACAATAAGGTCACCTGTGGCTAGTTTTTTCATGGCTTTTTCCTCTAAGTTTTTAACTGG
>Ga0307930_1003533_pt1 | contig 11444 bp, 9 predicted proteins | sample OrgLakmetageno46_FD_203161 | JGI IMG/M metagenome (GOLD analysis project Ga0307930, IMG submission 203161) | Saline water microbial communities from Organic Lake, Antarctica - #46 | ecosystem: Environmental > Aquatic > Non-marine Saline and Alkaline > Saline | place: Antarctica: Organic Lake... | reverse complement strand
TGCCTCTGCTGCTGCGGCAACCGCAGCTACTTCCTCTTCTGCCTTCAACAGAGACGCCTTTGCTTCTGAAAGAGCTCGTACAGCAGTTTCGGCTTCTGTAGCTGACTCTTGGGCTTTCTTTTGTGCCTCGTCCAATCGCGCTTGCTCTTGCTGTGCTGCCGCTGCCGCCGCTGCCTCTTGAGCAGCAATTGCTTCAGACTGTGCAGTAGCTGCAGCAACTGCCTTCTCAGCTTCAGCTACTGCGGCTGCGGCGGCTGCATCTGCTGCTGCATCCGCATTGGAGGTAGCAATCTTCTTACTGGCAGAAGAGGGAGAAATATCACTAGTTGACGCAGAGACAGCAGATGCAGCAGTAGCAGCAGCCGCAGCAGATACAGCAGGTGCACCTCGTTTACTCGCTTGATCAAATTTCACCCTCTTTGATCCAGCTGCTGTTCCTCGTGCTTCTGCCGACGTAGCTGCTGTGGGCGCTTGTGCTACTGCTGGCACCTCTGCTTCTGTTGTGGTTCTCTTTTTGGCATCCTGTTTACGAGTTTTGCTGTCGCTGTTTCGGTTAGAATTAGGCAATTCCCCTTCGTTCACTCTATCGCCACCACTGCTCCTCGTTCCTTCCCGAGAATCCATTGCAAGTGGCTCGATAGTAGGGTAGCAGTCAACGGCGTCGTCCTCGTCAATTTCTTCTTGCTCTTTCTCTTCGTTGGCAGTGGTTGGTACTGATCCTACATTAGAGCGCTTTCCTGACGCCTCTTGTTGTCCTCCAATTTCAGCTTGCTTCTCACTCGCGATCGAGCCTCTGCTGCTAGCAACATCTTGATCACCAGCAACGGATGGCGAAGCCTTACTAGCCTTTGGATTTGTCTTCAGTGCTCGCGCTGGTGCTGCTTGTACTGCTGCTGACTCACTGATCGCTCCAGCACCTCGGCGACTACTCGAGCGGCTGTTGCTCTTTTTGGATTCGTCTTTATTGTCCTTTATGCTCTTCAGTTGGTCATCGATGTTGCTCTGACCCTTCGCACCGATGCCGCTGCCGCTGCTGCTGCTGCTGTTGCTACTCTTGTTCGACTCAACACTGCTGCTGCTGCCACTCCGGCTCCTCCTGGTAATATTCGCGCTGTCGTTGCGCGTGTTGCTCACCGCGTTGCTATTCGTGGTGTTGTTGGCGTTGCTGTTGTTGTTGTTCGTGCCCGTGTTACTTCTCCTGCCACTCGTGCTAGCAGCAGCAGCGGCAGCAGCAGCAGCTGTTGCATTGTCCACCTCGGCTGCAGTCAAAGGGCGCAAATCATGCGCGCGTACGTTGCAAAATCGGCTTTCGATGCCACACGGCCACACGCCCCACCACCCACTGCTGCGGCGTGCAACCTAATATAATATCATCACAAAGAAATATCAGGCAACAAAGAAAGAAAAAAAAAACTACTTGTGCTTTGTGGACTCGTCTGAGAACGTGAAATGAAAAAAAAAAAAGCCAAGAAAAAGAAAGCATTCACGGAGAGGGTGAATTAAGTAGTCGCCAAGACAAAATTTGATATGCATCTGAAATAAGTTATTCCATTTTATACATTCACATAACTATTTATCATCACCTGAGCCCAGGAATCACCACTGAAGATGCTCGGCTTGCAGAGCCCCACGAACATCCCAATTTCAAGGCTGTTCCGAAAAATGGACAGTTCTTGCGGACTCCACGACGGTGAGGCTTTATTCTCAATTACATCAACAGCAGGAGCATCATCAGGAGCAGCACCAGAAGCAGTTTCGTTTTCATCTCGTGGTTGTTGCTGTGCTTGCTGTTGCTCTTGCTCCTCCTCTTCCTCTTCTTCTTCTGCGGTTTGATTCGTATCTTCATCTACATCAATCTTTGCCTGAGCAGGAGAAGTCAATTCTGGGCTACTGTTCGCGTCCTCGCTTTCGTCTTCTGCTCTCTTCAAGTTTATGCGCAGACCGCTCGCTCGGACTTTACGAGGAAAGTCTTCGCCGGACACTTGTACCTATGCGACGAGTTAAGTTCAGACAGTCAGCGAGATGGGTGGAAGGAGAAGAAGAAAAACACCCTAACGAAGTGACAGGTCATGCGAGAGCACAGGTCTCTACATGAAAACAGCGAATCTAAGCATTTTAATTCAAAACGAGAGAAAAGAAAAAAAAGCAACAACGCATGCTAGCAGCTTAAAATATTGCGCAAATACCTTGAGCCAACCCGAATTTTCTGCGGCGGTGAGCATTACGACGCCAATGACACCATCCGATGTCACCACCACTGACGTGCCTCGAGTAATTCCAGTGCCTTGGTCTGTGCTGCCGCTGTTGGTCGAAGTACTGCTATTCTCACTACTGCTACCGCTGGTGGTATCTACGCTGCTGCTGTTGCTATTTTTGTTGCCGGAGTCTTTTTCACTTGCATTTGCTGATACCGCAACCTCCGTTGTTGTTGTGGCGGTAGGCACATCAACCGCAACAATACTTTCTTCACCTTTTTCCTCAGCGGCAGCGGCTGTCTTGGTTTCAGTATCCGTTGCAATGGTTGTTGCGACGACAACATCATCATCAACAGGTGGCATTTGAGAGGGAGACGGAGAAGAAGACGAAGAAGATGAGGAAGATTCTGATTCCTCTTCAGGGAGAGGCCCTTCAGGGGCGTCGCTATTCATGGCTGAATCCGTAGTTATACGCATTGAGTTGTCGTCGTCGTCGTCGTCGCCCGCAGCAGCTCCAGGAACTACGGCAGTTTTTGATGCTGTTGCTGCTGTTGCATCGGTATTTACTGAAGACTCGGGCACTGTAATTGTTGGAGGGGTAGCAATAGCAGCAGCAGCAGGAGCAGCAGCAGCAGCAGTCGCAGCAGTCGCAACAGCAGTAGTCGCAGAAGGCGCTTCAGAGGAAAAAGCATGTTCCGTTGCTGGTGTTGGAGTTGCAGTGGGTGCAGTTGTAGGCACACCTACATATGTCGTAGGTGTCGCCACTTCTGCCACCGCCGCTGCAGGAGCTGCGATTGGAACAGCAGCAGCAGCAGCAGAAGCAACAACAGAAGCAGCAGTAGCAGCAGCATCAACAGCAGCAGCAGGAGTGGCAGTAGCAGCAGCAGCAGGAGCAGCAAGTGCAGCAAGTGCCGGAGTCGGAGGATTAGGCGTAGGAGAAGCCTCTGCTGTTACAGTAGTGGTAGCAGGTGCTGCTGTTGCTGGTGCAGTTGTTGCTGGTGCAGTTGTTGCTGGTGCAGTCTGAGGAACCGCTGTCTGCGCCATTGTTACAGGAGCAGCAAGTACAGGGATAGGAGGAGGAGGACAAGGAGGCGGTGCAGGCGTAGAAGCTGCCATTTGTTGCACCTAATATCGTTCGAAAAAATATACCAGCAGGAATGAAGTGAAACCAAAGGACGCAACTGATGGCACCAGTACGATGTAGCCAGAAGCTACTGAAGAGAAAGACGAAAAGTATGATGACACCAGAAGAGGAGAGAAAGGAGAAGGAAGGCCTTGCATTTTCGTACCTGAACCTCGTTCGCTGGCACGGCTACGGGCTCCGTCGAGTTGAAATTGGAAGTGAAACGCACGTAAACCCACCCTTTGGCGGGATGAGCTACTTGCGTGACCTTTTCATTTTACGGTATTTTTTTTAGTGAAGAGTAGAGACAAAGACACAGGACACGAAGCGATGTGTACGGGATCGTGAGAAAAATGCGTCGAGGCATTCACTATTTTGAGAGAGGGCGCGAGCAACTGGTATAACCTCAATCAAGAGGTGTTGTAGCAGAAAAAAACCAAAATCACTACCCGCACACTACCAACGAATCTCCATATATTTCCAATAGAGATACCACTAAAAAATTTCGGGGTTTTCTGCAACAGGTGTGCTCATTTATTTATTCATGCAGTCGTGCACGCATCTCAAAAAGGAAGCACGTAATCTCACCGTGCCTACGCCGTGGCTGCGCACATAGACTTCTGTGCCTTCATTGAGCGGCCCTGTAGCCGGCACATACTTCGCCAAAGCAGGAGAAGGAGGAGCAGCTACTGCAGCTGTTGTTGCTGTTAGTGGTGGTACTACTGATGCTCTTAATGCTGCCGATGCTGCAGCTGCTGTTGTTGGAGGCAGTGGCAGTGTAGCTGACAAGTGTGCCGTTCTTGCTGCAGTGTGCCCAGTGAAGGTTCCGAGTGCTGCTGCTGTAGAGGCTACTGTGCTAGCAGTAGTAATAGGAGCTACTGTAGTAGTGACGGTAGCAGCAGCGGTTGTGGCAGTCGCTGAGGGGGCAGCCACATAGATCAAGCGACCTGCCAGTGCAGATGCAGTATCTTCCTCGGAGGCATGTATGACTTCTCTTGGGCGCGCCGTTAAGGTAGGAGAATTGGCAGCATTAAAATTGGGCCCAAACACCTACAAAACAGTGAAGGACACGAAGAATGCGCGCGCACAGGAAGCGTGTGAGGTGGCATTTTAAAGAAGGCGGACGAAGGCTTAAGAATTAGGACAAGCAGAACAGCAACAGCGAGAATACAGTTGAAAGAGTACGAGGAAATAGGAATGGAGATTGACGACAACGAAAACACTCTTACCGGCACCAGATACAGCCACGCATGCGCTGTCTTTTCAATCTTAAACACGCTGTTCCCGTGCTTGGAATGGTTTAAGTACTGCACCATTTCTCCAACACTGAAATTGCCGGTGCTCTGGCTATGGTCACGCTGTGAAAACTCAATGCTTGAGCTTTTTGACACACTCTTTTTGCCGTTGTTGTTGTTGTTGCTGCTTTTGATGGTGTTCGTGATGCTGCCAGCATTGTCAACAGTCTTAATACTGCTGCTGCTGCTTGTATTGGTGGCGGTCTTGGCAGTAGCCTTTTGGGCGATGATGCTGCTAGTAGCACCATTGTTTTTAGTGTTACTGTTGCCAATCTTAGCACTAGCACTGGTCTTTCCTCTGCTGTTGCCGTTGTCACTGCTGCTGCTGCTGCTGCTGCTGCTACTCATAGCGCCTGCATCAAAGTTCCCATTTGAACTCTGTGCACACTGAGAAATTTCCGCAACAGCAGCACTGGCTGTCTTGGTACTTGCTTTTTTGGCAGTGAAACTACTACTAGCATTCGCACTAGCATTCGCACTAGCATTCGCAGCTTCCATAGCCGCTTTCTTCGCGCGCTGTTCTTGTGCCCAAGCCTCGGCCACGTCCACTTTCTAGGAGACATTAAAAAAAAAGCGAAGAACCGAAGTCATACATAAATGCAACCCAGAGAAAATATGAATACTCAAAGGAATAAACAACTACGAGCCTCAGACAAATCGCGTATTCATATTCACCGTCGAGATCCATGAATCATTTAATAACCTTTAAAGCAATCAACACATTCGACGACAACGACACACATCCCCGAAAAGTTGCCTTTCGCTCGAGTCTTGCACTCCGCAACACAAAAAAAAGAAGAAATTACACTCGCAAATAAGCTTCTGTAGATCCAGGTACCTTGGTGTTTCGCACCCGTTTCCCCCCTTCCGCGGGCTGCCACGTGGAGTAGGGGGACAAAGCTGTGCTGCCTCGCTTGCGGTACTCGGAATGCGGGTTGGGAGCTGACGCAGCGGGCTTTGCTGCAACGACAGGAGCAGCACTGCTGCGGTTGATGCTGCTATTTAGGTTCGCGTTTGCATCTTTGGCTGTGTCCGACTTTTCGGCTCCAGTTGTTGGTTCGACCGTTGCTTCTGCTACTGCTGGAGTTGTTGCTGCTGCTGCTGGTGCTGATGCAGATGTTGCTGCTGCAGTTGAAGTCAAAATTGTTCCTACGGAAGGTGTTGCTGCCGCAGCTGTGCCGGCTAATTTAGCATCAATAACCTCTGAGTTCTTAGTTGGAAAGGTTTTATCCTTATCCGTCGCTACTGAAGGAGCAGAAGTTGCATGTGCTGACTCAACTGTCGCTGCTAGAGATGAAGAAGAAGAAGACGAAGAAGAAGACATTGATGAAGGTTGTGCCGTAGCTAGAGTCGATGCTCGTAGTTCTGCTGCCTCACCAAGAATAGGAGCTGCTGTAGGCGCAGCTGCAGCAACGGCCACACCAGACGCAGAAGCAGAAGCATCGACAATCACTGGCGCTGGCGCTGGCGCTGGTGCTGGTACTGCTGCTGGTGCTGCTGGTGCTGGTGCTGGTGCTGGTGCTGCTGGTGCTGCTGGTGCTGCTGTCGTTGAGGTCAGTGCCGTTGCTTCCACTCCTGTTGCAGAAATCTTAGGCGCTCCTGCGATAGCTCCACTTCCTGGTGTACCTGCGCCCGCACCAACACCTGCTCCTGCCGCAGTGGTAGTTGCCGCTGCTTTTGCTGCTTTTGCTACTACTGCTGCTGCTGCTACTGCTGCTTTTGCTACTGCTGCTGTTCCACTTTCTGGCGCGGTTTTGTTGCCAAGAGTGATGCTCGCGCAGGTGCGCGCGTCATGCCCCAATTGGCGACAGGCCTGAGTAAGACAAGAGAAAAAAAAAAAAAAAGAGCAAAAAATTAGGAAGTTTGAAAGGTGTAAAGATGCAGACTACATATCATTGGAAAGAGAAAAACAAGCAAGCGAGTGCATGAGAGGAGAATGGAGCACGAGATTCTCATACAGGACAATGCATCACAGATTAATATGTCCATTTGTATAAATACACTACCCCGCATCGGCGCGGCGGTTTCGGTTTAGTCGAAGGCTGCGCCGCGGCTGCAATGGCGGCTGCAAGTGCTGCTGATGCAGCTGATGCCGGTGGAAGGACTGCTGCTACTGCTGCTGTTGCTGCTGCTGGTTTTCCTACTACCGCCGCCTGTGGTGTTGCAGTAGCTGCCGGTGCCGGTGCTGCCGGCGGCGGCGGTGGTGCTACTGATACAGTCACAACAGCCGCTGGCGGAGCTGATGTTGCTGTTGCAGTTGCGGGTGTTTCTGCTACCGCCGCTGCTGCTGGCGGTGCTTTTGGTAGTGCCGGCGAAGGCGCTGCCGCTGCTGCTGGTGGCAGTGGTGCCGGTGGCATGGGAGATGTTGCGCCTGGTGCAGCAGGTTCTGGCGGAATGCCCTCTGGCAGAGCCACGAGAGCGGCAGCAGCCTCGGCGGTAGCTTGAGTCGCAGTTTTAGCACTTGGTACCGTATTTCCAGAGACATTAGTGGTCTGATCGGAGGTATCACCGTGAGTTGTTGCTGTCGCTTCAGGTGCAGCCTCGAGTACTGCAGCTCCCGACACTGCTGATGTCGCTACTGACGCAACAGATGCGTCCTCTGTTACAACCACTGCCTCAGTTGATGGCCCTGTCTCTGCAGCTGCAAGGGGTACCTCAGCCGTTGCCGACGTACCAAATCCAGGCCTACTTTCATCCTCAGTGGCATCCGTGGCAACTGTTGCAGCAGCAGCAGCAGCTGGAGCTGGAGCAGGAGGAAGTGAAGCAGCTGCCATGGCAGTGGAAGCACCAGTAGTTGAGACGCTATGGAAAGCACTGTCCGTTGTTTGAATATTAGCTAGGGCTACGACGTTTGAAGGCGCGTTCACAACAGTCTCGTCCTGTGCCGTAGAAGCCATTTCCATGGCTGTACTCGTTCGTTTTTCTTCCTCAGCTGCTGCAAGGGCAAATGTTGCTGGTGCAGCTGGTGTTGATGCTGGAGGCGCTGCAATTTCCTCGATAGCAGCTCGAAGTGAGGGAGTCTCAGTAGAAGCAGGAGTAGTGGCAGGAGCAGCAGTCGCCGCGACTGCAGCAGCACTTGCTGCTGTTGCACTCTTGTTGGCAAAGGCATCTGTTGATGCTACTGCTTCCATAGCCGCATTGTCTACTACCACCACAGTTGGCTTATCAGCGCCAACTGCTCCTAATCTGGTACCTGCTGTATCCTCTGCAGCTAGCATAGCCACGTTTGGCTCTGTCGTATTCACTTCTTGTTGCCCTCCTTCTGTTCCTACTGCCAAGAGATAATAAAGAAGGAGACGACAAGTAAAGCACAAACTCATGGAAACGGGCAAAAACGCGCATATCAAATGCACATAACTTATGTGTATAGTGGGAAGCTACAAAGCAAGCGAGAACGGGCGATAAAAGGCACGAAAGTGATTCCACTAATTATTATTAGCTGGGGAGTATAGTATTCGCCAACAGCAGTGTGCTAGGCAAACCCTGTTTTGCACAAGCACGATATCGCAAGTTGCTTAATCAACGATAGGTGTCCTTACCCTTTTCATCCGCTTGAACTTTACCTGTAGCTGTAGAGTTAGTATCCGATAACCCTGCATTCTCTGTTGGTTTCGCAGCGGTGGTCGCTTGACTGCCAGCCTGAGTATCACCAGTTACCGGATCAGGGCTTGGGGGCAATGCTTTCGATAAAGCTTTCAGGTCCATTGCAATAGAAGGCTCCTTCCCGTAGTAGTGTTTCTCGCTGCCCACCACGATGCTGTGGCGCAAGGGGTTGTTGGAGTTGTGTTTGGCCTTCTTCCCGGTGTCTCTTTGCTATGCTGGTGTTTCGTGTTTTGCCTTCGACTACAGGGGAGGGGGTATATATAGAGTAGTGAGGTAGCTACGAAGTGAGTAGTTGAGCTCGCAGCCCGACCGTACCGCAGCCCCCAAGCTCCCACACACAACATCCTAAATCCTCATTACGGTCGGAGCAGCATAGCTCTACGGCTCGCAGCAGCATTAGAAGCAACTGATAAGGAGCAAGCGATAGGCTAAGCTACACGGCTGGGTCATTGCCATAGTCAGTGAACTGACAAGAGGATTGCCATAGTCAGTGAACTGACAAGAGGCTGGCAAGAGAAGTATAATTAAGCGGGTCATTCGAGCTTAGCTCATGGCATTGCCTCGTGGAGCATCCTTGAAGGATGTGTCGCCTCCACCAGTTCCTGCGAAGCCTGCACCCTTTGCCAGTAATGTTAATAGCAGCAACATCACATCAACATCAAATAGCATGAATGCGCCGGCACCGCCCTCAGCTTATGGAGGGGCGCCACCGCCTTTGCATGGCCGAAAATTGGCAGACTTATTGAAAGTGAGTGTCGTAGGCTTACCCTCTCGTTTTGCATGTACACACTTTTGCTTTTCAATCGAAAGGCGTCTTTGAAAAAGAGACTGGAGCTAGTCGCCAATTCACCAGTTAAGCTCCTCCATTGGTCTCAATTTGAGGAGCTAGTCGCCAATTCACCAATCAAGCTCCTTCATTGGTCGCAATTTGAGGAGCTAGCTTATTTTTCACCTCTACCATTCTGTGTTCGTGCTTCCTCCTCTTGCAATGCCCACTTTCATCTCCAATCTAGTACTATACTTTCTTCACGCCCCGTACCCCCGACTGCACTACCGTGATCTTAACTTATTCGCAATCTGTGTGTGCCTTTACTTGTGCTCTTGGTGTACTCTTTTTTGCAAGGACATTGACGTGCGGTTCGAACTCGAGCCCGAAGCGGACGACTTGCTTCAGCAAATGGGGGACGACTTTCTCGAAAAGGTGATAGAGCGGTGCTAGTGGTCGTGGCTGTGCTCGTTTGTTTATATGGCTAGAAAAGGGCTGGAATTGCAGCTTTGGTAGGATGAAAAGAGTAGGAGAATCTGGCTTTCTCCTATTTTTTGTTTTGAAGTTACTCTCTTATCAACTCTTTACTCTATACTTTACTTTGGTTAACGGTCTATATGCCCGGAAGTGATGTTGGATTGGAGTGATGTCTTTCTAACCTTCAAATCGTCTTATACGAGCGAGCTCATATCTGTTCCTTCGCCCATTTTCTCATTTCGATTCCATTTCTTACCACCGGCCAACCTCTTCGCTTTAACAAAAATGAAATCAATCTGAGCACAGGTGATTCGCCCCGCGATTTTGTTGGCCAAGCACCGCAATTCGAGCTCGTTGGACGTCAAAGACCTCGCCCTGATTCTCGAACGGCAATGGGACATCCGGGTCCCCAACGTGCATGGCACCGTGCCCCGCCCGCCGCCTCCGTATGTGCGCCCACCGGTACATGTGACCCCCTTCCTCCCGTCTTCCACCCTTTTCCTTGCTTTAAGAACGCTTTCTTTTGAGTCCGAGCTGCAAAAAAAGAAAAAGAAGGGGGGGCTGTAGTGCACAGCGGTTCCTCATTTTACGAACAGCACCGTTTAAGAAAAGCCCATGCACGCTACTGCGTGTTTGTCTCGCTAGTCTTGCCTGCGCCTTTTGATGCTTTCTTGCTCGTCTTTTAAAAAACCTACTTACGCCCCTCTACCTACAGGCGGGCACCCATCTCGTGGCGCTCGGCCGTCGGTCGAAGTCCAGCGCCACCCCTGCTGCCTCCTCGTCAGCGGCTAATGCTGCCTCATCATCCTCCGCATCGTTGGCTTCTGCCAGTGGAAGCAGTGGCGCTTCACAAGTCTCTTCGTCCTCTTCCAATAGCAACGCCAGCAGCAGTAGTGCGGCAGGAGGAGGTGCAGCAGGTGGAGGAGGCAAGGACGGAAGCGGCCGCAGCGCAAGCCCTCCGCCACCTTCCAAGAAGGCCAGGGTTACAGAGAAGGGCCCTTAGGGCGTTACAGTTGAAGTAGTGCCTTATGCAATTAGAAGCAGGTACTGACTAGCAAAAATGTTTTCATCGCCTCACATTCAGACACGTATCTCTCTTCAACCAAAATTTTCGTAACTGCGAGGCACCTCGCCCACTCACACCGCAGTATCTACGGAGCTTCTAGGCTAGCACGCCATCTTTTATTGTAGTCCTACTGGCAATGGATTTACGATTTCGAAGGGTCTTCGATCTCGATGAGTGGATCGCTATTGCCAAGAAGGACAGGTCGAAGTGGAGACAGCTGACTCGCTCCATTCCCATATCTCCTGATGCCTGATGGCTGAAGAACCCCTCGAGAGTAAATGATTACAACTGCATTGCGCAAAAGGACTCTCAGCCCAGTCAGTCATGTTCTGAAGGTTACATTTTTCTGTTGCTACCCATCCGCGGTGGGCTGCCAGCAGGCCCCACCAGGATCGTTACAGCTGGTTGCGGAAGTAGGGCCGCGCCGTCTTGGTTTATTTCGCCCCAGCGGCAGCTACAGTGCTCGTTTGCTACTCTTCTTCCGCTATCGCGCCGGCGATGTGCTCGCCGTCGCCAAATATTACCCCAATTACCGGCCCAACTACAGCCAGTTGCGGGTTAGAAGAAGCACTCCCGTTTAGAATTTTAGGGTAAAATTTAGTGATTTTTAAAAGAAACTGAGGGGCATTGGCTCCGGTTTCTAGAAACGAGGGAATTCTGCCCTGCCTTTCTGCCGGTCGCTTAGGAAACCCAGGGGAGTTCACGCCGGAATATAAGAAACTGCCTAAGAAACGAGGGGGTCGGCCGTTTTCCTGCTTTCTTATCACCCGCAACTAGAGGACCACTCCGACGTGGCCGAACTCGAACTCGAACTAATACAAACCCAAATGGCACAGAAGCCAATGCTGCGGGCAGAAGTGGGAATGCGCGTGCGTTGCGCAAACAAAGCAAGTGCGGAATGATTCAGGAGGGAGAGGGG
>Ga0307930_1003530_pt1 | contig 11448 bp, 9 predicted proteins | sample OrgLakmetageno46_FD_203161 | JGI IMG/M metagenome (GOLD analysis project Ga0307930, IMG submission 203161) | Saline water microbial communities from Organic Lake, Antarctica - #46 | ecosystem: Environmental > Aquatic > Non-marine Saline and Alkaline > Saline | place: Antarctica: Organic Lake... | reverse complement strand
TGATAACTCTCTCTCAGACTTGTTCGATGGCCACGGCTGGGCCCACAGCATAGCGGACGGACATTTGCTCCGGGCCGCTATAAAGGACATATTGGCTGTTGGACCCAGTTATGAAGTTCCCTCCTCTACCGCTCTGGGCGGCAGCATCTGTGAGCGTCAACACGCAGCGGATAAAGATGAAGACGAAGAATCGCTCTCAGTTTGACGATGGAGCCCAGGCGGATGCAGAATTTGTGAAGTACTGGGAAATGGAAGACCTAGTTGGCCCAGGTGTTCAGACCGTCACGCCTACTACGCGCACTATGGTGAATGATATCCAGGAGAATGCCTTCCACGCATACCTTGAAGACTAGGAGGAGGCGCTGCTGACTACCAGCGAGGCCGATAATTCCACGGCTCGCTTCAGACTTGCCACCAAATACATAGGGATGGTCATGTTCGATGCCGAAGTGGACGAGTGGCGCGTCGTGGTTGATCTCGAATGGACCAGCAAGAGGGCCTACGGCAACAAGAAAGGCTGGGTTTTGGCTTATGCCAGGCCGCCACGACATCGAGATTGCAGTCGCAGTAGACAAGGAGGCCATTCGCGAACCGTTCTACATCAACGAGGCCGCATACACTGACATCATTGCCGCGACCAGCGCTCAAACCCGCCCCATGGTTATGAAGGTCACCGCCGGCGAATCTGGTGACGAGTGAAGAGCTACAACTCACAGCGAAAAAAGATAGATGAGAGTAGGAGTTAATTGAGAAAGACGCGCGCACCACACAAAAGACAACACGCAAGGGGCACAACGAACACAACGGCACAACACCACCCAAAAGCCCCAAAAGTACACCAAATCCCCTGTATTTGCCGTATATTTGAGTATTCTGCCGTATATATACGGGCATATACCGTATGTATATGGGCACGTGAATTCCGCGGAAAACCGCGGAATTCCCGCGTGAAGTGAAAAATTTAACCCACGCGCGTGAATTCCGCGGAAACGGGAAACGCAACCCTGCACCCGCCACACGCCACACCCACCACATCCGCCACACCAGGCTTGGAATTCCCGTTTCCGCGGAATTCCCGCGCGATGGCTAAAAAATTCACTTCACGTGGGATTTCCGCGGGATTTCCGCGGTTTTTCCGCGGTATTTTCGTGCCGTGGTCATAAAGGCACTGCTAGATTCCCGTCGCGGAAATCACGTCTGATTGGTAAAAATTTCCCTTTCCGCGGGAATTCCACGGAATTTCCCGCGGGAAACCGAACCTAGCGCCACACCCAACGACAACGACAAAAGGGGATAGTTATTGTGATATTGGATATCAGTGGCAAAGGCAGTCACCGGAGAGAAGTTAGAGAGCACCAGTAGACGCAGCCGAAATAGCCCTCCGTGATAACACATAAGCAAGCAAGGATCTTATTGTATTGCCTAGGGGGGGGGGCGTCTATTGCTATTGCACACTCCAGGGGGCTGAGAAAATCATAGTTTTACTTATCATCACAGTTATCGTTATCGCACGCGGTGCCCAGGCGGTATCAAGTTTTTGTACGCGCGAGTTACTTCGAGCTTCCCCATTTCTTTTTCTCCTACTGTCATAGGACTCGCCAGTTGCTCTCAATGCACTGTCTCTCGTGATTCATTGAGCAGAGAGCGCATCAGCCTTTGAGCTTCCCTTCGGCTTCTTCTGAAGGCCGCACTTGTCTGCCGCTGTTTGCTGTGTGTGTGTGGGGGAGGGGGAAGGGGCTGTTCCTTTATCTTCAGGGAGGACCAGGCAGTCTAGACTAGAGCCTATCTTCTTTACCTTCCTTTTTCTCGGAAACATTCTCCTTTGCCCCGACGTGAGTCCCAGTCGTCCTCTCTGTTTAACCAGTGTTGAACACGTTGGTGTAAATCTTGTTGACTTCGCCAAGGGTGAGCAGGATGATCATCGCGTGGGGCGCACACCGGCCGTAGTACGCCCCGAACCCCGTCCAGAACGCCAGGGGGCCTTCTTTCTTGAAAATCTTCCCTGCGCAGTCCACCAGGCCCGTGTACGGGAGTTTGCCGGTGGCGGGGTCCACGCGCACGTCCTGGAGGCGGCTCTTGAGCAGGTCGAAGGGCAGCGACAGGAAGGCGGCAAAGAAGCCGCCGGTAGCCGCCGCACCCAGCTTGGTGGTCATGGACGGCTTCAAAGGGTCGTCCTGGCATTGTGGAAAGAATGCAAACACAAAAATCAGCGAAGTCAATTCTAGAGAACGAAATATAGAAAGGATTTTGGAATCAGATTTTGGAAATAGGCACTCCACTGATTACAAGGGAAGCAATGTCAACAAGAGTTTGAGCTTAAAGTCAATATACAACGGATGGGAAGAGTTTGACTGTGCGAGGGCTGAAACAGAAGCTCATGAAGATGAGAACGGAACGCTTTTGCACAACGGCACACGATCAATAAGGGGGCCAAGAGTGATAGGAGTAGAATTCGCATGTACAGCGCCACCATACCTTCGTGATGGCAATCATCATTTCTTTCGCTTGGTCGCTGCACGCCATCATGCCCATGTTCATCGCCATTCCGCGGCCAATGTTTGGCGCTAACCCCTTGTAGAGCGCGCTGTAGCCTTCCTCCGACGCTGTTTTCCAAAAAGAATTTTTTGGGAGAGGCAGAGACCACACCACCACCGCCCACGGACGAGCACAGAAAGAAAAAAAATAAGCTGGTCAGACTGTGTACAAAAATATTTAGATACTTTTGTAAAAAAAAGAGAGCGGCTAGACCGTAAGCTTGGAAAAGGTCTCTGACGCTTTTGTTTTTTTGCTTCAATCACCGATTCTGCGCAGCGCGTCGCCCACCCCGCCGTAGTTTCGGCGCTCCATTTGGGGCTTCATGGTGTCGGCTTGCATCCGCACCAACGCCACGTCAAAGGGGGTCCCAATGCACACCGCCAGCGCGCCGCCCACCAGCCCCGCGCCCGCCTTGGCCGCAAAGCTGATGTTCTCCCCTGTAGTGTGCGGAGAGCGGAGAAAAAAAAAGTAAACGAGGAAACGAACAAACGAAGAGCCACGAGGCGAGATATCCGGGGCGGTTTGAGGGCTTCTATCGAAATATGCATGCGCAATTTTGCATAGATGTACGAACATGAGCACCAATACAATACTCATTCGTAAATAATCATGTCCAGAGAGTGAAAACCTCGTCACTACGTCGGATAGAGGAAAGAAGAATGCACTTTTTGCTCATTACTCAGCACAGTGCATGCTCAACAAAAATCGGACTCCTTCCAGTAATAGCAAAAATTCAAATTCTAGATTAGCGTTGCTCACCGCCGTTTCGCTCTTGGAGCCAGTCTGAAAGAGATCGGTGAATCCCCATGCGCGCTGTGCCATAAGTGCACTGCCGTGTTAGGCTCGCGCTCAGGCCAGCGTAGATAGACTTGATGCCGTCCTTGGCCACCATGTTTTTCAACAAGCCCACGAATCCTGGCACTGCTTCTCCCGGGTTTTGCACAGCGAAGAGCTGCAGCCGCACTTTGGCCAGATCGATCGGGTGAATGACGGCCGAGGCCGTACACGCCGCTATGCCTACACATTAGTGAGTTTCGAAGCAAATGCAAACACAAACGCGCCATTAAGAAGTTGCGAAACCAAGTACCCACCTTGAAAAGATTCCCTGCTTCACTCATAGGAGCATAGTTTCTCTGACAATGCAATCAGAACTGGATTCGTGCTCAGTGAATCTATCTTTGCAGCGGTACCGGATGCGACAAAAGGCTGCAATAGGCCGGCTGTGGTATCGCGACGCGTCGTCTTTCGCGTTAAGTTGACCTTCGGTTGGTTCATACTCATCCTGATTAAGAAAGCAGCACTGCAGCGGGCCTAGGTATCGCGAGAATGCGTCGGCGTGGAACGGCTTCAAGACGGTCTACGGTCAAAAACGTAGAGACGTAAACGAAACACGTACTTACGACGTCGTCGTGAAAAGGCGCGAAGTCGTTGAGCCGTGAGAAAAGAAGAAAACAGAAAACCCCAAAACGGGGAAATTTGAACACCCACGAGCTCTTCTTGTGCCAGGCCTGAAGTCCTAACCGAGGAACCCTGCAGTCGCCAATTGCATTGCGCCTGCTCTGCTAGTTGCCAACACCAGGAGATTCCACCGAGGGGAAAGAAACCACGCAAACGAAAGTCACTCGAACTGCTACCACCACTTCCATGGCCACTCGGATGTGTATGCCTAATTAGCTCCTCTTCTAGTCTTAGTTCAATTCCGCCTCTGAGTCATCTGAGATGCGGGAATAACGAAGCGTAAGCTGGAGTGTAATTAAATTCATAGTATTCGCTTCTCTGAGATATGAGCTACGAAAGCTGGTCGTCCTGAAGCCTGGGGCGGGCTCGTGTCCTCGAGAAGGCACAAGGCGCAGACGCCCAAGAGTCAGAATATTCCTTTCTTAGCTGAGCTGAGAGCCCCGTGGCCGCACGTCCCATTCAAAGCCACTTCTGCGCAATGCGCACTGGAAAAGAGCCGATTTCCCAGAAAAGGGGGCATAAAAGGGTAAAAGCGTAATGGTATGAACCGAATTTGACGATTCGAGTGCGTAATTAGATCAAAAACGTTGCGTATTTCTAGAAAAGCCAAAAGATTCAAAACTCCTGTCGTCGTCTGTCTGCCTCGCGAACTCCAACAACCCTCCAACCCTCCAAACCTCTGAAGCCCTCGTATTTTTAAAAAACAACTCGGCAACACCAACACCAAGGCCTGAAGTGCTGCGACAGGGAATTAAAAGAGCTCGAGATAGAATCATGGGTCTGGACGCCCTAAGCACGAACGGGAAATTCCTCAACCGATGGTCACCTGCTTCAACCTGCAAGTGCTGTTGCAGCCGAAAGCTCACGCTTAGCGGTGGGCTGTGGTGGCTAGCGGTGGTTCAAATTTTGATATCTACGGGCGACCTCATTAGTAAAATCGCGGCATCTTCGAATGAAAACAAGCCACCCGAGTCTTTGTCAGAGCCCACGGTCGAAATTGGCTTGGCTCTTTTGATGCTGGATGCGATCAAGAATGTGAAGAAAACGCCAATTCTTCATTTTTCTTTCGTCCAATTCATTCTTGCTGTCAAGGGAGCAATCGACTGCATTGCATTGACACTATTTTTGTTCATCACTGCGGGCCAGGGTGACGACGATGGGTCAATGAAAGTTGCTATTGGCGTGTCCGCCTTAATTTATGCGTGGTGCACAGTTCCGTACAAGGTCTACTACTCGTTCATCGCTTGGTCTTTCATTGCCACTAGTTTCCCCGTAGACCTTGAAGAGTTGAAAAAACAAGATAACTTCAGACTTGCTTCGAGCATTCGCGCACATTCGGTTTCCCGAGCCGAAGCTTTTCTCTTCAATTCAGTTTCAGAAGATCTACTTTCCAATGATGGTGGCACTAGTAAAGATGCTGACCAAGGTGCCTACGTGCAGGCTGCAGAGGATGCCATCGTAGCCAACAATGCTCCATAAATATCTGCTACGACAATTAACTGAAAAATCGACGGCGATGTACCTACGTATACTTAGGGTCCAAGCCATCTTCGCTCTTCGGGAATCATTTGAACTAATGTTGATGAAAGTTGATGAGCGAAGAAGACCGTAATCTACCCTAGAGTATGATTCTCCGACTCTAAAAAAGAGATCGCATTGAAAGAAGACGAAATCTTAAGCACCTTGGAAACGATTACAGTCGCTATTCCCACCTGATTGTGCAGCCACAAGTGCTGATTAGGGTTGTGATTGTTTTTAAGGTACAATTTTTCGCCAAATAGCTTTTCCATTTATATCTCAAGATTAGCCAAGATCCCGGTTGATGCAAGAAAGGGAGCAACTGGTTCTTTGAAAGGTGGTAATGGCTTTCGTGCTAACTATCAATGGATATTCGTATAGCTAATTTTGATCAAAAAAGGAACCAAAGCCTGCAGCCGGCTAATTGAAATTCAAATTTTGAATCAAAACAAGGGCCGGAATTAGAAGGCTAACAGGTAGAAAAGAAAACCAAAGCAGCGCAAAGAAAACCAACGAAGCTAATCAGGCGCACATGCCCGAGTGGCCATGGAAGTGATCGTAGCGGTTCAAAGTGGTTTGGCAAAGTCTCCTGAACTCGAACTCGAACTAATACAAACCCAAATGGCACAGAAGCCAATGCTGCGGGCAGAAGTGGGAATGCGCGAGACGCAGAAATACCGAGCAATGGATCTTATATAAAAGAATATTAGAAGGGGAGCTACTCAGGCGCACATACCCCCCAGTGGCCATGATGGAAGTGATGGTAGCGGAGATCAAAGTTCCTCGTGCTTCCGTTTTTTCGGTTTTTGGTTTCATAAAAGCACCACTGCTCAAGAGGTGGGCAATCAGACCACAAGGCGACGTGAGGGTGGGGTGGGTAGGTGGGTTTTGGCCGTCCGGCTGGAAAAAACTGAAAAAAGACACCCCTTTTCCCGCCTCCCCCAGAGGAGGGATAGGCTATTCCCGTATATAGAGCACCAACGGACAACTCCAGGGCGGTAGTTCGGTATTTCCATCGCCCCCGGGAGGGGGGCTCAATATGGAAATGGGCACTACCCACTACTAGACCAGGTGGGGGGGTAGGAATCGAAGGATCTCTGGGAAAATGACCCTCTCATTGGTCAAATGGTTTTTTGCCCACCTCTTGCCACTTGCCACTGGTTCTTGTTTATCTCAGTGTATCAGGCGTTGTTTTTGAGACGCGAGAAGGCGAGAAATAATTAGCCGACCGACCGAGCTATACTTACAGTATACACACTACTTCACTTTACCGAGCTACTGAGACGAGCTAACCAGTGTTAGTATTATTTCATGGCGCTGCTAAACTCCTAGGTTACTGTGCGCTAGTTATAGTGTTCAGATCTGCTGGGTGTTGCGCAGTGTTTCCCAGGTCTAAGGTACTGCGTGCTGCATGCTGTGAGGCCGAAGTGATTTTGTGACGAGTAGTTTATACAGTACTCACGCTAATCAGAGCGAGGGCTAGCGCCTCTTCCCAATAACATGAATGACATCAAGAGGTAACGCTTGTTTAGGCGTGTTTATTAACTTCGTAACTTATTTATCTACGTATGCGCATTCTTTCCGATTTGCTGTGTCTTAATATTCCGTTCGCTCGGCTTTTTTCACGTTGATGTCGCGCCTGACCCGTACGGTTCCCCTTTCCCGGTTGCATTCGTTCATTGACACAGAGACTGGAGCCTCCCGCTGACCTTGGGCCCCGCGGATTACCTCGTTGAATTTCGCTTGCTCCCAGGCACGCTCTTGCACCCGCAAGCTGCGCAATCGAGCAAGAGTTCTTCTCACTTTGAGCGTGCGGGGCTGCCCAAAGGCTGCCAAGGCTTAACGCCTCCTGTGCAACGCGTGGGGCGGTCGGCGCAGTCCCTCAGCGCCAGTTTACTGGACAGCAAGCACGCCGCGCAGTGGGATGGTTCGGGCAGTCTGACTACACTAGCCCCCTCGTGGATGGGCGGTGCAGGTAGTAGCAGCAGTGGCAGCATGCATGCTGGAGGCACTACGGCCCCACATCAAAGCGTTGCGCAAGGGCCTGAAAGTGGCCCTAATAGATGCTCTACGCCTTCTGTAGTCAAGTCAGACCCACCTTCAGCACTTTCCCCGACCACACGGCACCAGTTGGAGTTTGGCAACGGCAGCAGCGCGAGCAGCAGCGAGTCTCAAGGTCCTGATGCGTTGTGGAACGCGCTTCTCCTGGGCGGGGGCGCCTCTGCGGTTCTGTCAGGTGGATCTTCACAAGCCGGCGCGGCAGATATCTACAGTGGCGGTAATAGTGCTATTAGCAGCAGTAGCAGTAGCAGCAGCAGTGTTGTTGGAGGCAGTTCTGGTGTTGGTGGTGCAAAGGTTGGGATGGCACAGCAGCAGAAGCTGTCAGCAAAAGACCACGTCGCCGCTTCTTATGCGGTAGGGGACCGCGTTTTGGCCCGCTACCACGCAAGCAGCGAGTGGCGGCCAGCCCGTGTCGCGCGGGTAGTGCCTGTGCCGAGCCGCCTCAAAGCAGGCGTTGGCAGTCATGGCAGCAGTAAAGGTGGCGGCGGCGGTGGTGGAGGCAGCAGCACCGCTGCAACAGATGACGTATGGATTGACGTCGTTTACGACGAAGGAGGCGAGTCCGAGCGCGCGCTGCCGGCTAACTTCCTCAAAATGGACCCCGATGCGGTGGCCATGTCGCCTGGGACCCGCGTCCTAGTGCGCCACCGGGGGCGCCCACAATGGTTTGCCGCCGTGATTGAAGGCTTGTCGCCGGTCCAGCCCTGGATTCGGCTGCCTCCAGCGCCAACTGCTGCGAACAACACTGGCAACAACCGCGTGGTCAAGTCCCGGCCGCACACCCCGTCTACGCCAGCAGCACCAACCTCTCCTTCTGCGCCTTCGTCGTCGTCGTCATCGTCATCGGCTGAAGCCAACGCCCAAGCCACCAGTCCTCAAAACTGGGAGCCCGGCCTGTTTGCAAACGGTAGTTCACCACCTATTGAGAGTAGCAGCAACAGCAACAACAGCAACGACAACAAGGGATCCATCGATTCTCCCCAATCACGCAGTGGTAATGGTAACGGCTCCCGCCGCGGTGGCGGTGGTAGTGGCTCGCGCGGCAGCAATGGCTCTCGTGGAGGTGGCTCGCGCGGCGGCGGTGGCGGAAGCGTGCGCTCCGCCGGCGCGCAGAGCCCCATCAACTACGGCTTGAGCCACGGCCGTATATGCCTGGCCATGGAATACGACCAAACCGACGACCACCGCACCCACCACGTTGTCTCTATTCATAGTGGAGGTGGTGGCACCGCAGAAGACGCGCTCTTTGACGAAGCGTCTCACCCAGGCCACGGGTTCGGAGAAGCCGATTGCTTTGTCTACGACGTCCGGTAAAAATAGAAGGGCCATTCAATGATTTCAAAACTAGAATGATTCAAATTATGCTGTCTCTGTCTATCAGAATTGCATTTTTACTATACTCCTGATGGGTCAATACGTGCCAATCTTAATTGTCTTATCTTTTAAAATAATCCTTTTATACTTCCTTACTTCACTCGACCTTTGCGCAGGTTCACGCACACTGGGCCGGACTTCACTTCCAAACGAGAGCTCAGCGTGCCCCGCTTTCTCATCAAACGCGACCCTGTGGCTCAAGAGGTGGGGCTGAAAACGCTTGACTTTACTACTGCAACTACTGGCCTTGTTGCTCTCTTCTGACTGTTGCATTCCCTTTTTGTAAATGTAAAGAGACATAACACCCTCACACAGCCTTCTTGGAACGAACAGATTGCGACACCCTCCAAGGTCACTCTCGTGCGCGCAGCACCTACGAGAACCAAAGCCAGAGAAGCTTTGACGTACCTGAAGCGCTCTTCGAGCAGCGCCACTACTCTTTTGGGGCCGGAAACAGACGAAGCATTGTTAGGAGCAGCTGGAGGAGCCATTGGCGCGCCTTCAACGGAAGCCGCAGAAGCTGCCGTTGCTGCCGCGAAAGCCGCAGCAGACGAAGAAGAAGCTCGGGTGAAAGCACAACAGATTGCCAAGCTCGCTGCTGACTTTTCGGAGCAAACCACCAGCGCCAAACGCGGCGGCGGCAGACCCTCTTCATCTTCGTCGTCGTCGTCTCGCTTCGCGGGGCAGCAACCCCCCCCTTCAGGCGGGTTGCTGTCGCTTCGCCACGGCACTCCAACCCGCACTGCGAGGTGGCGAACTTCTTCCGGCGAAGAGCCGCCCTCGCCCCTGTCGCCGTATTCCCCTGTCATTGGTGGCGGAGCTCCTGCTGCTCCGGCTGGTGCTTCTGCTCCTCCTCCTGTTACCAGTGCTGCTGCTAGTGCTGCTGCTGCCAACACCGCTGCCAACATTGCTACCTACAATGCCGCCAACACTGCTTCCAATACTGCTGCTAATGCTACGAGTAAGCCTAATTTGTCGTCGTCGTCCTTTTCGTCGTCGTCGTCGTCGTCGTTTACCGCGGTGGGTGACGTAGCCAATTGGGTGAATTCACCGATGCGCCCCCCCTCGGAGCCTCGGCGCCGGAGCCAACTGCCGGTCTCGTCCCGCTTGCGGCTCGAAGGTGGGGCCGGGTTTGAGGTGGCTGGCATCACCCTGGGCGAATACTACCGGACTCCAGGCAACGACGCGGCAGCCACTACAACCGTCACCTGGCAAGACTTACCGCCTCAGCGCTCCTCACATTCACCACAGCAGCAGCAGCAGCAGCAGTGGCAGCCGCGGCGCCCTACTTCCCCGCTGCTTTTCGCGGGCGACGCAGGTGGTTCCCGCCTGCATGACCCGCGGAACGACAACTTGAGCTCAGCGCATGACGGTGCTCCCGCGAGCCGCCCGGAGTCCGCTGCGGTGCGGAACGAACGGCGGCAGCCAAGGCAAATCGAGCGCGAAGTTGCCTTGGCAAACGGCGTCAGTGACTTTGATGCCCCTCCTCGCAACAGCAGCATCGACAACAACGACAAGAACTACAACGACGATCGAGTTCGCACTGCCAACAGTGCAATTGGCGCTCGGCCAGTCAGTATGCCCGCACTCGAACAGCGGCTGCAGGTGCGAGCAATGCTAGGCTCTCGAGCTCGGAAACCAGGGGCGTGGCGCACCCTCATGCCTGACGCGCACGGCAGCAGCGGTAGGGGTGGTGGCAGCAGCGATCGTCAGAAGTTGACGGTGGTGGCGTCAGGCGATGGCGTGGGCGTGCCGTTTAGTCCGTTGAGGGCCCAACACAGCCGGCCAACTGCTGCTGCTGCGCCCGTACTCACCTCGACTAGGCAGCCAGAGGAAGGTTTGCGGCTAGGCAGTCGAAGAAGCAGTAGCAGTAGCAGCGTTGAAAATGGGAGTCGCTCGTTGCATCGCGTTTCAATGAACGCCCTCGAGGGCAGTGGGAACGGCTCCAGCAGTGCGATCGCGAGGCGGAGCCAACGCAGCTTCAGTAGCAGCGACGGGAACGAAAGCGATGACCAGATGTCGGTTGATGGAAGGAGCTTCGAGGGCAAGCCGCGACAAAACAGCGAGGCACTGACTTAAAAGATGCAATTTCTAGCTGATTGGTTATTGTCCTTGTTGCTATGGAGCTATGGCAATGGAATTTCTGTGTCTGTGACATTTAATCACTAGTCACTAGTAATTGGGCTGAACTGAAACTTGAACTATTTCCGCTCTCCTACTTGGTACTTGTATGTCGATACAATCGATATATCGATATCAATATCAGTAATATCAAAACTAAGCGCAGTAGCAAAGTATTACATAAATTATAAATTAACAAGCAAGGCCAAGCTTTGCTAATGCCAATACCAATACCTGTCTTTGCTCTATGGAACGAGCCCCGGAAGATTTATAGTTGCGCAATTTTCTAGACCCCCCGGACAGGGTATACAGGGGGGTTCGTGGATGTAGTTTTTGAATTGAGCTAAAAAGTACGAGTAAATATTTGTTCGATTCGCTCGA
>Ga0307930_1003529_pt1 | contig 11449 bp, 5 predicted proteins | sample OrgLakmetageno46_FD_203161 | JGI IMG/M metagenome (GOLD analysis project Ga0307930, IMG submission 203161) | Saline water microbial communities from Organic Lake, Antarctica - #46 | ecosystem: Environmental > Aquatic > Non-marine Saline and Alkaline > Saline | place: Antarctica: Organic Lake... | reverse complement strand
TTAAGGAAGTGTTTGCCCGGGGTCCGACTCGTGCACTGAGTGGCAGCCATGTCGTGAATTGGAGCTTGGTGCTTCTTCTAGACACCGCAAATGGACAGAAAAAAAAGTTAGCTTGAGTATTCATATACTCATTAGATCCTAATACCAACTCCATTCCACGTCCACGGTATCGATGGTGAGTATGCAGTGGACTTCTTAGGTGCAAAGCTAGAGGCTAGGATGCGGCAACAGCCTCAGGCGCCCAAGCCCTACCTTGACTGTACTGCACTTCGACACGCTGAATATAACGCCTGGATCAGCTCTCAGCATCAAAAGGTTTCAGCTGCGGCTTCGCACGTCGGAATATCCCCTCAAGGGAATGCTACGAAGACATCGATGCCAGTGCGGGAGTTTTTGCGCAGGCTTCGTCATGGACTTCAGCCCCTCTGGCTCTCTGCAGCTACACCTCTCGGCGGCGGTTCAACTTCTCCACTACAAAATTGGTTGTCACGCAAACTTCTATCATGCTGAATCCTTCAGGCAGCGGCTTTATCGGGAGTTATCACGCTCCTCGCGGGTTGCGAGAGGTTAGCTAAGCTTGAATTCACGCTGAATATTTCATTTCGCAGTGTGTATTTACTATATTAGAGCTATTATTTTAAAAGCGCGACGTCTCGTAGCTCCTTAAAAAAAATCTTCTTTAGGAGCTCTTTTTAGGGGTTTATACGGGCCGATTTGAATGAAACCTCGTCTGTTTGGCTCTTTCCAACCCCCAAAGAGACCATTAAAGAAATAAAAATGAGAATCGGAGGTGGTCGAAAAATTGAGATTTTGGGTCCGGTGGGCCTACGAAGTGAGGAGTTTATATAATTCTTGCGTTTGCGCCCATCTCCCGTCTTGGGTCTTGGTGCTGCTGTGGGTTTTGGTTGGGTTTTGGTAGATGTGTCTGGCGTTTCTGCCTCTCTGCGTTGCTCATCGCTGCCACTGCCACTGCCACACTGCCACTGCCACTGCCACTGCACTGTGCGTGATTGGCTGCTCCACACTTTCACTGTTTACTCCATGCCTCTTACGCATATGCCGCCGTGCGGTGGCTCGTCGGCTTGTCTGCCGCATACAGTATGCATATGCCCCTGTACTGTAATGTGGGTACTCGAACCCAAGCTAGCTAGAAGCAAAACAGTTTGTCTCTCGGATTTACTGAGTGTGGTTTTTCCCTCTTTTTCCTTTTTATACCATACGATTACAGTACTGTAGTATGTACAGTAGTGCAAAAAATTTACTCAAATTTCTCAGGGAATCAGCAGAGCAGCTCGGCTCCTATCCTGAGATCCTGAGTTCCTGCCTGCTGAGCGCAGAGCTCAGAGCTAATACCGCAATACGTAGCTTGGGTGCATAGGTGCCATAGTCGTAGTCTTAGTGGAACGCGAATATAGGCTTTTGTGCGCTAATCGCGTCGATTTTTGTGAATTCATTAGAAGATAGCTAACTACAGATAGGCATATTTGTTTCATTATCTTTACTGCAAGACCGCCTTAGCTTCATATACTAATCATGAACGTCGAGGTACATCTTCCGGTCCCCATTATTTTTGTTTTAATACTTCATTGCGCCTCGATTTCACCCTATGTTTATCATTTAACTTGTATTAACTCTTCATTGGATAACATCTTCCTAGGAACAACTGCTAGATATGCAGGACCAGAATGAGGTTCGGGTGGCGAAGCTGAACGACGTGCATGTGAAACTTCAGCTCCTGAGGTCGACCCTTCCCCAAGAGGACACTGCTTTGGCACCGCCCGTGGAAAGAGCAGCTGCTGATAGGGCTGAAGATTCGTCTACCTCGGAGCCTCAGCCCGATGAGGAGGAGTTAGGTGCGCTAGAAGCCCTGCATCGAGGGCTCGTAGCCGAAGCAGCGCAAGTGCGGAGGCGGCAGGCTGAGCTCGTGCAGCGGTCGGTGCATGATCTCGAGCGCCACAGCAAAGTGGATTTAGAAGCTCTTCTGGCTGAAGAAGTTGCTGGCACTGTGCAACAGGTGCGCAAATATTGACATTCGGGTGTTTGTTGAGTTCTTTGTTGCTGTACGCTTGGCGGTTTCTCATCTAACCTTATGTGTACATGCGCTTTGATGTCTTCTAGTTCGACGAGGCAACCGAGCATTTACGTGGCTTGGTACAAGCTGAGACTGCAGCGGCTGCTCGGATGAAGGATGTATTGGCCGAGCAGCAGAAGATTGCAAAAGCTTTGGATGACGTAAGATTATCCCAGCCGCGTAATGATGACAGCTATTTTATCGTCTGTCTTGTTTCAGGTTTTCCAACAGTTCATGAGGAATTTATCCTCTTTGTAAAGCGATTTGTAAGATTCGGCACTGATGAATGCACACCCGCATTCTTTGTTTCCAGTCAACCGCTCATTCGCTTCATGTCGCCTTAATTTTGTTTCTTACTCTTTTCCTCGCTCCGTGGTGCGTGTGTTGGTGTGCAGTTGGAGCGCGATGGCTTCACATCACCGGTGGAAGAAGCAGCAGCATTCAAACGTGGCTTAAGAGCACATCTTTCTGCGCTGCTCGATACTTTCTTCCCTTCAACCTGCCAGGTTAGTTAAATCGATAGAGGAATGTGTTCATAAAGAAAAAAGCATGTCTGAGTGCCCTGTGTCTGAGTAGACTCACTTTCAACGTTGTATATTTGATTTGCACTTCGTTTTATAGGCAACAGCACCGGAGTACAGCAAAGGCAGTGGGAAGCGCGCAAGAGAAGAAAAAGAAGAGGAGGGGCGCGGGGCGATGGAGGTCTTAGTGTTCGCGTTGCTCGATGAGTGGCCGAAGGTGGTAGACCTCAATGAGACTCGATTCGAAGGTTGCGCACCCGAGTAAGTGCCAAAAGAGGTTCTTTTTGATGAGATTGCCCGTAGACTCCTACTAGTACTTGGCCGCATCTTCTATTTTAAACCGTTTCTTACTGTGGTCTCTTGTTGCGTGCCCTGCACAATAGGCATGTGGACTTGCTTGTGCACTGCGGCGTCGCCGAAAGAGATTCATCGACTCCCACGAGCGTGTGCCTCGTCAATTTTACTGAATAGAACAACTTCCTGTTCGCCTTCTCGATCTGATTCTCCGGGGCCTATGTCGAATCCTAAATGTACTATGATTAGTGCAACGAGCGGATATGGATCTGAAAAATGAGTTCGCGCAATTTTTATTCAATACGTGGCATGGTCGTTTTTGCCAATTTACCAAAGAATTTATGACAAAGGCCCCGAAGGGCCGGAAATTGAAGGCCACATGTTAGTATGTTAGAGAGGGGTTAATGCAAGAAGAGGGGCGAATCAGGACCCTAAGGATTCAAAGAACAAGGAACAAGACAAGAGGAAACTAAGAATTTTGATATATTTGTGGGACAGTGAAAGTGAAAATCAAAATTGACTAGACCTAGACCGAGCCCGAATATTCACCCTCAACCAGAGGCCAGTTCCCTTTAAATGCCAGCTGTGCGTTCCAATCGAGGTCGTAAGTGCTAAACGGGGTCTCCTTTTACTTTCACGGCTTCGCTTCGCTGCCTCGCTCCGCTTCACGCGGCACGCCGCCTATGCGTATGCGCTATGCGCCTATCCGCCTGTGGTGGCCGCAGGGATTCAGATTCGTGATTCACTTACCCAATCCTTTTGTCGTGTCATCACGTCATCACACCTCTCTCTCGACTCTCGAATCGCTCAAGAATCAGGAAGAAAGATGGCGACGCCTGAAAAGTGGGCTCGATCGGAGTGGTTCAAAGGGCTGCCGCCAGACCTGATCAACCCTAACGATGTAGTCGTTGACCGGTGGTTCAAAGGCGCAGCAGAAGCTGAGCCTACGGTTCTCGCACCAAAAGCGAAGTCGAAGGAGAAGAAGGCAACTCCGAAGCTGTCGCCTGCCGATGTGGCAAAGATTGAAGCGCGACTGGTAGCCCTCGAGAAAAACTTCCAGGTTATCTGCCGGCATAGCTTAGTTTATGTTTGAAATGAAAGTTAACGGGGGCTTGTGGGAGCAACTGGTTAGGGTTTTGAGAGGTAGCAATATCGTCAATTTATTTTCTGCGTAGGCCTCTGCAACTACATCTGTGTTAACATTGCACTTCTCTCTATGGATAGGCTGAGGCTAGAGCCATCAGCACGGTTCGGGCTCGTGTTGATGCTACAGTCCTGAGCCTCGGTGCTACTTCAGCGCAAGTGCCCACCGGGCTACCGGTCTCGGGCATTTTATCGGCGCTGGGCGGGCACGAGGCTCTGCTGTTTCAGGTGCTGGAGGGGCTGGACTTCAGATCGCGAGCTCGGCTTCGTGCTGCGTCGCGCGAAGTGCAAGCGTTGTTTGGCGGCGCGCAAGTGGTGCTTAGCAACCGGCACCGCCCGAGTAAAGGCGACGGAATCGCCTTGCCACATGTGGAAGTGAAACCACAGCGGTTCGCGACGAATTCCGCGGCGCCGTCGTTTTTGGTGGACAAGACCAGTGTGAAAGTCGTGAGCCTCAAGGCCGGCGACGAAGTGTTCTTTCGCCCCGCGCTTCTCGGAGCCAAGTACGACGCCGCTCAGGACTGGCCGCGGTCTCGGGTAGTGGAAGTGCGTTCCGACGGCATCGTGGTCTGCAAAGCGTGGTCCTGGCGGCTCGCCAACGCGGCCATGCCTACCCTGTACCTCCAATGGCAGGACGTGCGGCGAGCGCCGATGCGGTCCAAGTTTCAAATGCTCCCCGAGCAGCGGGTGTGGCGCGCTTCAGAGCTCAAGGAAGAAGCCACAAAGCTGCTGTCGGCTGCTATGGCTGACGAGCAGGCCGTTGTGTCGTGGCTCGACCACTGCAAGACTGCAGGCACCGCTGCTGCTGCTGCTTCATCGTCAGCTAGCGACGGCAACGGTGGCACCAAAGCAGCTACCGGAGCGCCAGCAAAAGCTGAAGAATCCTCGAAGCCAAAAGCTGCGGTAAAAGCAGGAGCAGCATCTGGGGCGAACGGCAAAGCAACAACAGCAGCGGCGGCAACCAAGAAAGCAGCTGAGAAGCCACCCTTGTTGAACTCGGCCGTGGTGTTTTTGGAGCCAACTTGCGCGGCCCTTCCCGCGTGCATTAGCTTAGTGAAGTCAACGCTGGCAGCTCGTGGCCTTTCGGTGGTGGAGGAAGGCACTGTGTCTGGGAAGGCGTGCGCAGATGGCAACCTGGCGGATGTGCACTTCAAAAAGACGGCCACGCGTGCTATGGATCTGAAGCCTCACGAGCTGATTGTGGGGCCGTCGCAGCGGTCGCTGTTCGAGCAAGCCTTTGGGATCGGCTGGTTTGATGCGATGGCGAGCCAGCAGCTGGTGAACGCCGCTACAGTGGAAGCCGAAATCGTGCAGCTGCAAAACGCGCGAGCCACGGAAACTACGGCCTCTTCTGCGGCAAAGGAAGCGTCAAGCGTGTCTCTGGCAGCACTGTGGGATGATGCGGACGCCAAGGGAGCAGTGCGGCTGGGGAGCTGCACCTGGGTCGGCAAAATTGAGCTCCCAGCTGTACTCTTTGGGAAAAGTGGCATTCCAACCGGGGTCAAAGGGGCCACACGGTACGTGGTTAACGGTTTCTATCCGGGTGTGCGCCGGAGCTATGCGGAAGCTGGCAGTAAACCTGCCGTGGCGTACATGGTGGTGGAGTGGCAGCCCGAGCACATGCCGTGGCGCCAGTTTCGCAGTGACGTCATTGGCGCCCCGGGCTACCCCTCCACATGTGCTCCGGGGAGCTTGCGGCGCCTGATGGCCGACCAATGGCAGGAGCTCGGACTCGCGGAGCCTCCGTCGCCGCGGCAGCCGGGCGTGCACGGTAGCGGGTCTCCCGTTGCGGCGCTGCTGGAAAAGCTCAACTGGGTGCACGCAGGCCGCCTGGAAGCAAAGAGCAATGGTGCTAGCGGTAGTGCTAGTAGTGCGAAGCAGCGCAACGCCACGGGCAAAGCAGCGACTGATAACAAGAGCGCTGCTCCTGCTGCTGCTGCGAAGCCTACGGGTTTTGCGTTGACCAGTGACGCGTTCGGGAAGGCGCTGCTGGGGGGGAGCATGTCCGAATCCACCCTGAGGGGGTGGTCTGCCGACCCAGACGTGGCGTGGGCCGGCGGCCGGGCCGAGATCCTCTCGGAAGTGCTCCTGGATTTAGACGCCCCCGCCTGTAGGCTGAAAGCCAGAGCGTGCGCTGCGAACTGCGACCGAAAATTGGACGCGGCCAAACAAAAGTACGTTGAGGCCGTGAGCTATGTGGAGGGTGACAACATTGGGGATCCCGACGGGAACAGCCGGGTGGTGACGGTGCCGCCGTGCGCGTCGGTGCAAGCGGGCATCCTCGAAGCCAAAGTCACCACTTACACCGCCATTGCCCTGTGTGCGAGGAAAATGGCGCAGGCCGTGGACCGGGTCCCCGGCAACACGAGTGGCAGCGCCAATGGGCAGGCGCCGTCTTCGTCGTCTTCGTCGTCTTCAGTGGTCACGAGTCGAAGCGCGCAGGAAGTAGCTCAGCAAGAGCGCGCCGTAGGGATGAAGCGCTTGCACACAAAGGAAATGGCGGAATTTGGCCTCAAGGCTGCCCGGGAATGCGAACTTATGGCGGTGCTGCATGAGGCAGGCGTGAACAAGAAGAGCTTAGTGGGTGGGAAAGAGGTGCCTCCTGCGGCGCTTGCTGTTTGCAAAGCGGTGCTGACCAAGCACCCCGAGGCCAAGTTCTTGGGCTTGATGCGGGTGAAAGCAGTGTACTTCGCGGCGTTGGGCCTCTCGGACAATGAATGCCCCCTGTATGATATGGAGCTGGCCCTGCAACTCTTGCGGCAAGCCCGGCAAATCCACCAAAAGTACATCCCTGCGGCGGCGGCAGTGGAACCTTCTGGCTCGAAAAGCGCTGCAAAAGAAAGCAGCAGCAGCAACGGTGACGGTGCTGGAGCGCCCCTGCCACCGGACTTGAAAAAGCAGCTGGACGCGCAACGCAAGGAAGTTGACGCGTTGTTCCGCCGCAGCATGGAGTTGAAGAAGAAGGAAGCGGCCAAGGGCAAGAAGCGGTGGTCGGCCGCGTTCGAAAAGAACGCCAAGGACCCCAACGCCGGCCTCCCACCCCCTAAGGTGGAGTCAACGGCGACTCCTACACCTGTGCCCCCACCTGAGCTCAACACCATGCTCAACGACAGCGGTGTGATGGACCCTTCGGCTCTTCTTGGCGGTGCCCTGGGAATGCAACCGCCGCCGCCGAAGCCCTCGATACAAGACCTCGGAAGTGGTGGTGCCTCGTCTGCCTCCAAGCATGCTCCTGCTGCCCCGAGTAAAGTGGAGACTGCCGCTGCTCATGACGAAGGCGATGACGATGGTGAAGTTGACGAAGACCAGTTGTCAGACATGAGTGAAATGGTGTACGGTGGAGTGCTTCTGGCTGCTGTGGTTGGCGCAGGCTACTTGGCTCAGCGCTGGTTTTCGAGGCGGACCTAGAGATCGACTTGTTAGGCGTTAGGCCTACTTGGGACTACTGTATGAGACAGATGCCCTTGTGCACCTTAAATCCAATGATTTCCTTGTTTTAAAATTCAACGCTAGATATCGGTGTGATGTGATATCGATAGGAAAGTAAAATTGTATAGAGCCCAGAGATCAAAGACCTGCTAAGCAAAAACCAAATCAATTAAGCCCGTAATATAATAAGAACCAGTTTTATATTTATTAATTTAAATCCTTTTACATGAAGGGCACTGATTGTTTCTGGGGTCTGGGAGCTGGATGCCCGTACGTCGCAGCGACCACCGTATGACAGTAAAATTAACGGTAAAGTTGCGAAAATAGAAATCGGAGGTGGCGAGAGCTGGAACAATCCACTGGAGTCATTGGAGTGCGGGGTTCTGTATGCGCATTAACACCGGCGCTCTCCTATGTACCCAGAGGAACTGGATTTCGCTGCTGTACAGGCGTGCAAGGCACAGTATCAATGAGCGTCTTTGGGGCTTCACTTCCAGAGGGCTCGAGATGCAAGGGCGGTGGTGGCCCTAGAGGCGGCAAGCATGAAGGGTACTTGATCGCCAGTTGAGTGCAAAGCACCACAGGCAAGTCCGATGTATTGGAAGGAGGAGACAGCCAGAGGGCATTGTAGATTCGAAGTTGACTACCCGCCGCTAAACCGAGGAACTGATGAGCAGAGGAGTAAAGGAATGGGGGCGAAGAATATAGTAAAGAAAAGACATTCCAGTGTTTCAGTGAGAATTTTCAATCGATCAGGTGCTTCAAAATAAAGTGCACGTCAGAAGTTGAATGGTAAAACGGGGTGACAAGTTCTTCAAAGTTTTTGTCCTGCCGAATGACTTGAGCTTACTCGTACGGTCGACGTCTGGAAGACGATGCGTGCAAACTGATAGTTGAGCTCAGACGCCTCTTGGGCACAACGACTTGGTGGCGAAGCATTGTCACCTCCTGCATTATTTCCAGCATCGCTGCGCGTGGATGGCATTGCGAGAGAAAGCCAAGTGGTGCGACGGTTCGGAACTGAAGTTTGCGGCGGCTGGGTCGAAGATGGCTGAGGAGGAGCCGGGCTACTGTCATCACTGAGCGTGGTGGTGTGCACATAAGCTACGAACGATGGCAAAGCAGCTCCATCATATGCTGATGAACCAAGGCCATGGCCGTTAGCATCACCGCTCAAGCCGAAGGAGCCGCTTGCAACGGCACTGTGAAAAGGCCCTGCACCGAGTACAGGTAGCGGTGGCGCCTGCAGCGGCATGAGCGTAAGGTCTAATGCGACGAGTGCTCGAGCACGAGGGTCCCCACTAGCTGCCGCATTGAGGGGAGCGAAGCCCTCCGCACCTCCCTTTTGGTACTGCCCGGAGCGAAGCCGAGCGACGTCGCCATCGAGAAGTTTGCGCTGCGCCTGCAGTCGCTTTGAGAGAGGGCCGTGGCCACATCTGGATGACGCTTTCACGCGCTTCCCAGCGCTGTCCCCGAAATCGTGTGATGAGAGGCCATCGGAGCTGCGCTGTTGTTGCGCAGTAGAAGCGAAGGACTTGAGACCACTCCACGTATGAGGCACGCTGTTCGTACCTGTCGAGGTGGCTGCATCATCAGCATGTTCACGAGCGTGATGAAAGGCTGGTCTGGGAGCCATCGGAGTGCGAAAAGTTGCAGGTGACGGTTTGGGCGCGAACGATTGCGCCACGCTTGTGGTGCCTACGGAGCTAGGAGCAGTCTTGGAATTGAGGGGCGTGCAGGGAACAGAACCTTGGTCGTGCTTCAGTGGAAGCGTTTGTGACTGCCGATGAAAACTGCTGCTCCTGCTTCTGTTGTAGGCGTTGCTGCCAGGATAATCTTCGCCGTCTCCATCATCGTCGTAAGCTGCACTGTCATTGTTGTCTGCCAAGCCATCGTCTTCTCTTTCAACGGCGCCTGGAGTTTCAGCGTTTCCAGATTCCCCTTCGGATGGACTCGGCAACGCTTTTACAGTGCCTCGGTGCAGGAAGTCTTGGGACGGCATCGCACCATGAGGCTCATCCTCTGGTTTACGTTGTTGAGAGGTACTATGTTGGCCAACTCCACTACTGCTGCTGCCGCTTGCAGCGCTGTTACCGCGCCCGCTGTGGTGGCGGTGTCGAGGCAGCGCTGGAGTGCTGAAGGCGCCACCTGCTATGTTCACAAGCGGCCGCCCTGCCATCTGAGCTGATCCCGATTGCCTTGGAGCAGGAGTAGCTGCTGTTTGAGATAGTGTGTTGCTGTGCTTGCTGCTATGGTCAGTGTTATGCACATTTCGGCCATCGTCGTTTGGTTTTCGGCGCTTTTTCTCACTGCTGCTGCAGCCACCCCAATGAGAAGGACGGTCCATAGAGACAGAAGCCGCTCTTTCGCTCCCCACAATAATTGACTTGGGAGGTTTTGAAGAGGATTTGCCGCGTGCTGCAGGATCGCGGAAGGCTGGCTCAGCAAGAAGGGCGCGTTTCGAGGTACTGGCCTTGCGAGAGGGTGGTTCTGCCGGGCGGAAGGAGTCGGGTTGAAAAGTGCGACCAGATCCCCAGGGAGCGTCCACCGATTTCGGCGCCTGTGTAGTACTCTGACTGCCTCGTTTCGCACTTGCACTACCTTTGCTTGCCTGGTGTTTCCGGTTCCCGCCTAACCGGCCAACGTCCTCGTCGAACGCGGCGGCGTGCGTGGCCCGAAGAGACGCTTCAACCATCCCGCGGATTCCATTCTGTTTAGGTTTCTGTTCTCGACTGCTTGAGCCCACACGTGCCGCCACAAATTCAGCCATGTGACGCCGGGATAATGTTGATTGCGATTGCGGATCAATGCGGCGATGCGAACGCTTTGATGCGACAAGGCTGCCGCTGCTAGAATCCTCTCTTCTGTGCACGGTCCGTTTGAGCTTACTACGCTCTTGAGAAGCCTCAGGTTTAGGCAAGTCTAAATCACGCCTCCCTTCGCCGCCCACGGACTCAATTTCAAAATTTCTGTATTCTCCATCCACGTCCGTCTCGAAGTCTACGACTTGGTTCATCAGCCGCGATGGCCGAGGCGCTGCCGCGGCATGCTTGGAGGGTGCTCGCTTTGCACGCACCGAGGAGTGAGTGGCTGCGTAGTAGTCTTCCTGCCGCACCCCACGAGTGCTGCATTCCTGAAAAGGATCTGCTAGATAGCCCGCTACATGTTCTGCTTGTACAGCAGCACCATAGATGACTTCAAGCCCGTCGTCGCTCTCCTCTCCATCGGACATATTGAATTCCTCTAGAACCTATCCTGAAATAGGAATCCTAGATAATTAACGAGCTGAGCCAACTCATTTGCAGGAACATCGGATGCTGCATTCAGGGTAAAATCAAGTCATCGAATCCTATAACGCCGCAACAGTCCTCTTGTCGTTCGCCTTCTTGTCTAGTAGCTTGTTCTAAGTTAGGGTAAGTGGAAGCTTCGGAAATTCGGAAAACAAGCTGAAGCATTTTGAAATTTTTTTTGGACGATTTGAACTAATATGGTAGATAAGAAAATCACTTTTATCACTGACAATTGACAAGTCTAAAATATCTGAAACCTTCCACCTTCTTCGAGCTCGACTAATTACTAGAACGCCAATAAAGACCAAGGGAATCTTCTGAAATCGAAAAATTCAATACTATGTAGCCCCCAGTAAGTTACCATATCTTAAGGGACACACGAGGCGGGCTTAAATGGAGGATTGATTTATTTTGGCTGCAGCTGTACAAGCACTGTCAGCACGATCTTGCCGATCACTAGCGCGGAACCTGCACTCTTCGGGGTATACGCAGTCGACTTGCTCTTAAGGTGGAGGGCCTTGCGAGAATTTCGAAAAACGCTGGAGGACGACCACGACTAGCGTCCGTGGCGTTTAATGGAAGATATATGGGTTTAGCTCTTTGATAGGGAGGGACCGCTAGGCCACAAGCGGCCCGCTTGCATGTTGTTGTTTGCATTTTTGAGGGGGGGCTTTTCTATTCACTGCCACTCCGCGAACGAG
>Ga0307930_1003525_pt1 | contig 11458 bp, 14 predicted proteins | sample OrgLakmetageno46_FD_203161 | JGI IMG/M metagenome (GOLD analysis project Ga0307930, IMG submission 203161) | Saline water microbial communities from Organic Lake, Antarctica - #46 | ecosystem: Environmental > Aquatic > Non-marine Saline and Alkaline > Saline | place: Antarctica: Organic Lake... | reverse complement strand
TGGCTATCGCTGCTATCGCTGCTGTCGCTGCTCTGTGTGGTGGCTCCATCGCCACTCATACTGTTGCTGCAGCTGCCATGGCTATCGCTGCTATCGCTGCTGTCGCTGCTCTGTGTGGTGGCTCCATCGCCACTCATACTGTTGCTGCAGCTGCTATCACTACTGTCGCTGCTGTCGGTGCTAGCACTTCTACTGCTGCTGCTCCCTTTCGTGCTTCTAGCGCTACGGCTGCTATCGTTCAAGGCTACGGTGGCTCCATTGCCACCGCTACTATCGTTGCTGTCTGCATTGGCTCTATTGCCATCAGCTACAACCACAAATTGCTCTTCGACTAGCGCCTCACCTTGGAGTGGAGCTGCTGCTATAGCATGCTCCTCGCCAAGCGCACAAAGTGGAAGTAGAGCCGCATCTGTAGCGTGCCCCTCGCCGAGCGCTTCATCTGGAAGTAGAGCCGCATCTGTAGCGTGCCCCTCGCCGAGCGCTTCATCTGGAAGTAGAGCCGCATCTGTAGCTTGCTCCTCGCCTGGCTCCTCATTTGGATTTTCCTCCAGCATTTTCATGGCGACCTTCGCAATGTACTCGGCAAATTGATCAAGCAGAGCCCTGGAATATTCATTTAAGACTTCGGTAGTTGTGGTCTCGGGTGCTCCGTTAATGAGTGCGTTTGCAATTTCAACACTGACCTTAAATGGTTGCATCGTGAGACCTTTCGCGCTTAGCCGATCCTTCCATTTCGAAGGTATTCCATTTCGACAGAGCTCGAATGATGCGATCAGCGCGCTGTGGGCGGCAGACCAATTTTCTTCTCCATTGATTTCACAGCGCGTGTGGCCACCCGCCAGAGGCGCGCCGGCACCTCTGGTGCTCGTACGCTTCCCTGGATTTTGCGTCCTGTTTCCATCTTCTACCGAAGGTCGCAGAGCTGGCCTGATGCGATAAAATGGCGCATCGGCCTCCGCGTAACTGTAGCCCATAACCTCTCGTATGGGGAAACTTGACTGGGTCGGTGGCTTGGAACTATTATTAGCAAAGCAGTGCGGGCCCTAGCGGCCCGTTTGGTGCAACGTCAGCGCATTTTTGTGACAACCCCGTGGTTGTGTCTTTTGGTGCTTTGTCTTTTCGGTAAATACACTCTATTGTGTATATATTAGTGCTCTCTCTGGCAGCACTCTCGTGTGTAGGGTATTCATTCTCTTGGAACTTTCCGAAGTTCCTCTGTTTGAGCCCGTGGCTTGGTCTGTTCGCATCCAGCTCGCCGTGCGAGCGTGTTGCTCAGTGGTTGGTTGAGGATGTCGGCCGCAATTAGGAATCACATTCCGACACAGGGCCATCGTCAACGTACGGCGTTAGCGTCTGCGCTAGGTTCCCGCGGTGCGGTACCGGTACGCGGTTTACGATTGGCGATTGGGCCTCGCAGGTGGAGCACCCGGCCATTCGCACGAATCAAGCTCCGTATCTAACAGCCCACAGGTATACCCGAGCACCTTTTTTCCTGCTTCTTGCATCGGTAATCGGAATGCACATCCCACAGGTCGACAAAAAAGCTGCGTCCATTGTCGCTTCGCTGCCGCCTTGGTTGCAACCGAACAACTATCAGGATGCAATTGGGCTGCCAGTGGTTGAGCGCGCAGCGTTCTGCTTCGACCAGCAGGATGCTTGTGTGCCGTTGAAAGCAGCTGCCAGCTGAGCACCAGCGGTTGGGCTCTTGATGTCCAAAACCAGAGCGCACGAGTGGTTGGCGAGCGCCGCTTTGGCGGAAGCGACGTGGGCCTCGTACCTGAAGTTGTCACGGTCACAGGCAAAGAACAAACACAAACACCGAGGGCCCCGTCAGTCAGTTGGTGTTGATAGTTGATGGCAGAGTGGTAGAATTCAATCATTCCAAAACGACGAGAGTGAGCTCGAACAACAAAAAATCGGCATAGGGAATCATATTCGTGTTTCATTTGACGGAACTCCCAGAAATCTGTCCATCTCTACTGGAATACTTGCACTTACCACATTGCGAGGCCAGTCTCATTGCGTAACTCTGGCGGCAAAGGGCAAAACCGCAAGAGATGCTCAAGCAAATTCATTCGAAAAGCTGTATAGCCCTTGACTGAAGCAAGCCACTGTTCAAGCAGAAGTAGGCATAGGCAACACGTTTGAGGACGCGCACGATAGCGTAAAATATTTTTCACGGCAGATGAAGTTATCGAGATAAATCTTTGCAGCAGTATGAACCAGAGATTACGCAACCGCCATGACTACTATGACGGAAGCATATTCTAACCTGTTCCGTTGACCTTGTGGTCAGGACCCAGCAGGCGCCCGGTAGCGCTCGCATGAGAAGGTGCAATTCTGTGACCTATGTGAGATTTGTGAAAAGAAGATCGAGAGACCGCCAAAATTTCATGCAGTGGTTCAAACAGATTGACATAAAAACCAGTAACGCGACAAGAAATAGCACTTGTTCGTTATATTGAAAGCTGCAGCACCAACTTACCTGCGGGAATATGCATTTGAAAGCATCGTTGAATTCGGTGTAGGCGTCATAATTCCCCGTTTGAGCTCTAAACCTAGCCGTTGCAGCGCGCGCAGCTTCAGCACTAAAACCCTAAAGTTTCAATAACCGCGCGAATAGATGTGCACACAAGAATAAATGTTAATTAATGCTGTAGAATTTAGACGAGAAGAGAATCCAAAGTGCACACCTTTCGACCAGCGTTGTAGGGTACATCGTCGAGAAAGCTACGAACTGCAGAAAAACACCGTTTGCCATTGCAGCCGAGGTTGTGCACTGCCCGCCACCCGCTGCACTCGAAATACGTCTTGAGTGAGGATGTGCCAGTTTTTGCAATGCCTAGATTAATCACTAGGGACCGATCACTGCTTGAAGATGTGTTCGCGGTGTTTTCGAGTGAAAGCCCCTTTCCTGGAACGACACTAGATATCACATTCCAAACGAACAAAACTAGGACTAGGTGCACTGATTTAGAGACCCTAGCTAAAAAGTGCATCCTATCCTACCATAGCTGCTATGGTTACGTGTGGAATGCTCTAGGGCGGCTCTGAAGCAATGCTGAGAATGACATGGCTGGCCAAAGATTCCAAATCCAAGGAATCGTCCCTTGAACCACAAAATCCTGCTGCACAGGGTTGACTCAAAAAGAGTCGGGATTCGAAACCAAAAGGGCAAAAAAAAGCGAGCTAAACAACTCACTATCAACGGTTCTACGAGACCAAGCCCAGTCACGCGCGGCTTCACTTGAACGCAATAAGTACGTCGAAGCAAATCTTAGAAGTGAATTTATCCTATTTTATAATATTGAGGTGTCTGTTTATTAGAGAGGCTAACATCATTATTTCTGCCTTGTGCACCTGTTTGTACACATCCAATTCGCCTGCTAACCCAAGGGGGAATTGCTCGTGTCATTCAGGCTAATATGAGTTCGTGGAAGTCTTTTCGCGAAAGCGAACTTGTGGTGCTGTTTATATGCTCGCTGTGGCTGGCAGTAGTACTGATGTACTTCGTGCCTATGGTAATATTGTTGCCCGTCGCCTTCATCCCGAGCGTCGGCACCGATCTGTAAGTGTTGTGTTACCTCGTAGTGCTTGCTTGCAGATTTATTGCATTCTAGGCTCAGCGCTCGCTTTCACGATAATTCTAATTTACATACGCGAGCTTTGCCTACGTGTTTTTCGTTTGAGGTGGCTTGTCATTTCTCTGAAACATGAATTGGTTACCGTAGCACCAGCTTGTCGCTTTATGCTTTCTCCGGCTTTTGATTATGGCGTATATATCTTCATCATCCTTGTTCGTCTACATCTTATTTCCTACGTGTAAAGTTCCGATCATATTTCTTTCTGTTCGTTCTTGCCGTTTCAAAACAGGTACCGCCACATGGTTGGTTTTTACGACTACTACGCGCGGATTTCGGTCATGTGCATTCCTTTTTCGTGGTGCGGCATGACGGTGCACACCAACGATGCTGACACCTTCCTCAAGTTCAAGACCAAGGGGTCATCTTTGTGCCTCGCCAACCACGGCAGCCGCATTGACTGGGTGAGTTTCCTCTTCTCTTTATCTGTCTTTTATCTATTGACACTTTGCAAACAGTGCGCGCGCCGGCGGGACATTTTTTATTTTTCTGCTTATTTTTTCAGCAGCTTTCTTAGTCATCAAAAAGTTGAAATGCAGAGTATTCTCATGTGCATGAAGACACTATGCAAGGACGCACGAATGTGTGCTCTTTCTCGTTCGCCTACCCTCCCCTACCTGTCGATGTATACATGAAAAGGTGGGCGCGATTTTCGTGGGGATGTGCGGTGGGGGAAAAGCTGCGCCGCGAGTCGGGTTCGTCGCCGAAGTGACCACGGGCTTGATGCCGATTGTGGGTTGGTCCCGGGTGCTCTTCGGGGACATTTTGCTGCAGCGTGCTTTTCACAAGGTTTGGGTGACTTTTGGGGAGAAGGCAGTTGTGTGATGGGGTGGACATGATTGGGGGGTTGCTATGCTCTCCTGTGAGAGATATACTACATGTAGTTGTGGTTATTCGTATCTGGTCACGCACCCATACTCGTAAATGTTTACTATTCTTTAATCAATTGCCCTTCTTGAACAGGACGGCCCCCGGATTTTGAAGAACATTCGTGGCTTTGCGGCTGCGGGAATCGAGCGTCTCATCATGTTAGCGCCCGAGGGCACCATCGCGGACCCGGGCGTCCCCGCCGACGAGAAGTACATCCAAGAGTGCCGCAAGTTCATGGTCAGCATGGGCAAACCCCCGATGGAGTACTTGCTGACGCCGCGCTACAAGGTGTGGAAATACATGTATGCTGGTGGTGTGGGTTTACCGTGAATTACTCTCTATCTTTCTTTTTTTCTCTTGAGACGATTTTGATTTCTCGAATGTACCCAAGACTTGAATTTTGCCTTTCTACTGCATCGATATCATGTGCACGCATTTTTCGCCTCTACGTTTTTGAGTTTCGCATCCATCTGTGCCTGTTAACACAACACATTATCATTGTCTACTTCATTGTCCTCATCCACATCTTCATCCACATCCTCCACATCCTCGTCCTCCTCCTTATATTAGGGCATGTCGGTGTTCGTGACCCACGCCCCTGACAACGTGGCCTCGGTGACCATGGCATTCGTGCGGCCCGACAGCTCCCAACCCGACGGTGGCCAACCAGCTTACATTGACCCCAAGACGCAGCGCGTGGTGGGCGGCAAAAACTGCGCCGCGCGCTTGGATTCGCCCGACCGCTACATCCCAGACTTGCACACGATTTTCAAGGTAAATACATGAAAGGGAGGGAGATGACTATGAAGCAAAAATACTTCGTTGTCTTTGCCTGCACTTTTCTACCTTCTAAAAGCATTCTCTGTCACTGCCTTCATGTTATAGCTCACCATTCCTTTGGATATTGCTCCCTTCTTCATCGATTTGACTCATAATTTTGCATTTCTCGGTTCCATCTTTTTGCGTCCTCTTTTCTGAAATACAATGCTCATTACTGTGCCTCCGCAGGGTGGCCTGTCACTGTACTTCAACTTCAACATGCTTTCACTGTACAGCCCCCCTCCGGGGGAAGACTGCGACGACGCGGGCGCGAAGCAGATCCGGGACCAGCTAGTAGCCGAACAGCAGCGCAAGGACCTTGACCTCAAGTGCTTCGACGAGCACCGCACGTTCCCCGGCCTCAAGGTAAGCAAAAGAGCAGTACTGCGCTGTTGGAAACTTAAAGATTGATTTGTGCGGATGCATCGTTCTAATCGCTGCGTTTTCTGTGCCAGCATGCGTGCTTGCGTTTTGACTGACTAAGTATGTTTTTTTTCCCGCTTGCCTCGTAGTTCGTTTCGCAATACTTTCTCCTTGTGATGTTGATCACGTGCCTCTAATGGTTGATGCTTGCGTCTGTTGACTATATCTACTTATACTCTGTTTATACTATACCCATAGGACACGGAGCACTTGCCCGTCGGCGCCGAAGGCAAGCAGTCGTGGAGCCGCCTCGGCGGGGGAGTGGAAGAAGTCGCCATGAACGGCATGCTTTTGGGGCAAACGATTGCCACGGTGTGCCTGTGGTCCTGGCTGGCCGGGATCAGCAAGGCGGCCGTGTGCGTACGGATGGCGTGGATCGTGGCTACCTTCTTTGCCGTGCATGCCACCACGCACAAGCTTGGGCAGTGGACTTCCGACGGTGAGATGAGGATAAGTGGTTGAGCAAATGTGTTTGTAACTGCTTAATTTCCCCAATATTACTACTGCTTTTTAGTTTTTTTTTTGACTGCGCACATGATCATGTTCGTGCTGCTACATGTTTGAGTTGTAGTTCATACTGCATCTTGCTCCTCGTGACATTCTTTAAAAAAAATACATAATCAAAACCTCACCACCCCCCCTTCCAACTTCAGGCAAAAGCCGTGAGTCGCTTCCGGGTGAGACGGCCATCAAAGCGCTGCTGGCAGCCATTACCGGCCGGGACATGAACCGCGGTGGCGCCGCTCCGACCCCTGCTGCGGCTGCTGCTGCTGCAGTGCCAAATAAGAAGGCCGACTAGGACTGGCAGCTTTGTCACAAGAAGTAGTAGAAGAAGAAGACGGGCAGCAACACAACTTCTTCTGTTTTCGTCGCAATGGGCCGTGTGAGGCGCCGTATAGGATTTTAGACAAGACTTGAGCTGTGCCTCGCTGCTGGCCTTGCCTACTTTGAGGCATTCGAACACCAAGAGCAAAGGGCGTTTGCACAATGAAATGACTTCAGGGGAAAGTAAAAATACCGCCTTTTAATTATTTGGAGGTGCAGCGAGCAGCCAGCTGCATTTTTTTGGACAAAAAGAGAGCAAGACACGGGAAGTAGCTGAGCTAGAACTAGGCAGGTGTATGCAAGTGAGAGGCAAAGGGAAATGATGATTGTTATGTAGATCCCCCTTTCGCCATATAGGCAAACCCTAGAGGTTTCGAGTAAATCCGGTTGACCCCCATAATTATCCTGATTTTCGCGTTTCGCTAGGTTAGGTTAGAGGTTAGACGCCAGAGGCCAGAGGCGAGTGCGGCCATGCGGCTAGTATTCGATCGAGACACGAAAGTCGAAGTCGTCGTTGTTGTTGTTAGAGGAAGGGAGGTGCGGAGGTAAGGGTTATATATGAAGAGAAAGCTTATTATGTATCATCAGGTAGGGAGAAGCTAGAAGCTTTCAGGCATCCGCCAACTGCGACTATGTTATTGTATTATTTGTTTATAAGTAATAAGTAATAAGTTGCGTTTGGTTTTTGCGAGCTTACAGTTCTTAAACATGGGGTACGGTAACAAATAAAAGAGCGCAAGGAAGTGGGCGTCGAACTCGAACTCGAACTAATACAAACCCAAATGACACAGAAGCCAATGCTGCGGGCAGAAGTGTACGCGCGTGCGTTGCGCGCAAGTCAAAATCGTAAAGAGGATAGTGTGTAGAGGGAAGTGGGCGTCAAGCAGCCATATAATGGTGATGCACTGGCGTTAACCTTACTGAGCCGATTAGGCCCCTTCAATACTCGAAATCAAGTGATTTTGTTCCGCTTTCTTTTTTACATGCCCACCAGGCCCTTCACTTGGCCCCAGAGGCCACCGCCACCACCAGTAGCCGCTTTGGCTTCCGTGGTGCCCAGGGCCAACAACTTCCCGAAAGCACCGGCAAAGTCCTTGAAAAAGAGCTCTTCGTCGGCCTTGTACTTCTTGGCCCATTCGGCGAAAGCCGGGTCCTTGGTGAGCACCAGGTCCGACGGGAGCATCATGAGCTGGCCGTCTGCGGACTCGTACTGAGCGGGGCCCTTCCACGGGCACTTCTTCTTGTCGCCCTCGGACACCTTGGTGGTCTTAGGAGTCCATTTTTCTTCGTACAGAAGGCGGAAGTACTCGTTGGAGAAGGTGGACTCGGCGCGGGACCATGGGCCCCTTGAGATGAAAAACAATTCGAGAGCAGAATTGATCAGATGCGAAGCAAGAATTTGATGAAAAAAAGGGGGTGCGAAGTAAAATGAAAAGAGGACAAATTCTCATCAACACACTTATATTGATTATAGTAAGCAGCTCTTACAGCATCTTCGTCATTCACACGTTTGTGTGCACATCTACCCTTACCAGTAGCCGGAGGCGTCTTCGTGGCAGCGGCCAATGGCGTGCGCGCCCGACAGCGCCACGATCTCGCGGTCGTCGAAGCCCATGCGGTAGAAAATGTCCCGCAAGTGCTGCGCAGTGGCCACGTCGCTGCCCATGTCCGCGTTCGGGAGGCGGCCGTCCGGTGGGGACGAGGAGCCTGTTTTGAGGGTGTGGAAGGTTTGGGATCGGGGGTGATGAGGAAGATGATTTGAAGATGGACCGATGAATCATGATGCTGATGAGGAATCCATCAGATGTATACTTCAATAGATAGAAGTAATCGAAGAAGGACAAGAAAGAATGGAGAAGGACGAAGAAGCGCAATGATTTATGTAATATCTAAAGCACACACCGTCGGTAGCGTCGGTGCGGCCGAACTTGAACGGAATCGCGGGGCCGCCCATGTGCTCCACCGCCACCGCGCCTGCGTAGGTGTACAGGTCCGCGTTGGACAAGCCCGGGAACTGTTGCGCCAAAGGGCCCAAGAAGTTGCGCGCCGTGGCGAGGCCCGCGTTGGCGCCCCAGCCTGCTTCGGGCGAAAAGCGCATGAGGCAGCCGCTGCTGCCGCCGCTGCCGTCGGCCTTGGAGTAAGAGCCGCACGAGTGCCACGCGAGGCGCACCTGTGAGCAAACATGAGATAGAGAGAGAGAGGAAAAGAGGATACGTTGAATGCGACAAGCAAAAATTCGCATAATTATCGTGCACTGGTGCGACAGGCAAGACAATTAAAGCAGAGGGGGTCAAGGTACGCGGCGAAGCTTTCACTGCTTTTGACCGAGGATTCTCAAACCCTACAGAGAGGGAAAGAGATACTTCTAGTCCTTCCTAAAGTTAGTGTCCTCTCACCAGAGTAGGGCCAAGGGAGGTACCATCGCCGCGGCGAGCATCCTCGTCTTCAATAGTCTTGATGATGGCGCGCTAGCAAGAAATAAACACACACGAGAGTCAAATGTGATTGCCGAGAAGGTGGCACTCACACACGCAGAAAAGTTCGAAGGGTATCGGATCCACGACAAAGCTTTACTCTTTTAGGAGGGTTCGAAAATATGATATCACACAACTTTTGCATTTATAACACAATGTGCCAGATGGTGGTTTCCGATGTGAGCTCATGCATGCCATACATTCATGGCATAATTAATTCTACGAGGAAATATAACTGATACAAGGAGTCGAGGAGGACAAGGAAAAAAAAACAACCTTGAGGGCATCTGCGTCGACAGCTTTGGATTCAGCAGGGGACTGCGCGCTCAATACAGCAGCTACACCACCGGTAGCCCCCATGGCCATGGCAGCGGCGAGGGCGCCATAGCGCTGAGTTGGCACCTGCGCACACCAAGAGAGAACGCGGCGGGGAGATGCTCAAAGAAACGACGAAGAAAAAATAAACATTCCAAGGAAGGAACACTGAAGTACTGCCTGGTTAGAGAGTCAATCATTAGCGAAATCATTAATGTAAGAACTGACCTTTGCAGCCGGCTGAGCCGAAAACGTCCTGCGTTGCACAAAAAAAAACGCCCACGCGAGATATCAAAAAAGATTTCAGTGTCAGCCACTCACGTCAGTCTCAAAACAAAAAGAATTACAACACGCGCGCAAATATGAGTTAGCACACTTAATAATCAATACATTGCAAAAGAGCACACACCGCGCAGTCATGGTGACATGGCGTCCAGCCAGAGGGGCAGCAACGCGAAGAATACGAGCCATCTTTAGGGGGAGTTCGAGTTCGAGATGAAGTGATCGAACAAACGAAGATACAGCAACTTATTCCTGGGATACAAGCTAAACCGGCGATCGTGTAATCACCGGAACCCCCATTCAACCCGGGATAAAACTAGCTAGTAGCAGCACAGTTCTTCTCTCGGATTTACTGAGTGTGTTTTTCCCCTCTTTTTTCTTTTTATACCATACTAGTGAATTTTTTTTTACTATATTGTGACAGCAAGGGTTTACTTGAAAATCCCCGACCAACTGCAGAGAGTGATTGGCCAATCAACAAGGAGAAGTGCAAGAAATTTCTTACGTAGGCTTCTGTGAAGTCGTCTCATTCATGTCATGGTTCGTTCGGGCCAGTAATAATAAAGAGCATCGGGAAGTCCGGCGTCGGTCGGAAGCGTCGAGCCTTGCACCAACATGGCAGCCCGGTTTTGCTCTCAATGCGGCAGTGCCTTGTCCGAAGGATCTAAGTTCTGTTCTTCATGCGGGTCAGCTGTTGCTAGCGCACCAGATCCAGCTCCAGCTCCTACCACTTCTGAAACTCTTGCGCCTCACTTAGCATCGGCACAAGTGCCATCAAGCGTGATGGCTGAACTACAAATGAAACTCAAACGCCAAGCTCTAGGCTCCGACGATTCAGTTGCAGCATCGGCTCCGTCTGCTCCACTAGGCTCCTCAATTCCGCCTCCAGTTCCGTCAGCATCTCCGCCGGCGCCGCCGGTACCACCATCGATACCTCCACAACCCGTATCGCCTGTAACCGCAACACCGCCTCCTCCGCCCAACGCGTCCCTCCCACTCGACTTCGGCGTGGGCGACGAAGTGTGCTGGAAAGGTGCTGACGACGACCTTCCTGAAGGCACACCGGGCCGCGTTGTGAAAGTCCATCCACAGGACCATGACGCAGAGTGCGTGTTTCAAACTACCGATGGCCCACGCACGTTCACGTTTGCCTTGGATCGCTTAACTTTAATTGCTCGCGCGCCTGCTTCCGCTGCACCTGCTGCTGCGCCGCGAGCTTTTGCTCCACCGCCTCCACCCGCCCCTGTAGATTCCGCTCAGATTAGACTTTCCGAAGCTCCTGCGCTTTTCATGCCTCCGCCGCCTGATTCCGCTCCAATCAGACTATCTGAAGCTCCGTCACTTTTCATGCCTCCACCGCCTGATTCCGATCCAATCAGAATGTCAGAAGCTCCGTCACTTTTCATGCCTCCACCGTCTGATTCCGATCCAATCAGAATGTCAGAAGCTCCGTCACTTTTCATGCCTCCACCGCCTGATTCCGATCCAATCAGAATGTCAGAAGCTCCGTCACTTTTCATGCCACCTCCGCCACCTGTAGCTGCTTTAAAAGCAGATGCACCGAAAGTGTTCATGCCACCACCGCCGCCTGGCGCGGCAGCTCCTGCTAGCTCCGACAACGGCAACACTGATCTTTGAATACCGAATCCTGATTTGCCTTGGCCCTCACTCCAAAACTTTGAGCTGCTTCTAGTAGGAAGCCTCAAGTCCGAAGTCGAGTGCCTTGCAATAAAAATTGGGTGAACAAGAATTCGCACTACCAAAAATACTTTTACTCGAGTTTGATTGCCGAGAAATAACTAAAAATTA
>Ga0307930_1003524_pt1 | contig 11459 bp, 6 predicted proteins | sample OrgLakmetageno46_FD_203161 | JGI IMG/M metagenome (GOLD analysis project Ga0307930, IMG submission 203161) | Saline water microbial communities from Organic Lake, Antarctica - #46 | ecosystem: Environmental > Aquatic > Non-marine Saline and Alkaline > Saline | place: Antarctica: Organic Lake... | reverse complement strand
ACCTGTTCGAGGCCGAGGTTGCACACGTTGGGGACACGCCCAGTGGCGTTCAACAGGGCATCGCACTCGATGACTGTGGCGGCGCCGTCCTTCAAGGTGATGGACACGCGGTACGCTCCCCACGGCCCTTTCGTGCGGGCATGCTTGCTTCCTTCTGCTCCTTCATCACCAGCGTCAGCGTCTGGCGGAGGCGTGTACTCGATGTTGTTGATTTTGACGCTGCCAAAAAAGGAAAGAAAGCAAGCAACAATTCCAAATGAAGGAAATATGACCAGACGCTTTACTCCTTCGCATAGAGCAAAAATTAAAGAATTGAGACCAAAAAATCCCATGACACATGAAGAAAACACGATCAATTGGATTTGTTTATCTTTCTATTTCTGAACATGAAAACAGAATGAACATCCAGCAAGCAAACACAAGTTTGGGTGCTCCTGTGCTGCGCGTACTCCTGTCAACCACTCTACATGTGCCCATGCATGCACACACCAAAGCACCTGTACTCGATGCGCATTTCGTTCTCGAGCTCTTGGCGCAAGCATTCCGCCGCGTCTGGGTCCTCACGACTCAGCAGCTGGGGCCCCACTTCCAAAATGGTGACGTCACTCCCAAACCGCGCCGTGGTTTGCGCTAGCTCAATGCCGATCGGCCCTGCCCCAATCAGCACGAGCCTATTCGTTGGGGAAAAAAAAAAAACAGAATAAAGGACAGGAAAAAGGTCACGAATGTAGGGACACAAAGGTGGGTGATCAAATCGCTCCAATACTACTACGAGTACGCACTAGCGTGCAGAGTGTGCGAATGAGAGAGAGGCAGTGTGCGCAATGACGAAAAGATTGAGAAAGAAAGGAAAAGAGGAATTTCAAGTGAGCGGGAGCAGCGGTGATGGTGCAGTGACAATTCAAGTACTAAGTGTATTAACTATCACGCGTGCATCGTCCAAAGTACAACAACTCACGATCGCCTAATATGTATATACCTGGGGGGAAGTGCCTCGAGGTTGAAGAAGTCGTTGTTGGTCAAGTGCGGCACTTCCCGCAGGCCAGGCACCGGCGGGACTGCCGCAGACGCACCCGTGGCAATCTGCAGTGACGAAGGCAAGGAGACAAAGGGCAAAGTTAAAAAGATGGCGAAGCAGAAGAAGAAGGATTACATTAAAGCGAGGAGGAATCATGGCACTAAAAAACTGCGAGCATAAAATGAGAACAGCGAATGAAAATGGGTGAGATGCATAAGTGACGTACCATGCATTTGTCAAAGTGCACTTCAAGGCCCTCGACCGTAACCGTATTTGGGCCCGTAAATTTGGCGTCCCCTAATATGATTTCGTCGCAAAAATCGCGGCAGTACCTGTCGTGAAGTAGCGCATGCGCCAGCAACGAAACGAAAAAAGATAGTTGTAAAAAAAAAAGTATGCCGAACAAGCTTCTTGCAGCTCACGAGAAGCTTACGCAAAGATGCACAGAAATCTACTTTCTTCTATCGGTCTTTGTTTTCTTCTAAATTCGTATTTCTCTCCCGAATAATCAAACGAAGTGCGCTCTAGCAACATCATATTCAGTTGTATTCGAGCAGCAGCCCGTCCACCCACGGTTTATTTATTCATTTACCGGTCCACTCCGTCGTGCGGCGCGATGGCTCCTCGGAGCTGCCGCATGCGCGCCATCACCGCGGGAAAGTCCACGCGCACTTCGCCCTCGGGCAGCAGCACTCCAAACCGCGCCGAGGTTTTGACCTGGGGGGGAATTAGGAATACGAAGAGGAAGAGAAAATTGAGGAAGCAAAAGAAGCAGAGAAAAAGAATAGAAGCGATTTGTCCGGGGAAAATACACAAGCCAAAGTTGAGACTTCACAAATTTCCCTTGGCGATCTAGCACAATAAGAAAAGGAGCATGATCACGCCATGAGTCTCTTTGCGAATATTACAAGTCGAAAGAAAAGCACACCACTAATGCATGCAGAGAGTTTACTCCCACTCCCACTCACCTCGTGCACCGCGCGAGCGCAGCGAATGATCGCCTTGCTTGGGAAGCAACCCACCTGGAAGAGGGATAGACGTAGACAAACAAGGAAGGTTGAAGTTAGAGAAGAAATTCGCATTTCAGAGGAATAATAAGACTCTTTTGCGTACGCATGTGTGTCCTCAAAAGAATTGAGAGCTTTCTTAACAGCAACTTGCAAAAAAATACTTTTATATCATTGCAGGGAGTAGAAGTTGCAATTTGTGTGAGAAACTATTACATTGAGGCAGTCGCCGCCCATGTAATGGCGTTCAATGAGGCACGCCTTTTTGCCGAGTGCCTTGGCACAAATTACACTGAAGAAGCAACGAGGAAGACAATCAGAGGCTAGTTTTCTAAAAAAAAGCAATCATCAACATTCAAGCTGACGATACTCAATCATTGGCTAGCTCGGCCTCGAAAGAGAAAATAGCATACTTCTTGAACTCGATTATACGCACCACTTGTCCGCTGTTTTTCTCTCTATATATATATCTTTCTGTCTATCTCTACTACTAGTAATTCTGTGCTCGTCCTAGCTAGCTCTAGCTAGCTAGCTAGCAGAGGAGGTGTGTGGCACCTGAGGAGCCCGGCCACGCCCGCGCCAATCACCACCAGGTCGTACTTATCCTTGGGCGTTGGATTGGGGCGCACCTCACGCGAAGGGCCAACTTCGAGAATGGCCGAGGCGACGTTCGGGTCCGACGCTGGCCCCATGGGCACCCTAGTTGATAAAATTAAGATAAATGGTTACTTAGGTTTGGGTGAGCGCTAGCACAGTTTCCTTCCATGATGTAATGGATTTTCTCCTCAAATGATGTCAACGTCAAGTATGCACCTACTCCCTCAATAATACTGATCATGCTCCCAATGCACTTAAAAATTTTAGGGAAGTGCCAAAGCACTCACGCTGCGGCAACGCAAGGCTCCTGCTTGTTCCCAGGCGGAATGTCGATCACAGGGTTCATGTCCTTGCCGTTCACGTACAAAGGACCCAAGATATCCCCGATAGAGACCGTCCCTGCCTTTAAATCATTGAGGACCTGAATTGCTGCCGCCTCCACTGAGGCTTCAGGGTGAGTCATACTATCATCAGCCATGTTCTAGTTACAGCAAGATAGTGCTACTCCTACGTAGCTCTTGAGAAAATAATTGGAAGTAAGTAAGTTGTTGAGACACGACAGGGACGTACTCTACAGGGTCGTCTTTCTGTATGTATGTACAGTACTGTCCTGTACTTACGTCTGTATGTCTGTATGTCTGTATACGAGGAGGAATGATGCAGGAATAAGTACCTACGTACAGATTGTCCAGCACGTCTCCATTCACATTATTCACATGAGTTACTTACTATTAACTATATACGACACACTAGTGATAGACCGAGAAAACTTCTTGGCTTCATGGCTTCATAATACTGTTGCGAAGTAGCTTGGACTTGGACCATCCTCGCCTAGAACACTAGAAGATGTGTAGACACCGGCGCGGACTTTCCGATTCTGACTCTGTGTTTGTTATAGAGTTAATATATTTCCTTCTTGAAGCGCCACGGAAGTATATATAGTATCTAGGAGGCCTCAGAAAAACTGAATACCGTACTGGGTTCGGTGTATAGTAGTAATCAGTGAAGTGGAGCTCTCTGCCTTTATCCATCGAAATAAGTCATTGCGATGCCCCTGTCTCGGAATATACTTAAGTGATGGACGACTGTTCCGAGAGAATTGAGAAGTATAAGGTAAGTGGGCGAGGAAGGAAGGGTTCGCTTATCCGGATGACGCAGACTTCAGCATATGAAGTTGTATCGCTGCCGAGTTTGCTTTATTGTTGCTTCTTACGCGGGTAGGTCAAGTTCTTTGCATTTGCAGTACGCAAATCGATTCCTATTTATAAATTGAGAACTTTGCTGAATGAAATCAATCAAGCCTTTCTCCTCGGCCTAAGTCGCGCTTTCGCGTAAGGGCTTACGCTTTGTTCGACATTTATATTTGATTGTCGTGATCTTTGATTTTGGGTACCCACACCATTACCTGGTGATCTCTTCTGTGCGCGCGTTTTAATGAGTGCAATGAATTTCTCTCCATAGTAGCCATATATACATGCTCCAATCATGATTGATCGAGCTGTTGTCCATCGGTGCTGCTTCATCTATACAATTTGAATATATGGTGAATAAACGCGCGTATTAAAATACAGTAGTGCTGCAGTAACATGAATAACGCACTAGAGAATAAATCCGCGCATGGGTATCATGAACAACATCAAACATGCGTAAATGTTACCTGTCCAGACAAGAATGTTAATCGACCAATGGCTTCTTCAGCGACATAACAGGCTCCAACGACAGCGCAGAAATTTCTCTGACATTTTTTGGACGCGTAGGAGGCAGCAAGGACTCCAAGTACCAAGGATATCATCGCTGATAGGGTAATTCGATTCTCATAGAAATATGTAATCATCGTTGGGGCCGACTCATTGATCGATGGCATATTACCTCGTAAAACCAACTCGAAGAATGTCCAAGTCTTCATGGCATTAAACAGGATTATAGCTTGGCTTGAAGGATCTCGTGGCATGAGAGGATTGGTTGTAAAAGTTCTTATTGTCTGCCTCCTTAAGCTAACACATCCCATGATCACAAGCGATAATTTGAAAGCTAAATCAAGGAGATAAATCGAGTCAACAATTATGCCACCTTTTGAAGCCCTCCCGGTGACAACTGCAGCACTCATTTTCGCTATCAATATATATTGAACAAACGCACGCAGACTACGTACATTGTCTTCCTTATCCTTCGATTCGTACCAAAGAAATCCCGTCAACGTATTTGTGACCAGTAGATTCCATGCCAGAAGAGCCATCATCCCAACTTCCTCATGAGTGCAGTACGTAATCCCGTGTAGAGCAAGGCATGCATTGATAGGACTCGTGCCTGTTAAGACAATAGCCTCAAAAGACTCGTACATAATCAGGAGAGGTACAACAATGTCGATTATGTCAGAACGCATACTTGATAACAAAACGCGAATTGCCTAAAGCTCAGTGTCTTTGTGGACGTACTTAGAAAAGAGGTGCCTTTTCAACGAGATGTTCTGTCGTTGTACTGACATGATACAACGCGACAATGACGTACACAGGTGACAATTCTGGAATTTAATCAATACTTGGAAGGGAAATGACTTAAATGGTTTAGATAATCTTGAGTCTTGAGGAAGTACGTATACTTACGTGTCCTGGTGAAGGATGTAGGTTGGAGTGCTTCTCATGCTTGAAGAGTTTCGTTCAAAGTCAACAGGATAAGTACCGGTTGAGATGTTTGTCTTGACGCACAATGGCAAGGAAGGTGTTCTGCAGATGAATATCGCCCACGCCTATAACTAGAGCACTCTTGCAACTATACCGCGATCCCTAGCCCCATATAAGGTATACTATACTGTAGAGTCTTTAGTGTAGATTTTGATGATTTGTTACATTCTATAAAAAAAAAAGACTAGTTCTAGTTCTGAGCAATAGTCCGCATTGACAACTGCACAAGTGAAATAGAAGGTAAGCAAATTTAGGTCGTTTCATTTCTTAGGCTACTTTCTCGACTTTATCTTTTGCGAATCCTTCGGCCTCAAAGTAGAGTTCGAATCGGGTATTGAGTGCAAAAGCAGTTCCTTCAATCTGTCTGATTTCTTGCTCAGGTCCATGCACTTCGATTTTGTCTGGGGCTATTGGTACGTGCCCGGACTTGAATTGCTCGATAAATGGTGCCATATGTTCAAGGTACTCTCGCATAGCGTTGCCATCTGCAAAAATTTCACGGGAGTTAAGCTTGTTTCCGCTCTTTGCCCAGCCGAAGTAGATGCATCCGGGTTCCATAAAAGCACGATCGATGACCTGCTGCATCACTGGTAGAGTTTTTTCCCAGTCGTGGATTGTGTACCGCGAAATCAGAAAACACGTAGCATTTTGAGATCCTTTTGAGACGGGCGACTTTCGAAAATAGCCCGTTTGATTCTCATTTTGTGTCTCATAGTACTCTGGTTTAGTGTATTCATATTTGCGCAGAAGTTCATCAGATTTGTCACGGATCTCTGAAAGACTCGACCCTGGACCTACGAACTCAATGCGATCCATTTCTGCCCCAGCCTGTACTATTTCGTTCAGCTTAGGTTTAAGGGCTTCAAATGCAGCAAGCATCGACTCAGAGTCATCGTACGCTGCACGCCAGATCAATTTTTGCCCAGATCGTGTCCAGCCATAGTCATTGATACCGCTTTGAAGAGCTGCTCGGTCGAGAACATCTTTCATAAGGGGTGCGACATCAGCAGGAGTAGACTTATTAAGTTTGAAACTTGGATGAAATGAGCTTAGCGGAATTGGAACATTGTTGCGAAGCTGCGTTAGGCTTCTGTGGAATGCCTTCATCGTTTTACAAACTGTGGCTTCAAAGCTGAAAGATGTGGACGCACGCTGAAGAATCTCGGGGTCTTTCAAGTGTCAAATTCTTCAATATGTACTACTTATGTACTGCGGGTCTCCCTTCTGTGCGTCTATGTAGAATGAAATTAGTTGATTGATTCTCAAGCCGTTATCACGCTTGATTCTACAGTACGCTAAATATCTGAAGGGATACACGGGTAACGACAACCTTGTGGGATCTAATTGAAGGCGAAGCAACTATGTAGCGCTAATTTAATCATACTGTAAAGCGACTCAACTTTCTTGTTATGTCGAATATCATTGGTAACTAGTCCGCGAATTTTTTTTTCGCGCCTTCTCCGAGGGAAGACTGAAATACGAATCCATAGGTAACGATTTCTAACTGGTTTCGATTTGATGATAGAGCTGCAATTTTTTCCAGCTCATATAGATGTATTGCGCAGTATAAAAAATCTAATATTATACGCTGGAGTGCTTTGAATTTCTGCCTTTTAATCCTCTAATTCCAGCCCTCTGGGTCCTGTGTCAAAATAAATTTACGAAGAATAGGCCGCTTAAAATAGTTCTGCAGTGTGAACTCCGAGCCTGGCTTTAAGTCCGGCCCGGGAGACTCTGTAGACACCGACTAGATGGCACTCTGTCTGATAGTTACTAGCTAGATCCAGTCCGCTCTCGGGGGAGGCTCAGAAAATGCAGTTGCAAATTCATTGTTAGCCTAGTTTCCTCTACTTGTGTGTAGTGCCGTACTGCCAACTACGGTTGCATGTAGGCTCCCTTAGAGTGGCAGCGCACTTGACTCGTCCTGTATGCACTGTGGTTGAGTGTGCACAGTTCTTGCTAAGACCAGACGTGGAGAAGGCAGGATAATATGAGAAGTGATATCAATACGAGGTAAGAAGATGGCATGGCAAGGATTCAAATGATCCAAAATCCAATAGTTCGTATCCAACGCATTTCATATTTGCGTCCTGAAGTGCGATACAGGGTGATGTGTGTAGTATGCCTTCATTATCCTTTGCTTGTTACGTATAATTTGCGTGAAGAGTTTAGAGCACTCTCATTTTAATTTCACTCCTTCAGAAATAAACACATCAGTCAAAATGAAACAGAACAAGAAATATTGTGCTTGAGCGCCTAGATTTCTGTAGTATTCACGCAGCTCGGGTCACAGTCCACATCAATCCTTCTGCTATCTGTCCTGCTCCTCATTTATTAATTGACACCGCCGACATACGCCAGCAGGGCCACGCGCATTTGCCAAACCTAACATCAAGCATTTTTTTTGAATAGTCAGGATTGGTTAAGGCAAAGTTTTACGTGGAACGATGCAATCACTATCACCGGATTACCGGCGTCACGCTTAGCCCCATCGCTGTTCTCGCCCGCGCCAAATTTCGAATATATGCGTTTATGCGACGCGAGAGTGTTATTTTTAGAGAACTATGCCTCTTGTCTCGATTCTACCCCCTGCTCTTTGAACGCTTCGCACGCGCATACATCTCGGCCCGGCGTACAGCTTTATATATCACCAGGATTCGAACTCGTGCCTCATTCACTCATTTTTGAGCGCAGCATGCGTTTCAAGACCGAGACTTTTATCGACTTATCTTGGGCATTGAACTCGAGGTGATTTTATGTGCAGAATCGGCATCTAGAATGCCTAGCGAGGGCAGGTATGAGGCACGACGTTGTCAGGCTTGCGAAAGGAAAAGAAAAGGGGGACTCCGAAGTGCAGAAGAAAAAAAGATATGCGCAGACCGAGATTCGAACTCGGGATATTTCGGCCACAACGAAAGGTACTAACCACTATACTATCCACGCCGACAGCTGGGAAATTTTAGGTTATTTGAAGACCGGTAATTGGATGAAGCGATTATAATGTCACTCTGTAAAGCTCCAAAAAAAGCATCACCCCATCTCAACAAGCAAGATAGATATTCATTCAAGGGCCAACCAGAGTTGAAGCCTAGTAAACGGTGCCATGTTAACACCGTCATTGCCTGCAGCTGGGCTTGCAAAGCTATTGCTTGCACTTTCTCTAGTCGTGACCCCAGCTTCAGCTTTCCTAAACCCAGGGCGCAGCAGTGCTGGTTCTTCTTCTGGTCTTGTGTCTTGTCTCATTCCTGTCTCATAATCGTTAATGGCACTATGGCACCTCTTTTACAGCTTCAATTCGCAGTCTACTCTTCTTTTTCCTAGTGGTAGTTTATTCGTCATAACATGAGTCGAGTATTGAAGGGCCAACATAAAAGACAATCGCGACCGCAGCTGGGCATTAGCTTGATTTCGAGGCTCCTGAGGGGAATCTGGGACAATAGAGAGCTATCAACCCAAGGGGCCCATTAGTAGGTGTAAACAAATCCCAAACGCAGGATATAAATTTTTATGTACATTATTAGGCTTCGATTTTTATCTCGTCGCATTCTCAAACATTTTCACACTGCCAGATTAGGGACTCAAATCTTCCAAGGGGCCTTATTGTGATCCCCAGTGGCAACGAAACAGCATCAACAACGCTTTTTGCAACGAAGGCATGTTACTACTGTAGTGTAGTAATACACAAGCATGAAAGCGAACTCGACCTAACCGAGATCAAAGGTATTGCACCCGCAGAAAATATCACCGCCAAAATTGAAAATCAAGGATAGCGGAAGCTACCTTCAGCACGTAGTCTTGTCGATCGTTGGGAGCTTGCAACGGCAAGTGCCTACTACATTCTGTCTTTGTCCGGGGTTATTGCTTGAGGGAAGGAACAGGAATTACCAAGATGTCTGCTGGGTGGTCACAGGCGACATTGATAGCGTTCCCTTCGTCATCACCTTTCTTTACTGCGACCCGAGAGAAGAAGCAGTCTATAGGTTACAAACCTGAACCAAGCTGCCGTTCGCTGTCGTTTTCATAGTCGCGATTGCCAGAGTCCAAAAGTTTCATACTCCCCTCCCTTGACGACTTATTTGGTGTCCATCAGAGCTTCACGACAGGGAGGTTCCTGTTTGACTTCATCGGAATATCTTGTACCAACCTCCACTATGGCTGTAGTGAGCGCTGATTTAATGGAGGTTTTCTGAGGTTCAGTCGGGGCATCTTACCCCGTAGTTGCTGCCTTTCGAGTCTTTCATTCGGCAAAATTTCCTACATCTGCGACAGTTCAGTAATCCAAAAGAAATTTTGCTTTAAACGGCCCCCTTAAGTAGGGTCGCATTTAGAGGGCGAATAGCAAGGAATACAAAGGAAAGTAGCTTATACTAGCAGAGGAACTACCCAGAAACACTTACCTGAGTGGCTATGGAAGTGATTATAACGGTCCAAGGTGGCCCGCTCTTCCGTGCCTGGAGAGTTTTGCTCAAAAGAAGAGTTCCCACCCGCTGAGGAGGAGGCTACTACGAAGTCCCTAAGGCGATCCAGAAGGAGAGTCGACAACCCTAGAGCGATTGCATGACCCCATTTGCATGCAAGCTATAAACGTGATTGTCTAAGGGGTTCAAGAGAGTAAAGTATGAACCAATTTGCATTATGCAAAAAGAAATTTAATCCAGTCAGGACTGTTCTACTAGAAGGTTCATCGATATGCAGCTTTTTGCTGTTTGGTGCTATTTCATAACTTGAAGGGAATAAGTACAGCATCATCAATAATAATCTAATTTCGTCTAATCTAACATGGCGACAACACTCAAGCCGCGAGAAAGAGGCTTACAGGCGACCGGACAAATAGACTGATCATCGAGACCGGACTAGATAGCATACAGACGAAAAGCCCATGGCATAAAGTGAATATCATGCCCAAAATCTCGAACAGCTTTCAAAGGAATTGAAAGGCTCAATAGTATTTAGGTAAGTGCACTACGCACAGAAGTCCAAATGGCTACGAAAGTGATGAAATCAGTCCAACATAACCCGAAAATCCTCATTCTGGAGAGCCTTGCGCAAGTGAGGATTCCTGAGCCTTATTATATCATATTACGAATGGGAGCCCAGAGGTGACGTGGGGCCGGACGCTTACGAAGGCTCTTGAGTGCAAAGGACTTCAGGTCAACTTAAAGGGATGGCTTGCCGCAACAGAGGATAGGTCGCGGTGGAGATCGCGGACGTACTTGAAGCCTATGCCTCCTCGCAAAAACTGATACTACAGCACATGAGAGTAAAAGATTAAGATTGCATCATGCACAAAGACACTCAGCCCAGTCAGACTTCTTCTGGAGGTTTCATTAATACACAATTTTGTGCTAAATTTGTATATGCTACTTTGCAATTGGATAGTATAATCTAATCTAATCTAATCTAATTTGACTTAATTTGATTCAATCTACTATGATCTACTAAGTTTAGTAATAACATAAATGTATGTTAGCTACAGTAACAGCAAAGAAATGTCGTTCAGTAACAGAAAACTATATATTGGTTGAACAAAGCCAGCCTGACTTGATCGAATGCATTCTGTCTTTTCCTCTCTGTCAGAATCCCTTGTAGAGATTGTTACGAAGTCAGCTCATGTGGCTAGATGTTATTGTTTCATGACATAAGCAGGACCTAAGTAAGTAGAGTCCCTTTAAGCAGTTAGAATTATAGAGGTTTATTCATGACGAGAAGGTTTGATTCGTTGATGTCACCTGCGGAAGACACACATACCTAAATTTAGGCGACGGCTTTTGTACTACTATTTGGACAAGTTTGAGCCTCGGATGTCGACCGAGTCCTTGGCCTTCGGGGTTTCTATCGATTTGTGCTTAACACGCACATATACAGTTCAACCTAGCTCAAAATATTGAGATGGCGGATATGGTAATCTACCTAATATCTGGACCATATCTAATTGGGATTTGTTGGGACTTGTGTTGGTGTGGTAGTTGAAATGGGGTGGTACTTTCGCCATGAGAAATATTTCGTGTCATGAGGATTCGAACTCGTGCCTCATTTACTCATTTTTGAGCGCAGCATGCGTTTCAAGACCGAGACTTTTATCGACTTATCTTGGGCATTGAACTCGAGGTGATTTTATGTGCAGAAGCGGCATCTAGAATGCCTAGCGAGGGCATG
>Ga0307930_1003520_pt1 | contig 11467 bp, 12 predicted proteins | sample OrgLakmetageno46_FD_203161 | JGI IMG/M metagenome (GOLD analysis project Ga0307930, IMG submission 203161) | Saline water microbial communities from Organic Lake, Antarctica - #46 | ecosystem: Environmental > Aquatic > Non-marine Saline and Alkaline > Saline | place: Antarctica: Organic Lake... | reverse complement strand
GGGACATCAGGTTCTACATTTACGACTACAAACTATAAACAGTAAACTGTATAAAAGCACACGACAAACCAAACCATTTCCACACTTCGAATTTAGTGACGCGCAGGAGGCCAAACATTCAGATGCGCCATGCGAATGACGAAAGAAACGCGCATTGGCATGGCATTGGAAGTCTACAGTTGCCAATGCCTCCTTGTCTTATGTGGCCCAGAAGGGCATGGGCATTAGAGATGTATAAGACGTCAAAATTCACTTCTAATGAAAAAATATTCGATATTTGGGAAAGAGAAGGATGATTTATGAATTCATTAAGCGGCTGCTGCGCTCTTATTTCTCCAATTTTCGTCTCGCTTCTCGGCACTCCATGAAGTCTGACGCCAGGTAAGCCAAGGTTTTGCCTACGACACGTGGTCCTTCTTCGCCCCCTAGGCTGGGCGCTCCCTCTGCCAAATGCAAATATGAAACTGAAGCTTGCCGCAAGGCCAAGTTTCGCACAAAGCGTCGAGCATCTTCCACCTGTATAATATTGAGGGAGGAAGGACAGTCAACCAAAAATAACAGGAAAGCAAGTCATCATAAAGGCAAATGTTTACAAAAAAGCAGTCGAAGGTACAGCCAGATAGGGAAAAGAAGAAGCAATCTCTATTCTGCAAAGATGGAGATTATTTATTTATTTCTTTTCTTTTTTTTTTTAAGCACTTCCAGACGCATGGCACGCTTACCGAGACGCCTGAGGGACTACAAGCTGAAGTCGGCATGTTTCGAATCGCGTCGAGGTCGACCTGAGCCAATAAAAGGGGTGCCATAGTTGTACGCCCGTGAATTCATGCACGGAGCAATGCTCTAAGTACAATATATATAAGTAGTACAAAGCCATAATACATTCGAGGATATTACACAATGTAAGCATGCTTTCACGCGTATGAGAGCGTCAGGACACGGGTACGTGTGTGAGTGGTCGCAATGTATATCTTTCAAATAATACGAGAAAGTCACCTCAATCGCACGAGGAGCACTCTCGCCGCCGGGCATAGCGAAGAATGCAATTGCTTCATCCAACGCGTTGCGTAAGCCTTGGTGTGGAGGTGCATCCAACCAGTCTTCAAAAGCAGAGCCCTGAAATTTGCGTTCCGCGGATAGTTTGGCCATTTTATCAAACAGCGCTGCAGAGTTGTAGCGGCGATGGTAGCCGCACCTTCATAAGAAGAATAAGTAACTTAGCTAGATGGAAGACTAAAAGTGCTTCAGTATGAAGGTATAAAACCAGAAAAATCAAAACAGTTATTGTGCATTTCGTGACGAATTCAGCCAACGTACAAGTAATAGCGACCCAAGCTGCCTTCTTCTAGGGCCGTTGAAAAGCCATTGCCGCTGTGCCGTCCCTCTGTAGTGTCTCGAAGGTCGCTGTGCGGGTCAAGGTTGGCAGCAGACACCGCGTGCCCTCCCGCAGCAGCACTCGCAGCGCGCAGCAAGGGCAGGCAGTTGTTATGCCCGCCGCCCACTGTGATGAGCTCAAGCCCGCTGCACTTGAGCACCTCCGTAGCGACTGCCTCGACACAACCATCTAATTCAGCTACCAGCTCCCGTGATTGTGGCAGATCATCGCCGCCGATGCCTGCATTGGTTGCCAATCCTCCGGTGAGATCCGCAGGTAGTACAACAGAACCTAGCAATGCGATAGAGCTGCCGCGCAAAGTGCTGTTGTCCTGCATGTTGCACAGCGCTGGCAGAAAAGCTGACCATGCACCTGCACCACCTCCTCGGCCACAATTTGCCCTTGCGCCAATGTCTTCTTCGATACCAAGCAACACATAGCGACAACCCTCGTCGCGCAGGGTTTCAAGGTCTCTTCGGAAGTTCTGCCTCATGATAATTTCATAGCAGTTCCGCAACCATGAAAACAGCACCGCGGAAGCACATAGTTATTCCAATAAGTTTAAAAAGTCAGAATTAAGGTTTCGTCTGCATTCTCGTGATTCGTTCACTTACTTCAGTGTCAAGACCATGGCCGGCGGAGCCAAATGTCGGCAGTGTTCGGATCCCCTCACCGAGTTTCGTTTCACCTGGCCGAACTGAGAAAGAAACATCAAGAGCGTACTTCGATAGTGGTGCAAGAGGTAAAGTAGTTGAGAAGCGGCGAATTGCGATCGAACTGCTCATGATTCGCGAGATGGTGTCAACGTGTCTACCCAACGTGTCTACACGCGACGTGATTTTGAAATTGATTTTCTTGAAGTTGTGATGTTATCCTAATATAGTTTTAAGCGGGAAATACGATCACATCGTGCCATCCAACACTTCTCTCCTCATTTGGCACACAGGCCCCGAGGGGGCGAAAATACATAAGAAGGCTAACAGGCAGAAAAGCAAAGAAAAGCTGGTTGTACAAAAGAATGAGCTATCAGGATTCCCGAGCGGCTATGGAATTGATTGTAGCGATTCTTTTCAACACTCCGAACAAACTTACGTGAAGTCAGCAAGCAGAGAGGTGCGGAGCGACAACGCGACAACCCCAACCGCACAGCTGAAGAAGTTCTGCGGGCCGCGTAAAGCAGCTGTGCCAGCAAAGCTCCGGGAACCGAGTTAGGCGCCGAGTTAAGATGAGATTATTCGAGAAAGGTGGGATGTGAGAGAACACTTACTACTTCCACTCCCCCCCAATACCCATACTTGCCTGATTTAGTGTGCTTCGTGATATAGTTTATCTCAAGTGCAGCACCGGTTCGACTGCTTTCTTCTATGACTAACAACCAAGTACAAGTACATGCACCTGTGCTGTGCACACGTCAGGGGCACAATGAGTTCGCTGTGGAACTGTTGCATAAACTTGGTGTGTGTTGTTAGTGTCTTCATGTGAGTCCTTCTTGTGGTGCCCACGGCCGTGCCCGTGGTCCTCCTTTCCGATGGTGCGCGACTGCACGGACTCTGTGAAATGGAATAAAATCATTGTTTTGGGGGGGGGGGTAGAGGGGGGGGATGTGGTGATATTCTCTTAATATAAATATATACTCAGCCCATACGGCATCACGACCTACGAACTGATTACGAACCACATAACCACGACCACGATGACAAGTACGTGCATAGCTCATTTAGGCAAAGTAGCTCTTTGCGATCTGGACTTGCGCCCATCGCATGCACGTATATCTCAGCCTGCCAAATTGGCTTCTATTCTATTCCTCTATATCTTCTGAGTTTAAATTTGTTCGAATACCTGGGACGTGACACACGAACGAGCACTCAGTCCCGCCGACTTGTTCGGAGGAAAGGCGCCAGTTGGAGCCTTAATTGGCCTTCTGGAGCGAAATTCCTAGCGCATATCCAGCTCAAGTGCATTCTTTATGTGCCTCTGTGACTGCTGTGTACTTGCCTTTCCTTGTTTTTGGGAGAGTATTAACTAGACTAAGAGTAGTTCGAACATGGAAGAACGATCTGTAACCGTCGTTTAATCTACTGAAGATGTTTGCGGTGAACACATCACAAGTGTAATATAAGACAGGCACGCAATGTAAAGTCCAATTCAGACGCCGGCTTCGATGATCAAACTTTTCGACAGCAGTTCACGACTGCGCTGTATCGCATTTGACTTAAGCATCTTCATCATTTTTCGAAACCAACGATTGTGTCAAGAACAGCTTCATCTACTTGATTCGGGAATTGAACAGCGTAATCACCATTCGTCTTTTGCTCAGCTTGAGTGTATGCTTGGGCGTTGCTGTTGCCTGCCCAGGCCCTGCGGCTCACCTGAAGATAAAGAACAGAGTTCAAATGAAAACGGCATCCGGAACGGTAGAGGTAGAAAGAGAGAAGAACATTATTACAAACTGGGCGATTCTTTCAAGCTAACTGGTGTGCGCTACGCGGTTGTAAGATAGGTTTACAGTCGACAGTCGATCTGTAGTGATACTGTACCCCATTGAAGACGTCCCAATGAAGCATGCTTTCAGCGCGGTTGCCAGCTGCAGGTGACCCGTCAAGGAGGAGAAGGAAGCCACCATTGATGGCTTCACCCCAACCGGTGCCTCCGCCATTGTGAATGGACACAGAAGTGGCACCCCTGGCTGCGTCCCCAATCACGTTGTGGATCGCCATGTCAGCCGTAAACTTGGAGCCATCATCCACGTTGGAAGTTTCTCGCCAGGGCGCGTCGGTGCCACTCACGTCGTGGTGGTCCCGGCTCAACATCACGGGTGCTTTGAGGGCCCCACTGGCCACTGCGGCGTTGAAGGCAGTTGCCATACGCACGCGAGCAGCAGCGTTCGCGTACAAGATTCGAGCTTGGGACCCCACCACCATCTGGTGGCTCTCAGCTGCTTCAATCCACAACAAATTGTCGTTCAACTGTGGCACTGCCAGCGTCGCGTATGACGACCGACCTGCTAGCCCGCTTGCGAGGGCATCATCGTCGTCGGCAGCTGTCTCACCGCTTTCTTGGCTGGTCTCTGCAAGATACTCTTCCTTGATGGCAGTCAAAACCTGGTAGGCGATCTTGTCAGTGGTTTGGAGGTCTTCGGGGTCCCCTGAGGTGCACACCCAACGGAAGGGCCCAAACCCGAGGGAAAAAATGTCACCCATAATGTCCTGCACGTAGGATGGGTACCGAAACTTCAAGTCGCGGTCTTTCGTGGCCTCGAGCTCAGGCTGCTCCGAAGTGTTGCCCTCCAAGGAGTGGGGAGTGGAAGTTGAAAGCACGTCCGCGCCAGCGCGTGCTGCTTCGAGGAGAAAGGAATTGCCGTAGTCGAAAAAGTGAAATTGGCCACTACTGCTGCCAAGCTTGTCATCTCCTTGTTGGAAATTCGCGAGCGTGTTGATGGCTTTGACGTGGCGCCGCAGGGAAGCCTCCACTAAGGTCTTGAATTGAGTTGGGTCGTTTGCGAGCATGGTTTGAGCTTCTTCGAATTTTAGCCCCACGGGAAAGTAGCCACCAGCAAAAGGATTGTGGCAACTCGTTTGGTCGGACCCCAGTTCGGGAATGATGCAAGCAGAAGAAGATTGTTGTTCTCCGGAGGGCAGGTCTCGTCGTTTGGTGGCTTCCATTGCGAAGCGCTCCCAGAGGTCAACCACGTTGCCATGGTATGCAATGGAGGTCGCTCGGCCTTGGGCGATGGCAGCGCGGGCTAAGTCAAGGCATTCGTCGAGGTCAGAGGTCTTCTCGAGCACCCATCCTTGGCGGTAACGCTTTTCCACGGCGTTTTTGTCGACTTCCGCTACGATAGCGACTCCACCTGCAATCACTGCGGCCTTGGCTTGGGCTCCGCTCATGCCACCAAGGCCCGCCGTCACAAAGAGTTTGCCCTGAAGCGAATCGCGAGTGCCGAGGTACTTTCGCCCTGCGTTCAGCAAGGTCAGCGTAGTGCCGTGCACGATGCCCTGAGGGCCAATGTAACAGAAACTGCCCGCAGTCATTTGGCCGAATTGCGACACGCCAGCACAATACATCTCTTCGTAGTCTTCGCGGCTCGAGTAATTGGGTACTACCATCCCATTAGTCACCACCAAGCGGGGCGCATCCGGGTGCGAGGGAAAGACACCCATGGGATGACCCGAGTGCAGGCAAAGAGTTTGGTGGTCGGTCATGGCGCTGAGGTGCTGCATTGTCAAGCGGTACTGTGCCCAGTTGCTGAAGGCCGACCCATTACCGCCGTACGTGATGAGCTCGTGCGGAAATTGCGCCACGTTTTGGTCTAGGTTGTTTTGCACCATGAGCATCAAACTTGCACCGGCTACGCTCTTGGCAGGGTAGGCTGCTAGAGGATGTGCTTGAATGACATGGTCGCGAGGCCGAAAGCGATGCATATAAATGTGGCCGTACTTATCCAATTCCTCGTTGAATTCAGCGCAGAGCTCTGCGTGGTGCTGGGGTGGGAAGTACCTGTTTGGAATGTGAACATGTATTACGCACATATCAGGACTGCTTGATACCGAAGAGAACGTATGAAAAAAAAGTAATGTCTGCAATAGAGTTTGGTTAGTAAGCGAATGGAGGGAAATTGGTATATCATCGTTTGGATGAGCTCTAGTAGAAAAGTGGGTCATACCGGAGGGCGTTGGTGAGAGCACGACGGCGGAGGGCTGGCGTGAGCGTTACAGGGCGTTTCGGCGCGTGCGGCACACTGGGATCAAGTTCGGCAAAATTTTTGGGTGGCAGCTCGAGTGGCAATCCTTGTGCAAGGCTCGACAAGTCCGCTGCTGGTGGTTCAGAAGACCCCTGAGCGTGACTCGGATGAGCAGCAGTAGCAGTTTTCACGGCTGGTGCTCGCCGCGTGCCCTCCAAGTTTACGTCAACGCCGCCCTTGTACACTTCACCAATGGGCGCGCGCATTTGGTACACTACATGTTCCCAGGACGGCGCGTCCAGGACCACACAGTCGCCTTGCTTGCCGACTTCGAGGCTTCCGTGAGTCTCGGCCATGCCCAGAGAGGACGCAGCGTTGAGGGTAGACGCCACTAGAGCTTCGGCCATCGAAAGCTTAAAGTGCACGCAAGCTAAACCCATGGCCGTAGGCATGTCCAAGCAATACGCGTTGGGGTTGAAGTCGGTGGCGAGGCAGACGGGTGCGCCTCCGTCGATAAGGGCCCTCGCTGGCGGGCTCGGCAAGCGCAGGAGGTGTGCGGTGGTTGGCAGGAGCTGTGCATGTACGCCACTTCGAGCCATGGCAGCCACACCAGCAGCTGACAGCATTTCGAGGTGGCTCACGCTGGAGACATTCAATTCTGCAGCGAGTTCGCCGCAGCTCATGTCAGTGAGTTCGTCTCCGTGGAAACAGGTCCGAAAGCCCAAGGATTGCGCAGTCTCAAGCACGCGGCGCGTGTCGTCCCGAGAAAAGAAGCCTCGCTCGCAAAACACATCCACGAAGTCCAGAGACAGTTCGCCAGCGTCGACGAGTTGCCGCAGTTCAGGAAGCTGTTTGCTGCACACAGTTGCGGCCACTTCTTGTGAGCTCACGCCTTTGGGCACGGCGTGGACCAGGTAAGTGGTCTTGATGTCCATTCGATGCGCTGCGGCGGCGCGATTTGCTACTCGCAGCATTTTCAGCTCCGTGGCCCAATCCAAGCCGTACCCAGTCTTGATTTCGCAGGAAGTAGTGCCCCCACGCATCATGGCGTCGAGCCGTTGCAGCGCCAGTTGAAGGAGTTCGTCTTCTGATGCGGCGCGCGTTGCTTTCACAGTGAAACCAATACCTCCTCCGGCAGCGTGTACCTCTTCGTATGTAGCGCCAGCCAACTTCAAGGCATGTTCGTGACTACGATCTCCAGCAAAAATCTAAGAGCAAAAAGTATCAAATCTTGAGAGCGTGCTAGTCGTGGCCAACCTCGAGATAGATTGTTCAATGAGTCGACTGTGCGCAACGAGTTTATCGTCTAAGATATAATGAACTGAGGCGACTATCAGCAAATATTATTGAGGTTTATGCATGCTTACCGCATGAGTATGGCCATCAACAAAGCCTGGAATCACAACTTTTCCCTTGCAGTCCACAACACGAGTAACGCCGCCACCTTCGCCCTTCGACTCTTCCCGTAGGAGCTGCGTGTGTAGTGCTTCAGTGGGTGCACCACCAGGCAGTACTTGTGCGACTAGCCCTGCATGATCCACGAGCAAGGAATGATTTTCAAGCATAGATACTTGACCCATTGCCTTCCCGAGTCTGGGCCGACTCCCTCCCGCCACTGTGACCACCTGGCTAGCATTCTTGAGCAGGAGCCGTGCCCGTTGAGACGACATCGAGAATCGATACGGTTGGATCGGCCACTTTGCACAGAAATGAATGAGGCTGCAAATGGACCAACAGTTGGACAGACAAGTGCTATCAAGTTAGATAGTGTCCTGCTTAGGAACTACGTGATGTGTTTTGCAGTCAGACGACTGTGGCAGAGGTGTCAGTAAGTCGACAATATTTGTTTTACTTGTGTGATCTTGCTGTTGGTCATCATCTCCTCATTGCAAAGATACCGACCGTATGTGACATAGATGTTGACATGATGTCATCATCAACTATTGCAGAGGTTTTGACCCCTGTGATTGTGTCAAATGAAGATGTGGCACCATATCCTACTATCTAAGCTCCGCCAATTACATGTTTTCGAAGAGCACAACACTGTTATCCTTCGATATCTTACAATGGCTCCCAAGTATGTCGTTCTTGATGGCTGCAGCTTGACAGCTCGGGCATTATCTCAGCTGGGCAACCGGGGTTCGACCATCTCCATTTCCGCCGAGGCCATGACCAATGTGAGGGAGGGACTGAAAATGTCGTTCTTCCATCACTCACATATGCGAAGTTTATTATGGCGGATAATGTGAATCGAGGTAACTACTTTTGAAATGACTTATTGTTAAAATCCAGGTGGCTGCAGCCCGAAAAGTTGTCGATAATCTCGTAGAACGTGGCTTTAAGGAAGGCCACGTTGCCTACGGGATCAACACAGGATTTGGGCTCTTCTCCGACGTCGTTATTGAGCACGACAAGCTGAAAGAACTCCAAGTGAATAAAATCTGATTGATAGTTTCCCACTATGGGCGTCTTAATTACCCCGATAAATGTGAACGCTGTAGCTCTGCATCATCCTTTGTCTGCATGTGCACTTTCTGCAGGACAATTTGATTCGCAGTCACTCAGCTGGCGTTGGCCAGCCGCTTTCACGAGAGCAGACGCGGCGCTTGCTTGCCCTTCGCATCAATGTGCTTGCGAAAGGATATTCTGGTATTCGGCCCGAGACGGTGTCCAAAATGGTGGCAGCATTCAATGCCGATTGTCTCTCGGTTGTGCCGTCGCAGGGCACGGTAGGCGCTTCCGGTGACTTGGCGCCCCTGTCGCACTTGGCGCTTGGGCTCATGGGAGAGGGCAAAATGTGGGATCCAGACACAGGAGTGATAGCACCCTCAGCAACCGTACTCGAGAAGCACGGCTTGACGCCGATTCAACTTGAAGCCAAAGAGGGGCTTGCCATGATCAACGGCACACAGCTCATGAGCTCAATTTCGGCAGAAGCAGTTACTCGCGCTGCGACCCTGGCGCACACGGCCGATATTGCTTGTGCCCTGTCGGTCGAAGCTCTCAAGGGCACTCCTCGTGCGTTTGAGGCATGCATTCACGCGACACGGCCCCATAAGGGGCAACAGGCAGTAGCAGCAAAGCTCTTAAAACTTCTCACCCCCGTCAGTGAGGTGTGCCAAGCCATACTAATAGCAGAAGAAATTTGTCGAAATTACATCGACTCAAGTCCTTCTCTAAAGAAGTCGTTTTTTTTTGTTAGCTCAATTTTCGAAATCATTATAAACTCTGCCCCACTGCTTGTATTTGTGTCTTCATTGTTGTGCAGCTCTTTCGGAGTCACAACTATTCTGGGAAAGTCCAAGACGCCTACAGTCTGCGCTGCACACCTCAAGTGAAGATCAAATGAACTTATGACGACACCTGCCTTTTATCTTCTTGTATTCAATCTTCAGCTCATTACATTCTTATGCTATCGCGCCAATAGGTTCACGGCATATCGCACGATACTATCGCTTTTGTGGAGTCCATCTTAGATGTTGAACTCAATAGGTATGTGAAAGAATAAAACGGGTCTTAGTTTTGCATATTTTGTTATTTGACTATTGTCATGGAACTAATCTACAATCTTTGTCGTGCAAATCATGCATTAATTTGCCTGTTTTGGCCTCTGCAGTGCCACTGACAACCCCATGATATTTGCCGAGGGACGAGGCCATTCATTGGCTCTTCCAGCTCACCATGCCGCCAAGGAAGGCATGCACTCCCAACTGGTAAGGACCAGCTTTTGCTGCGTTGTTGGTAGGGTCGTGAGATGAATAAATTTGTTTCCTTTGTCTAGTCGACTTACTTGAGTTTTGAAAGACATTTTTTTTTCTTTTCATTGTCGTAGGAAATCGAGAGCTCAATGGAAGGAAGTAAAGGGTGGAAGACATCGAAGCGACCATCTGACACATTCTATGAAGCGGCCGGCGGTTTCGTCATCAGTGGGGGTAACTTCCACGGGGAGTACCCAGCCAAGGTCAGATCTGCCGTAGCGATGCATACGCTGTTAGATGGCTAATTTATTGATTCATCAATTATGCAAGCATCAATAATATTCTTATTCTTCTTTCTTTCTTCTTCAAGGCGGCTGACTTCTTGGCAATTGGAGTTGCAGAGCTGGGCAACATCAGCGAGCGGCGTCTTGAACGATTAGTAAATCCCGTCATCTCCGGCCTACCCGCCTTTCTCGCTCAGGTAGAGTCAAATAATATTATCGAAAGCATTGACTCTTATCACAGTCTTTACCCTTCATTTTTCAACTCTCTCAGGACCCAGGCCTTGACTCGGGGTTCATGATTGCCCATTGCACTTCTGCTGCCCTCGCGAGTGAGAATAAAGTTCTCTGCCACCCAAGCTCAGTCGATACTATTTCTACTTCGGGTTCTAAGGTAAGGCGTGCAAACCTATTTGTTCATATTAGACGGTCTTTGAAGGCTTGTGCCAATCCTTGCCATCTGTAGGAGGACCACGTTTCGATGGGAGGCTTCAGTGCTCGCAAGGCCATGACTGTGGTTGAGCACACCGAACAGGTCATTGCCATCGAAATACTTGCCGCTTGCCAAGGTAATCGACCATCCCATTAGTTCCGAGATTCTGTCGAGACCTACCAATTTGAAGTCGTGATTTGACAATATTAGTATTACTCATATTTGAGAACCATTCATGTCATCTGCTGCAGCCCTGGAGCATTTTCGGCCTCTTAAAAGTACGCCAGCTCTTGAAGCGGTGCATGCGTTGGTGCGCTCCGTCGTTCCACCTCTCAAGGTAGAACGCTCAATGAAATCCTTATTAATAACAAAGGCAGTCTTTAGTTGTATTTTTTAGCACTAGGACATTGGCAACAAATCGTAATGTCTCACTCAATGTAATTATATTTCTCACCTCTCTCTTTTTCTGAAGGGTGACCGATTCATGGCACCAGACATTGAGGCAGTCGCTGAGCTGGTTCGCAAAGGGATGGTCGTTGATACCACAGAGCCTTTCCTGAAGTAAACGCTGGGAAAGAATAATAATGAAAGCTGCGATCAAAACTGCCTTGCTCATCGCGTTACATCCTGATCCTCCTCATGTTTTTGTAACTACTAGCCGCATCTATCGCCTCTCAAATGATGGAACCTCCAGAGAGTTCATGTTGGACTGAAGCCAGAATGGAGACTACGTAAATAAAGATGTATTATACTTCACAAAAGAGGCATGTGCGCCTGATTGGCTTCCTGGTTCTTGCTGCTTTGTTTTTTTGAGACAGGCCCCGAAGGGCCGGAATTAGAAGACTAACAGGTAGAGAAAAAAAGCAAAGCAGCGCAATTGCGTGACCCCATTTGCGTGCAAGCTTCTGTCTGAACAAGGCTTTGGCTTCTGAAAAGCCAATGTTGTAAAAAGCCGTGTGTTTGCGAGCCATTTCCCGAGCGACGAGGTCCAAAATGAGG
>Ga0307930_1003519_pt1 | contig 11468 bp, 10 predicted proteins | sample OrgLakmetageno46_FD_203161 | JGI IMG/M metagenome (GOLD analysis project Ga0307930, IMG submission 203161) | Saline water microbial communities from Organic Lake, Antarctica - #46 | ecosystem: Environmental > Aquatic > Non-marine Saline and Alkaline > Saline | place: Antarctica: Organic Lake... | reverse complement strand
ACCGCAAAAGCCCCGAATGCAGACACGCTACGAGATAGTCAACTCACAGCGCTAAAGCAAAGACGGAAGAGCAGTGGGCGCTTAGATGACAACAGAACGAAGCGTTGACCTCGACACCATATGAACACAACATCGCATTCAGCCTCCCAGAAGGCTCCATAGACGGCGTGCTGGCTTCTCCTCCGAAGCGTAAGCGGGCATGCTACGGGGGAAACAACTCAAAATGTATCAAATGAGTAACGTGGTTTGCTGAAGAGGCTGTCCCTGTGGCTGTGGCCATCGATTTGCGCCTGTAAGAGCATAAAATAAGGCCTTGAGCGGGTACTCAAATTTGACGTTACTAGCCCTCGTTTATCGCACCATAATGGGCCGAGGCGCACCACACCCCCCGCAACAAAATTGTTTATCTTGAAGTTACCTAAAGCGCTAGCGATGCACAATCTGATGAAAGTTTAGCCAAGGGCTCGTTCAGGGCGACCTTCAAAGGCACGTAAAATGGTGAAAATCGTGATCTGGGCTGAGCACCTTCCGGAAAACCGTTTGAGATAGAAATGTCGCAGCGCTCACAGCAGTGGGATGATACATGAAAGGCCGAGTTCTTAGGCGCGCAGGTCAACTGTGGCTAGCACGCGAGGAAGTCTTGTCGCAAGATATATCTAGAGTTTCTGGTGAGGACGTGCATTTGATACCGCTTCTTTTTTTAGTGAGGAACTTGCCTCGGTGTCCAGGAGTTCATCCGAAGGAACTTGAGACGTAGGTTTACGAACGAATGATAGGGAGTGATCGATTCCGGGAATCAGGAAATATCCGACCAGGAATACGGTCCTGCCTTGATACAGTAGCTAGTAGCTAGCGGAGCACCAGCTATTTCGATGCAAATCTCTATACAGCTACAGTGTCTCTCCTCTCTTCATCTTTGAGTCCACGAAGGCGATTGCAAGCTAGAGTCTAACATGAATCCTGCGACAGTTCTTTTCGGCATCTTGCTGTACACAGCACAGTGGGCAATATCTTACGCTCAGAAGCAAGTCCTGGAGGTCCTGAACGCTTCTCAAGGAGTCAGAGATGTATTTGGGTTCAGTGCGCCCACGGGACGAGTGGAAGTTATCAGCGGCAAGCGGTCTACTTCTTCTATACGAAGGATATTCAACGAAGGGCGTGCTTCTCTTGAGCTAAATTATTCGAAGAGTCATGGTGGCCTTAATGATCACGATCGACGTCTACTGCAAGACATATATTACAAGTCTGAAAGTGTAATTGAGTGGGGTGTGGGTGAGAGTACATTAATTGCTCAATATACTGGGGTCCAGCGCTACGTTGGCGTGGATAGTGCCCGAGATTGGATTGCGAAAGTATCTACGACTGCTCCATCAAATTACAAATTTATGTGGGTCAACATCGGCCCCATTTTAGCTTGGGGTAAACCAAAGGATCCTGGATGGAAAAACAACTGGCCTCAATACAGTATTGCACCATTAGCATCCGAACCTGAGGCGTTTGATTTTTATTTCATTGACGGAAGATTTCGAGTTGCTTCTGTGTGTGCCGCTTTCCTCCACGCGGGTCTTTCGAACAGAAACCACACTTCGTTTCGGGTTGGCATGCACGATTTCCAGGAACGCCACGAAGCACAATCCTACGGCGCGGTTCTGTCCATTGCTGACGTGGTCGATGGATATGATCCTGAGCGCCACGATGAATCTCGAATGTTCAGAATTGTGATTATGCGAAGAAAACCTACAGCAACGACGAAACAGATACTGGATATATGGACGAAGTATGCGCTGGTATGGAACTGAAGAGTTGGGCGTCGTCAAAAATATTATTTCAAGCTCATGATTCATGATATACTGGCGAAGCGGAAGGGACACCGTTTTGAATTTAAAACAACTGTTGTTCATGTTCACGTCAAGAACAGTGCGATAATGTAGGCAAGGGCCGGACTAGACGGCCAACAGACAAGAATGGCCACCACAACCACATGAAATAAGATTACACAGGCTTATAACCGCGAGCGAACTCACCAAGTACAGAAACCCGGGCCCGATTACTTGAGCGTAAGGCAGCTTCCAGTGAGTCCTGAATTAATTCGCACTAGATTTGGAATCGCCGGAGAAGGCGGTGTCGTCTGCTACCTCGTACCTAAAGTTAATTTTTGAATAATGTATAAAGAGCCGAGAGCCCATTTCGCTTTTTCGTCCTTTCGCACTTTCGCACTTCGCACCGCAGAACGCTGAGTTCCCCTAATTAATTAGCAATTCGCCATGCCGGCTTATATGTCTTTATTTATCAAGGGTTAAAATGAACAATGACATAAGACTATCCGAATTTGTTGATTTGCCAATCTTTGATATTACATATTATGGATTATATACAAATCATACATCATAGAGATGACATGGCTCTATGGCTGGAGTTATTGACTTCGGGCCACCGACAGATGATGAACCCTTCCGTTATGAATTTGCAGCACCGCTTGGTACTTGAATTATCCGTGGGACTCTCGTTTGATCAAAGGCAGGCACAATGGAGGATTGATTTATTTTGGCAGCAGCTACAAGCATTGTCAGCACGATCTTGCCGATCACCAGCGCGGAACCTGCACTCTTCGGGGTATACGCAGTCGACTTGCTCTCAAGATGGAGGGCCTTGCGAGGGTTTCGAAAAACGCTGGAGGACGACCACGACTAGCGTCCGTGGCGTTTGATGAAAGATATATGGGTTTAGCTCTTTGATAGGGAGGGGCCGCTAGGCCACAAGTGGCCCGCTTGCATGTTGTTGTTTGCATTTTTGAGGGGGGGCTTTTCTATTCACTGCCACTCCACGAACGAGGAAGGAGTTCCTGTCCCGTCAAAGCCTCTTATGGCTCAGGGGCAGAACAATAGGCGCCTTGGCGCTGAAAGGCACACTTTGACCTCTGCCGAGTGGACCTCGTGTTCCGCATGTCACGAGCTTCTTTGCTCGCGCGCCTTCCTCTTTATTGTTCTGCGGAGTGCGCAACACCCACAAACACCTCGCTTTTTGCAAATTTTTCGAGGAATTTGGCCAATGCCCCTCTCCCTTCTGAATCATTCCGCACTTGCTTTGTTTGCGCAACGCACGCGCATTCCCACTTCTGCCCGCAGCACTGGCTTCTGTGCCATTTGGGTTTGTATTAGTTCGAGTTCGAGTTCGAGTTGAATTATCAAATATTAATGGCATTAATGGTTTTAATGAGGTCATCAAGGAATAGTCTATCTCCAGGAACAACGGCAGTGTACCAATACTCGTACAACGAATATTAAGTGGGAAATGATTCGCCCTGAGTACAGCGAATAAATAGGGGAGTCAGGTATAGGTATGAAGGAAACGGAAACTGATGTTGGTGTGCCAAGTTAGTAATCGTTTCACCCACCTACCTACGAATTCCTCAAATGTACACATTATTCACAAGCTAGATCGGCCTGCTGTCGTTAGAGGAAGCTTGTACAGGGCATCGATGGTATTCTGGTAATGAGCCTGCAGCTCGTGGCGTTTCAACTTGAAAGTCGGCGTTAAGAGCCCCTGTTCTACACTGAACGGCACCGGCTCCAAGTGGAACTGCTTCACCACTTCAAACCCAGCCAGGTGGGCAGCAGCTGACAACTTGAGCACGTCTGCGGCCACTGCTTTCCGCAAGGGAGAATCCGGGTCTGCACAGGCAGTAGCCAAGGGCACCGACGAGGCCGCGCCGAACTGCGACTGGTAAGCGTCTTCGTCGACCACTAGAATCGCCACGAGGTAGCTCTGGAACGAGTCGCCGTACACGAAGGCGGCTCCAATGAGTGGAGACGCGGTGAGCACGTTTTCAATTTTTTCGGCCGCCACATACTCGCCTGACGAGAGAAAGCATTCGCACAAACGCGCACGTTAGATGTTGACAAGGATAATTGCAGCGGGAGACATCCGAGCGTAAGTAGCGTCGTACACCGGGCGCGTGTGGGCTACAAGAGCAAATTATGAAGAATAATTTCAAGGAAGCATGAACAAAAAATCTGTTAAAAAACTTTAAAGGAAGGATGAAAGGAGAAACCTTGGGCCAGTTTGAAAATGTTCTTTTTGCGGTCCACAATCTTGAGGTTGCCATTGAGTGTCCAAATGCCAATGTCGCCGCTGTGGAGCCATCTGGTTGTGTGATTATAACAAAGACGTGTAGGGAGCATAATGAGACAAGACAGATTAAATCAAAAAGAATAGAGCTCAGATACTGATAAATTCTTCATGGCATGCCTGTGTTTTGACCATACTTCCATACTCTCACCAACTATCGAGCACCTACATTGAATACCTTGTTCCCGTGTTAGCTTATCTTGTGCCCAAACTCACCCGTCCTCATCGACCGCTTCTGCGGTTTTGTCAGGGAGCTTGTAGTAGCCTTTGAACACGCAGGGGCCGCGGTAGCACACTTCGCCGCGCCCCAAGCAGGGCATCCCCTTTCCCACTGCACCACCACCACCACCAGATGACGAGGACGAAGGAGGACTGGGTGACAAGGCGTCGTTTCGCGGGGGTGGGCCGTGCCAGGAGTCGGTGTGCAAGTAGCCCATGTCCGGCACGTCCACCAAGCGCATTTCCACACCGGGAACCTATAAGTGATGGATGAAGGTGGGTTAATGGACTCAAAAAGAGAATCTCAATTCGTCAACCGATAAACGTGCTTTCTGTCCTTTCAAATCTTTCTGAATTCGAGAGTTCAAATGCGAAGTGTGCCATTTTGAACGCACAAGATTCAGAATCTCCAAGAGAAAACTTGAAGAGCATTCAAATCTCTCTCTTTCTCTTCTATTCTTCTATTGTACTGCATAATTCTATTCTAGTTCTAGTCGATGTACCGGCGGCCCCACGTGGCCTGCGCTCAGGTCGCTGCTGGCGGTGATGGCGGCGGCGGCGCAGCCCTCGGTTTGGCCGTAGCCCTCGTAGACGTTGCAGCCCAGCAGGACCCGAAAGAAGGTGTGCACGGGCGCGCTGATCGGGGCCGAGCCCGTGACGACAAACTTGACGCGGTCCAAGCCCAGCCCCACTTTTATCTGGTGGAGTACATTGAAATGATAAACAATAAGAGGCAAAATGGTTATTGTTGTAAGGGTTCCTCGACCAAGATGCACCACAGTGTTGTACAGAAAGCCTCAGAATGAAACAAGCAAAAGAGTTTCAATCAAAGCAAGTGCTGAAAACTCGCCGAGATGTCTATTTTTCCTTCTTTGGAGTGCGCCCTCCTTTATCAATACCTTGTTGAAGAGGAGGCGATCCCAGAGCCAGTGCGTGAGGGTTCCGTGGGCCTGCAACGCTTCGGTTTTCGACGCCAGAGCTCGGTTGAACAGCGCTGCTTTCTGCCCCCCCGCCGCCGCCACGCCCCCCAATATTTTGTCGTAAATTTTGTTGAGCACCCGCGGCACCGAAGGAAAAATGGTTGGCCGAAGGGCGCACATGTCCTCGACCTAGTAAAGAGGAGAAATTGAAGAGACGTGCACGACTCGATAAAACATAAAAGTGGGCTGACACCATCATATTGTTACCATGTAGGGCACGTGACTATCCTCCGCTTTGGAATATATCAATTTCGCGTGTAAAGCTTTTCGCATTGAGGCACAGGCAATTGCAATGAACTTCTTGACGTAAGAAATCGACTTGCGTCTACGGTTGCTGTCGTCAATCAAGAAAAGAACAAAAGCAAGCAAGAATAAACCTTGAGTACACGCCACTTTACCAGTTTCAAAGGGTCTCCGGAGCTGAAGCCCACGGCGGCGCCGAAGGCAAACACGTTGAGCTGCACCACGCGCTCGAAGATGTGGGGCAGCGGCAAGTAGCTCAAGTGCACGTCCTCCGCCGTGAAGTCGTCGATGTCCGAGCACTCCAGGTTGGCCACGGCCGCCACCAAGTTGGCGTGGGTGATGAGCGCGCCCTTGGGGTCCCCCGTGGTGCCGCTGGTGTAGCAAAAGGTGGCCACGTCGTGCGGGGCAGGGGGGGTGTGCTTGGCCCGGTGGCGCAGGCCGAATCCTTCGGCTTCAAGATGGCCAAAGCCCACCACTTCGGGCGTAGTGACAGCGCCGTTTGGACCCTTCGTAGCGGGGCGAGCTTTCACGCTAGGATCAATCGCCACGACGAGCTTGAGCTGAGGGCATTGTTGTGCTACCGAGAGGCAGGCCTCGACTTCCTTGTCCCCAAAGCACACCACCACCGACGCGCCGGTCTGCGCGAGCACAAAACTCACGGTTTCGGGCCCTAAGGTGTCGTACAGGGGCACCGTGGCTCCACCAGCAGCGAAACAGGCCTGTTCGGCCACTACGAATTCGGGGCAGTTTTTGCTATACACGGCCATGAGCGTAAGGCCCTGTAGACAAATCAGAGAACAAAGATCATACAAGGTTCCAAGGACAACGGCCACTTGAGATTTGAAGGCACGAATTGCAAGAGTCCTAGATATGAAGTACACTAGATTATATGTATCGACAGCGAAAAAGCACGAGCTTAAAAGAGTCGTGCACTATTGTGACGACGCTGCCTCTCAAACGCGCACCTCATCATTGGGTGCCCACGCATCTCGAGCAGCCAAAGCACTGTGCAGCGCGTCCACTCTCGCTAGGACTTCGCGGTAAGTGGAGAACACGTAAGGTCCTAGCTCTCCACTGTGCGTGTCGATGGGGCGCCAGCCCAAGCATGCACCGCCTGGCGACACGAGGGCTCCGTGGCGGAACACTTCGTAGGCCGAGCGGCAACCTATATCCCAAGCAGAAAAACAGAAGACGTTATAGAAGGAAATTTGAGTGAATGTAGGTAAATGTCGCCTGCAAGGGTGCTTTGTACACCGAGATCGATAGGGTCGAATCTAGATCTTATGGTGTTGCCTCGACGCTACGCACCGCCGCGAACAGTAACTTGCGCAGTCGCATTGTATGCGTTCCTTCGGATGTGACCCTCATTTTCAGTGTCCGAATCTGGCACAACAACGCTGTACTGTGGAAAGTAACTCATCTACGTTGTACTGAAGCTAGCTTTGTCACTTAAAGTAGAACCAGAAGCTAAAGCCTTCTAAGATAGCCGGCTTTCACCTCCTTCCTTCCTATTACTACAGAGTAACTACTTGAAACTTTCTTCCTTTTGTCAGTCATCATGTCATCATCAGACGACTCAAAAATCGAATGGTCAGCTAATAATAAGCTCGGTCATCAGTCGTCATCAGCTCTGAATAGATCAACGTAGAGTTGATGTTTTACTGACCAGATCAAAAAGTGCCTACCAAAGGAAAATGTCTGTGTGTGTGTGTGTCTGTCTGTCACATCACATTCTTATCTGGGTACATATGTTCTGACACCTTACGTATGTTCTGACACGTTGTCACGTCACTGACATCAACCATGTTCTGACACGTTGTCACGTCACTGAAATCAACTACGTTGATCGTGGCGCGGCGGCGCGCGCGCCGCTGCAGTTTGATAAGGAGTCGCGTCGTCGCGTCATATCTGTATCTAAAAAGTATTGCAACAATTAACTTCTGGCCTTCTCCACGTTGCCATAATTAAGGCAGCCTTCTATTTTTCGCTGAAGAATTCGCCTAATCGACTTCTGTTGTCACCTGCGTCCAGGCTAGCCTCTGTGGCAGCTGTCCGTGGAACGTGCGGCCCTGTCTAGAGACCATTTTACTGGCGCGCGAATAGGTACTTTCGTTCTTCCGAACGAGATTAGTCTATGGCAATTCAGATCTTCGCAAGCAGGCTTATTTCACACTAGCTTAACATACAAAGGCTACGAAGTATTCCCTCTTTTAGTCGATGCCTCGCACAGTCTTTCAAATAGTAACCCTAGTAGTAGCCGTACTGTCCATTGTAGCAGCACTCTTAGCTCAAAGCGGCACATTCGACCGAAGCGATTTTGCGTTAAGAGACTATGGCTCCGTGGTGTTGTCTGCAATTCATGTTGCTTCATGTCCTTTGAAGTTGGCTGGGCAGCTGCTCAGTTTACAGTGGCCTCCGACATGCCAGTCACGCATTCAAAAAGTAAACCCTGAACAAGTGGTTGAGACAGCAATGACACAGCCTGATACGCAGCCGCCGCCGCCTCCTCCTTTAGCTTCAGCCCCTGAATTAACGTTTGATACCAATGATCTCGCTGCTTTTGATGGCCGCTATAGCATTTTGAATCCAGCGAAACTAATTTACTTGTCAGTCGGCGGTATTGTGTTTGATGTGACAGCGGGAAAACGGTTTTACGGCCCTGAGGAGCACTATTCGTGCTTCGCTGCCAGGCCGTGCACGCGTGCACTATGCAGCGGATCTCTAGAAGAAGCTGATATGAACGACGATGTCGAAGATTTCAGCGAAACACAAATGAAAGAAGTCTTTTCGCAGGTCGAGTTTTACACGAAAAAATACATCAGAGTGGGTGTCTTGCGAGATCGGCAGCTCTTTGTCGACCTTGGAATCAAATGAGGTCAGTCATAACTGTTTAAAATTTGCGCTTAATTGAAATGATTGTCCTTGTTTTCTTTTGCCTACTTTTCGTGATCAGCATTAGATGTGCTGGGCCTGGATATCCCCAGCTTAGTATTCCTCACGGACGAAGAGCGAAGCGACTATATATCAAGCATAAAATCCAACTGGCAGCTGAAGTGGGGGGTGGGGTCAATTTCCACAAAAGCACCTTTTTAGCATGTTTTGGGTAATTTTTCATTAGAAAGGCGTCTTATTCGCCATATAAGTCGTTGATACGTCGCATGTAGCATGACGTGTAATTGATACTTACAGCTTACAGGCCGCGAAATAAATATCGCAGTGGTACAGTGGCAAGGCCGTATGAACTCGGTTAGAGGGCACCCCGTTTTGATTTTCGCATAAAAATGGCCAATAAGGGTATAATAATAGAAGTGTCCCCTCAGCTGCCAGTTGGTCTACATAATAAAATTTTAGTTCAAAATCTATGCCACAACTGACAGAGCCAAATATCCTGGCTCTTCAAATTCAAAGTATTACGTATTACGCCTAAGTAATTTTAGACAGGCCCCGAAGGGCCGGAATTAGAAGACTAACAGGTAGAGAAGAAAAGCAAAGCAGAGCAAACTAGACCTAAGAAGCTAATCAGGCGCACATGCCCGAGTGGCCATGGAAGTTATTTAATTACAATTTTTTTAAGGCTCGAACACCAGCGATCACTATTGGACCACTGTTCTACATATATGAATAAACCGATTGAAATTCAATTGATATTATAATCGATTGAAATTTGGTTGTGACTAGTGGCTATCAAACTTTCCTTTTACTTCCAAGGACTTTTCCATGTAGAAAAGTTAATCCAATTGTTATGGTCGCTGATTTGGCTTCTGCCTGAACATAATTCGGCTTCCGAAAAGCCGGTGTTATAAAGGGCTCTGTGTTTGCGAGCCAGTTCTAGACCGATGTAAGAGGAATAAAGCCGCCGCGGCGAATGATTGGGGCAGGAACTCGAACTCGACCTAATACAACCCCAAATGAAACAGAACCCAGTACTGCGGGCAGAAGCGCACGCGCGTGAGTTGCGCTCGAATAAAATCGCAATGAGGATGGTGTGTAGAGAGAGCAGGAAGCATAACACTTCCACCCCCCTCTAAAGAGTGAACTGTTCGTGAAATATTAGCAAATGTTGTCACGCAATTGCTCGGGGATAGGCAGCACTTCTCCTGGGTCGCCTGCGAGACTTCGTAGTAGCCCCCTCCTCTGCGGGCGGATTAGTTGTAGTCTGCGCTGCTTTGCTTTTTATCTCTACCTGTTAGCCCTCTAATTCCGGCCCCTCGGGGCCTCTGTGTGAAATAATTTTGAAACCAGACATAAGTCGTTTCTGCGTCTGTTTGACGTCCAAGTGGTGAGGCACAAACCCCGCGAAGGAAGTAAGTGGGTACTCAAGAGCCGGAGATCCCCACGGTCGCTACATTAGAGCTAGCTATATGAGTCAGGCGCTTGGGATTGAATTAAATCCAAGAAACCTTTACAACGATTTCAAAGATAGAGGTATATACCTCAGAGAAGTACGTGAGTTCAGATCTCAGGGGTACTCTATTTTTTTTCTGAAAATGTTTAACTCCCGTGCTAACAAATCGCAGGTGAACGCACCGTGGAGGCTACTCGCAATCACCGCAATTCTTCGCGTTCAACGGCTGCGCCAGCAAACTCGGCGGCGGAGTCGGATCAAATCGTCTCTGCAGCGGAACCTGCTGCGATGGACGAGGAGACTATCGCTCTATCGCCACTATCGCTTCTCAAGCGACTGGGAAAATCGTCTCTCGAGCTACTGGGAAAGCACGCCATTGTGTAGTCTCTTGAGGCAAGTACACGGCCGCTGTGGTCTTACTTATTCCATTCGCTCTCTACAGGGCTTCTTTGGTCTTGGAGCGTGCCATAAAGATGGTTCTGTGTGTATGCCTGTGCCCTAGACCCAGAAGTAGAGAAGGCGCTACCGCGGCCTAAAGTCCTGGCCGCGGAGCTGTGTATACTTTTCTCTAGACAGCACAGGGCAGGGAAATCCTTCATGAAACTGTTCCGAAGGTGCGAAGGGCCGGACTTTGAAGACAAACAAGGAGAAAAACAAAGCAGCTTATACAAAAAGAGTTACTACTACTTAAAGAGGGGCCACATTAATTATCAGCTAATCAGGCACACATATCTGTACCCTAGAGGCCAACCCTGTGATACTCTCCATTAATTGTTGTTTAGTTCGTGGTTCGTTCGTTGGTGTCCGACGTACCTTTTTGGACGGACCAGTGTATGAAAAGAAGTGTTTTTGCTCATTTCGTATACTAAAGTCGCATACCAGCGGGGTGAGGAGGAGAGGAGGACCACGGGCACGGCAGCGGGCACCACAAGAAGGACGCGCATCAAGACGTGGAGAAAAATCACCAACTGTTTGCCACTGCGAACTCATTGCTCATGGCGCCCCTAAACTGCGCATCGCGCGGGCACCTAAACTTATAATCCTTTATATCAAATGGAATTTCGTTCGTGGTTTGTTCGTTCGTTCGTTGGTGTCCGCCCTTTTTTGTACCTACTTACAGCAGGGGACACCCTAAAACCAAAGGGTGTCTCTTGCTTACAGTACTGTAGTGCAGATCTATTGTACATGTGAAGATGTGCAGTAAACAAAGATCGCAAGGCGGCACGCACCACGGGCAATGCAAGGGCACTCATCCACGGGCATCTCGAGGCCACGCACTAAGATGCCAAGAACACGCACCTACTGCTCTGCAGCAAACACACTTCACATTTCTTCGAAACCGTACATCGCGCGGGCACCTGAGCTTGTATAACGAATCGCCAAATCAAAAATTTTGTGAACCAAATATGAATGTGGTTGTTTGAAGCAAGGGGATTACTTTGACTGGGAGCGAAACGAAAAAACACTCGTGTATGAGGTCCCGACCACCACATTTTTAGCACCGTTCTAGCTTGATGTGCACGCACCAAAGATGAGGATCATCACAGCTTAAA
>Ga0307930_1003515_pt1 | contig 11476 bp, 10 predicted proteins | sample OrgLakmetageno46_FD_203161 | JGI IMG/M metagenome (GOLD analysis project Ga0307930, IMG submission 203161) | Saline water microbial communities from Organic Lake, Antarctica - #46 | ecosystem: Environmental > Aquatic > Non-marine Saline and Alkaline > Saline | place: Antarctica: Organic Lake... | reverse complement strand
CGCGGCTCGGACCCGTCAGCTGCTGCTGTACTCGAATTGGTGCCAGGATAATGCGTGCTGCTGCTGGAACGAGCGCCGTAAAGAGGACGGAGAGGAGGAGCCCCAGCAGCAGAAGCAGCAGAAGCAGCAGGAGCAGCAGGAGCAGCAGCAGGCGTAGTGGCGTTCAAGAAAGCAAATGTCGAGTCTGTGGCCTGGCTGCCTTCTAGACCGTGCGCTGCTGCGGCGGCAATGTAGCCCTGAGCTGCGGCGCTGCCACCGTTCGTGCTGCCGCTGCTGCCGCTGCTTTCCCCGGCACCACTGCTGCTGCTAGTGTTGTGCCCTAATGGGTAGCCGCCATGGTGATGTGACGCAGAAGCAGCAGTCGCATTTGCTGCTTGAGTAGCTGCTGCAAAAGGGTGTGGAGCCGAAGGAGGATTGGCCGGAAGTGCTCTGCTTTGGCCTCCTGTGCTGCCGCTGCCGTTGTGGTTTGCAGTTGGGTTTCCACCGGACCCGTCGAGGCTCCGATCCAGTTCAATCATGTCACGCACGTCCTCCGACGCAATGCTCAGCAGCGACCCCACGTTTGCGTCGCGCAAAGCGGCTGCAGTGCCCGAGCCGCTACTGGGGTTGTGGTTGTTCGGCGTGCCGCGATTGCTGCTGCCGCTGTGGTTGCCGCTGCTGCTGCGGGGGTTGTTCGCTCCCGCGGATTGCACCCGGTACTCGCGCAGGCTCAACGAGTTGCGGCTGTTGTCCATGCCGCTGTCGTAGCGTGCGTCGCGCGCGCCTGGCAAGGTGGCGGCCGTCAACGACGACGATGGTAACATTGAGCTCTGCGCATCGCGCGGGTCTAGATCGCTGCGCCGGCGAAGGGCAGACGCCGCCGCAGACGACGACACCGTGAAAGAGTTGGCCTTGCTGAGCCCAATTCGCCCTGACGTCGTGACCGAGGAGCCGCTGTTGGTGCGCAAGGACCTCGACGCCGCTAGGCAACGGTCCAACGAGTCGTAACGGCCCTCGGCGTTGCGCGGGGTGCCGCGGGTCGAGCTGTGGTCTAAACCGGTGAACGAGTTGACGCTCGAGTCCAGGCCGCTATCGTATTGCGCCAGCTGTGAGTCCATGTGCATCACCTGCGTGAAAAAAGAAAAAAAAAAGAAAAGAAAAGAAAAGAAGATATTGGAGGCAGCAAGTCCAACAATACAAATAATTTCCCCAGATTTCTGATATTGACCTCAATGAAATGAGCTACCCTTCTTATGATTTCTCTTTCAATGCATGTGCGCATTGATGTGAAAATGAACTTTGCCAATAGTTTTTACCATGGAGCGATGCAGGTCGAGGTGCTCTGCCATTTCGGACTCCAGCTGCGCGAGGTGGCTCAGCCCAGCCCCCCATACTTCGCCCCTGGTGCCGCTGTGATCGCCTTCTCCGTTGCTGCCCACAATACCGTTGCTCGTTGGCGCTTCGGCGCCCAGCGGCGCCTTCTGCGCGGCACCTCTGCCGTTGTTGTTGCGCAAGTCATCTTTGTGAAGGTGCGACGGAAGTGGCTGTGACACAATGGCCTGTGAGGACCCTTGTTGCGGCGGCGGCTGGCAGTAGGCGTCCCACGCCGAAGTTCCGGTGGAAAAAGGCGCCGAGGGCCGAGGATCAGCACCGTGGCTGATGGGCCCGTCATCGGAGTTAGCATCATGGCTAGAAGGTCCGGTCAGAGGATGTTGCAGCTGCTGGTGTGGCTGTTGTGAGTGCTGCGGATGTTGCGAGTAGTGTTGCGGTGGGTAATGTTGCCCGTAATGTGCAGCGTAGGCGCGCTGTTGTTGTTGCTGGTGGTGGTGCTGGCTGTGCTGCCACTGCTGCTGGTACATCGCGTGCGCGTGTTGCTGCTCTTGGTCTGCCAGGTACCGGTGCTGCTGCTGCTGCGGTGCTCCCCAGTCCGAGCGGTGGTGCCGCTGGATTGACTCTTCCTGCTGCGGATGCGGGTGCTGCTGCTGCTGCTGCCGCTGTTGGTGGTGGTGGGGTGGGTGCTGCTGGTATGGCTGCGGGTGCTGCGGGTACTGCTGCTGTTGTTGCATGTCTGCCTCCACCCCCGCCAGCAGCCGCTGGGCTTGCGCGCACAGCTCTTGTTGCTTGGCGACCGCAGCGCGCGCCGCTTCGAGTTTCTGTTGCCGGTCGGTGACTACCTGAAGCAGCCGCTCGTCGGCGCACAGGCCCGAGTCCAAAATGCTACAAATCAAGCGCTCGCCGTCACTGCCTACGCCTCTCACACCACTGCCACTGCTGCCGCTGCCAGAATTTCCGAGCAGAAACAGGGGAGATTGGTGCGCATTGCTGTTGGCTGAGCTTCCGTTGTTGCCGCCGCCGTAGCTGCTGCGACCGCGGCCGTCGCTCGTGCTCCCACCGTCAGGAGCCGGCATTTTGAAGAAAGGGTGCTGAGAGCCTGGATTAGCCTGCGAGCAAAGAAAGACGGGGCGAAAGCGCGGAGAAGTGCGTGAGGCCACTGTGAACAAAGGTAGCAAATCGCACGAGTGTGGTGTATCTTGTCATCGTTGGCACAAGAAGAAGAAACCCAGCACTAGCGCGGCTCCTTGAAGGAATACAAAGTCGCAATTATGTGACCAGTCGAAGTTAAACTCCTCCATTCCTTTTTTTTCACCATCATTAAGGTGGTTCACACCGGAACACGTCAGACACTCTCGTACCTCCCTATGTGAATGGATCCGGAAGAGTCGCAGTTTCTTGAGGCTGCCTTCAACGTCCTCGGGCTGCATGCCATTCGACGTTGCTGGTAGCATTTCGTGTACCTAGCGGGCGTAGGAGGGAGTGGGGGTGGGGAGGGGGGGACTTATTAGGGTTTGCCCGATGTCTAAGCGGGTCATAACGGAAAAAGTTGTGCTCAGCACAAATTGAATTCGTATCCAATAAGGAGAAGGTATACTCAAAAGCGTAGGGCGCGAGCGTCAAAGAACCAAACAAGATACAATGTAGACATTCTGGTTTTTGTCTGGGCGCTCAAAGTTTAGGTGTCTAAATCGACGTACCGAAGCCGCCGAGGCATTGTGAAGGCCGACATCAAACACTGCAAACGAAAAATACAAACCCCAACAACAGCAGCAACGACCACAACCAAGGGGGAACAGCTCAAGTGCTCAGGCGTATATGCAGGCAGTTTTTAAGCTGAGTTGATATTTACTGCGCCCTTGGCGTTACATAGTACCTGCGGAGATGAAATCGACGTGAAGCCGTTCGGACCACACGAAGCGCTTGCGCTGCTTTTGCTTGGCCAGCGCAGCATCGCGCGGCAGCGGCGTGGGCTCTGCATAGTCAGCAGTGAGCGGTGCCTTCCGCTTCGCAGCTGGCCTCCGAGAAGGAGGCATTATATGGCGCGATCAGCCGAAGAAATCTTTAGAGTGGGCAAGTATAGCTATTATGCACTGACCACCGACCACCCATGATCCCATGATTGAAACAGTGAAACACAAGAGGAGAAACAATCAACGAAACCAATCAGAGTTCTCCCGGGGGTTGCAAAATCGGGCAGATTCTTCACAGGTTTTTGGAGAATTCTAAGAATCTTTTGCTTAGTGTGGGTCAAAATTGGGTCTCATTTCGAATCTATTATCAAGGGTATCTACTACTACAGTAGTAGTACCTTGCTATCATGCACCCTCGCTGCTCGACTGCTCGAGGATCAACCCAATAACTAATCGATACCTAACGTTACGAGGCCCCCGAGGTGAAAACACAAAGCCATTGCCATGAAGCCAAACATAAAGTTGACTCAGTAGCACTTTCACTTACAATAGCCTGCTAATTACACGCTGAAGGAACTTACCCAAATTTATTTCATGAACAGTTTCCACTTTAGAGAGGGGGGGGTCCAAACTTCCTCGCCTGTACACGATTCCTATTTACGATTTTGACTTGCGCGCAACGCACGCGCGTACACTTCTGCCCGCAGCACTGGCTTCTGTGTCATTTGGGTTTGTATTAGTTCGAGTTCGAGTTCGTAATTTTCCCTCAGGCCAGGACAAGCCAAATCCAGACGGGGAAACTGGTACGTAGGAAAAGCAAGCACACGTCGACCTCCAGGCCAGGCGCCTGAAAATCTCTGCCGTCTGCACTACGCCCTTGGTCGATCTCCTTGTGCTTTTTGAGACAGGCCCCGAAGGGCCGGAATTAGAAGGCTAGCAGGTAGAGAAGAATAGCAAAGCAGCGCAAACTAGACCTAAGAAACTAATCAGGCGCACATGCCCGAGTGGCCATGGAAGTGATTGTAGCGGCCCAAAGTGGCGCGCTCCTTCATGCTCTGAGAGTGCAGCTCAAAAGAAGAGTTTCCGCCCGCAGAGGAGGGGACTACAACGAAGTTTTTTGCTATATTAACCTACGAATTTTCATTCCGTAACACCAATGTCTGCGCCAGTGCACTTTCGATTCGTAAGGAACCCCGGGGCAAGGAAGAGCGGGTTATTTCGGATTGTAATCGCCATTTACATAGCCATGCGGTTGTAAGTGCCTGATTAGCCCCTCTTCAAGTATAAGCCGTTTTTAGTGCTTTGTTGGATTGGATTATACCCCCCAATCGCAAAGAGTTATAAGCGAATAGCAAAAAGCTGCATATTGATAATACCTCCAGAACAGGCCTGGCTGTGCTGAGTGCCCTTTTGCGTAATGCAATATTCATCTATTTCTTTCATTGAGCCTGCAGAATCAATTCACAGGAGGGGGCATAGCCTTCGAGTACGTCCGCGATCTCCACTCCGCCCTATCCTTTGCTACGACACGCCATTCCTCGAAGCTGACCGGAAGCAGTTTGAACTTTTTGTTTCTCTGTGAGCCCTCTAATTCCTGTTCTTAGGGGCTCTTATAGCTTATAGTTCATCTCTTTTTCTCGTCCTTTTCTTTCTTCATTTAATCTTCTAAGTGCTTCAGTTGCAATTCATGAGCCCAAGTCCGAAGCCCGAAGTCCGAGTGGACTCATCAGGCATTCGGCGGTACAAAGATCGCTCTCCGTGGTGTCAAGTTTTTGCTCCAAGTGACACGCATAATCCCAGAATGCCACGCGCAGTCACTTACACTAGCCCTGCTTTGCCTATTCTTCGGAAAGAACGTATCGCCCGCCCCCACGAACCACAAAAGGGAAGTTCCCCGGTTACTCAATACCTCCCACATACATCGACGCATTATCACCATTTTCACTTCCACTTCCAATTGCGGAACGACCCTATCGAGAACTAGAGAGATAACGGGGGTTAGTTGGGAATTTGGCTTCACTAGGACTAGTGTATTTCGGGTTAATTCGCATCTCGTAACATTTCCACTTCAAGTTACCACGGCCGCTCTTGCTCTCGGGGCCTTGATTATTGAATGCTATTCCGCTTCCCCTTTCTGAATGATGGCTCTCTAATCCCACATCCCAATCCTCGCGGGGCTTGTGTTTAGTGTTTTTCACACAAGGCCTCGGCTTCAAGGGCTTCGGAGTTCGAAACGGAGAAATCCCGTGTTGTGTTAATCATTACAAATTGCACTTCCGAATATTGGAAATGGATTCCGGGAGGGAGATGCTATTTGCTTTGTTTGTCGGATCAGAATTGCTGCACACACCCAACGTCAGAAGGAAAGTACCCACCTAAATTACACCGACGCATGACACAGGGCAGTTCACAGCTAGCCCACTGAGACGGCTGCAGACCCGTTTTTCGAATTACCCATGCAATGATCATATCATCGCATCAAGCGCGCTTGGCTGCGGCCTTCTTCAACTTTTCCTCTTCTTTCGCCTCTTTTGCTTCGGCTTTGGCTGCCTCCTTTGCCTTTTTGGCCTGCAACTCAACCCACTTCGCTCGCTGCAGTCCGCGCTGGTCTTCCTCCACGACATATCTAGTGAAAATGAACGGCGACAACAACAAAAGAAGTACAGCACAGGAGATCCACGAAAGAAGTTACGGCATATGCGCGAGGAGAACATGAATCGAACATCGTCATAAACGATTGTAAAGTGTGCAACAAGAAATGCGATGGCACTAAAAAAGTAGGCAGAAAGGTAGGATGCGGATGCCTTAAGCGTGCTTAGAACTATTGCAGTATGTGTTCCCGAACCAGAAGCCACTTACTCAGCGAGCACAAGGAGGCCATCGCGGTAGGTCGACGGAGCCAAGGTGAGCGCAGCAGCGGCGGCTTCGTCGCGGTGCCCAACCGCTGCTTCTTCGGCCGCGAGCAAAGCAGCTTGGCCAGCCGGGCCCTGGGAGATGGAGATGGCGATGATTAGGCAACCAACGCCGGAATCAAATGAAGCAGAGGCAATCACGTATACACATTATTGTAGAATTTAGATGAAACATTATGGGGAGCCCTTTAAGATAGATGTGTACACACGCCATCCTCTGCTAGCTAGAAAATGAAGTCACGTATTGTTTTTAAATTACCTGCAAGATCTCAACTGCTTTGGCGGCGGCGCCTTCCTCGTCTTCACCGCTCGCTGCTGCTAGGGCAAAGGCGTGCAAGCTTGGCACGTCCGCGGCGGCCAGCACGAAGGGTGGCAGCGCGCCAATGGCCAGCAACAAGCTCTTCGCATCTGCTGGCTGAGGGGCTGAGGCACCGTCACTGCTTTTTTTCTCCATTGGTGGTGCTGTCGTGGTTGCTGCGGCTGCCGCTGCAGCGGCGGCAAGGCCAGCGCGGTAAGCGGCAATGTCAGCGGTGATTTGGTACGAACAGGCCAGGTGGTGGCCGTAGCGCCACGCCGCGGCCGCCGCCTCGCTGTCCGAGGAATGGCCCGCCAAAATGGCGGTGCAACGGCACGCGTCGGCGAGCAGGGACGCGGTCTTGAGGGACACGGTTTCGAAGTAGTACGCCAGCGACAAGTGGTCTTCCGGCGTGGCCATGGCCGCCATCACGTCGCCCCGGCACATGTTCTCCAAGCTGGTCCCGATGATGCTCACCACTTCGGTGTTGGTGAGCCTCGCCAGCTGCACCGACGAGCGCGCCAACAAAAAGTCCCCCGCCAAGAGGCTCACCTTGTTGCCCAGCTCCGACGAGTACATGCGGTGGGCCACGTTGCCCGCGTCGGCCACGTCCATGTCTTCGAGCACGTCGTCGTGGATCACTTGCGCCGTCGCCATCATCTCCACGATCTCCGCGAGCTGCAGCTGCTTCGCGTTCGGTTTGCACTGGCCTTCACTGATCCCTGGGGCATCCCCTTCTTCCGCCGCCGCTGCTTCTGCCGACGCTCCCAGCGCGCGCGCCAGCAGCAGCACGGTGCCCGGGCGCCATGCCCGCTCCCGCCGCTCGAAAAATTCCCGGGCAGCTTCCTTCAAGAGGGGGTTGGTGCTTCCCTCCATGGTTTTGTCTTTTGACCCAATTTGCCGATCCACAAGCTCTTTGATGTGGTTCTATCCACAAATATAAAAAAGAAAGTAGAAATGAGGATGTAATGATGCTGCCAAGTATTGTACTAAACTTTCTTTCTTGGGGCGCGCGATCTAGGTAACAGAAGAAACGGCAGCCGTCGTCATCATGCGCACCTTTAAGTCTTTGAGGTCTGTGCGGACAAGCTCGAATGGCTCGGCGGCTAGATCTTGCGATACACTACTACGCTTAATGCTGTGTTCGTGACCGGTGTGACTAGAGACACCGGAATCGTGTGCCTCTGCGTTGATAGCAGTCGGCGACGCCATTGTTGCGGATAGGCTCAAGGGCTGCTGGAACGCAGGGTGTAAGCTTCCAGTAGCATGTGGACGATAGGCAGGTGCTCTAGAGGTGAAGAATCCTGATGTCGGCGAAGCGTGCAGTACAAGCAAAGCTGCCAGAGCACGACGGCCTATCATCAAGGAGGGGGGAACATAAACATAACAACCAACGAAGTTCATAAAAGTCTAATACTCGAATAGTTCAACACCACGTGGTCTTAAAAATGATAGGAAATAGGACAAATGAATACCAGCACGACAGCATGACACTGCAGGTGGAGTACGAGCTTTGTCCATGGAAAAACAGTCGCGATGTAGAAGAATCGAGGGGCACTTTCGATTGAAATTGAGAACAACTACGCTTAGGTGGTCATGATGGGTCGTCACTCTGACGACATTTCAGCAGCAGCTGTTGAGCTGTATTGAGCTTGCGTGACATCAGCTTCTGAAAAAAAAAAAATCGGGAAACTAGCTAGCCAACTTAACTCAAAAATTTGTACAAGATTTTCGGGGTTTCCCTCCATTTTCACGACCGTCGTGTTCCAGCATTTTACCAAGTGATTTTACCAAGGATTTTACTGCGAACACTATCTGTAGTACTGCAGTTCTGCAGTAGTCGTCTAGTCTGCAGTTTAGTTGAGTCTTGAGCTGAAGCTAGTAGCTGGACGCTAGGCTTTTGGTATTCACACAGAGTATAAGTCACCTGGCGGAGCTAAGACTGACTCACTGTTGCACTGGCTTAATTGCTCGAATACGCATTTGACTAGCTCACCTTCAAGCTGTCTTTGTACAGTAGATACGCCGTTCGTCTATTCTGAGCCACTCGCTTGTTCAGGGAATTATCTTCTACTACAGAAGCTATAGCTAGCTAGGAAGTCTTTTCGAATAACGCATCGGGCAACAATGGCCGCAAATACGTTGATCCAGTGGCTAGTGGGCGAGTTAAGGGTTCTTGCCGGCTTCGATGAAGTCGAGGAAATGGCAGAATACTTGCTCACCCTACCGAATGACGCTCAAGGTCTCTCGACGTACTTAGGAGAACTCCTTGGATCAGGCCCTGCTACTATAGCGCTTGCTAACGCGCTCGTTGCACGACGAAGTGCCGCAGCTTCGTCAAATACCAGTGACTCGGCCTCCGGTGCTAGTGGCAACTATGCGGGGAGCAGTAGCAGTGGCCGAGGCATCAGTGGCAAACCAAGCAATGAAGCTGCGCGAGTGCCCAAGCCGTCGAAAAGTGCTAAAGCGGCTGCGGGGCCTCTCGGGAGCTCTTTTGCCAGCACACCTGGCTTAGTACCCACCAGCGGCAATATGCCCCTCCCTGCGCCACCCCAGCGCAAAAACGTCAGTCAAAAGGAGCGCGCTCGACTGAATCGCCAACAGGGGAGCGGCAACAGCGCCGCCGGCAGTGGCGGTGGCCGTGGGGCTGCGTTACCTCACGTCGGTGTATCGGTCGTGAAAAAGCAGAAAGGCGAAGAGAAATCGAAAGCGGAAGAGGCGGGCGAGGCTGAGGCTGTTGCTGCTGTGGCCGCCGCCGAAGCAGCCGCCGCCATTGAACTAGATGACGAGGGGTTTCAGGTGGGTTTTGGGTTACGACAAAAAAGCCGAGCAAAAGGACGAAAGATAGAACACGCACATCCATGAGGAACCTTTTAAATGAATCTGTGTCGTGTTGTTGTTGTTGTAATCATTCTTCTCTGCCTTTAGTTCCCTGCGTAAACAAACAGGTTATGCCCGAGACGTTTGTCGAAACGTCGACGGCAGAGGTGCGCATGGGCGTGACGCGCGACGGCCAAGCAGTGCTCGCCAACTGCCTCCTGTGCGGCTTCATCAATTTAGTCCCACTGTCTGCGTCGCTACAGAAGCAAGCGCGCAGTGAAGCGGCCACCAACAAGGAAGCCGCCCTGGCCGCTGCTGATTTGTCCACCTCCAACACGAGCGCGCCCGTCACCATGAGCGTTGATGCTTCGTTGCTGCGAGGGTGCTGGACCACGGGCACCTCCTCGGCGTGCGCCAGCTGTGGTGGCCCGCTCGAGCGGAGCGCGCAAGGGTGCGGGAGCGCTGAGGGCTATGCGAGGGCTGCCGCGCTGCGAGACAAGCTGGTGCAGTTCGACGCGGACGCCGTGGAAAGGCAGGCCGTGTACGACGACGAGTCCGACTATTACACGTCGGCTGCGTGGCTGAGCGACCTCGAGCGCGAGGAACTCATGGTAAGATTGAACGTCACTTTTGAAAATTGCTTTTTTTCGGCACACCTTCTTCTTCTTGGATTAGTCCGTTTGATTACCGGCTTGGGTCTTCGTGCTCGTGCCCTGCCTTTTTAACTCGCCCGTTCTATCAAATTCTACACGTGTGCCCCGAGCCTTTTCTCGTTCATTTCATTTACTGTTGACCCACCTCTTGTTAGGCTCGCGACGCAGCTCGCCACAGCGCCATGCACGACCGCTCGTCGAGGCATATGTCGTTGAGCCTTGACCTTGCCGGCCGCCAGCTCGTGGACGCGTCTCCTGAAGGCTCCTTGGATGCCGCGCGCAGGCGTTACGCCGAGGCCCAGCAACCGTTGCAGCAACAGGCCGCCCAGAAGGCGGCTGGAGAGCGGGCACTGCGCACGGCGGGCATGGAGAACCTCAATCGGATCGTGGACGCAACCTCCTCGGGAAGCAGCGCAGACGCCGCGCGGAGGCGTTACGCAGAAGCCCAGCAGCCTCAGCAGCAACAGGCTGCACAGCAAGCTGCAGCGGAGCGGGCGATGCGGATGGCGGGCGTGGACAAGGTCAAAGCAAACCTGGACGACGGCTTGTGTGGAGCTCCTGATAACGCCGACAGCAGTGCCAGCGGTTGCAGTGGTGCTAGCGGCAGCGGTGGCGGCGGTGGAGCCAGCGTAGGGGGTGGTGGCGTGAGCGGAGGCAACTCTGTGACAGCTGAAGCTGAAGCTGGTGACTTCGCAAATGCGACCTTGACGGGCCGTTCTCTCGAGGTGGCCTCTGCGCTTGGCAGCCTGTTCACCAACCGCGCTCGTAAAGATCCAAACAAAGCAGCTGTTCCAATCGGCTCCTCCTCAAATACTGGAAAGGGTGGCGGTAGCAACAGCAGCAAGAAGCAGGGCAGCGCGTCGAACCCCGCTGGAGCTGGAGGAGAGTCTATCGCAGGGCTGGAAGCAGCATTAGCACCTTGGCGTCCAGAGCAGCGGCGTCGCAAAGGAGTAGAAATTGGCGGTGGCTTAATTTAGACTCTGAGCAGAATGGTCAACCGTCTTGTTTTTGTTCTACTTCGAGGGAACTTTCAGGAAATCGGCTAGCTCGCTTTTCTTGTTTCTCCTTGGAACATGGAAACTTCTACATCGCGCACAGCAACACAAACGGGTTTTTGCTTCTGAGAACTAGTTCTTATAGTTCCTTAACCTTTTTCTGAGTTCCTAGCTTACTCGTGACACATCGATGCTTCTTTATTACTATTATTATTCTTTATTATTATGCTTGTAAGTCTAGTCTAGTCTAGTCTAGTTAATACTCTCCCAAAAACAAAGAAAGGCAAGTACACAGCAGGCACAGAGGCACATAAAGAATGCACTTGAGCTGCAAATGCGCTAGCGAATTCGCTCCAGAAGGCCAATTAAGGCTCCAATTGGCGCCTTTCCTCCGAACAAGTCGGCGGGACTGAGTGCTCGTTCGTGTGTCACGTCCCAGGTCCACGAGGCAATTCTCTGGGCTATTTCTTGCCCCAGCAGGGCATCGTCTCAATGTTTTTCTCAGGCGCCGGGCGCCAGCCGATCTCAACATCGCCTGTCCTCTTTCTTGCTAACGCAGGATGGATCACGTGGCTGC
>Ga0307930_1003513_pt1 | contig 11478 bp, 6 predicted proteins | sample OrgLakmetageno46_FD_203161 | JGI IMG/M metagenome (GOLD analysis project Ga0307930, IMG submission 203161) | Saline water microbial communities from Organic Lake, Antarctica - #46 | ecosystem: Environmental > Aquatic > Non-marine Saline and Alkaline > Saline | place: Antarctica: Organic Lake... | reverse complement strand
ACAAAGACTCATGTACGGAGTTAATTTAAACGTGTTAGCGGAAAGGCGTGCCGCGTTACACTTCAAGGCGACGCGACTACAAGCCCGTGCGGTGGATGCTGCGTCAAGAATTGACGCCTCGAACGTCGGCGCTTCCTTTCGTTTCCAATTTGTGGCCAAGGTCATCCGCTGTTGCCGGTTCACTTGTCGCTGACGGCTGCTCCGGGAAGGCGCGGGCAGTTCCACAGGCCTCGCAAGCCATGGCAGCACGATTCTCTAACGTGCACACGGAGCAGGTCCAAGGCCCAGCCGCCTTTGCGCTGGCTGCAGCCTCTGCTTTCATGGCAGCTTTGTTGGCTCGTGCGACCTTCTGCGCGTTCGCTTTTGCCTTTTTGCTCATCTTGGCAGACTTCGTTCCGGCTGCAGAATCGGCAGCAGCAGCAGCGCGCTTCTTTTGGCTGGCTGCTGCCTCTTTCTTCGTGGCTTCTGTTTGCAGCAAGTGCTGAATGTCTTCCTCGGTGACGGCCTCAGGATCGGCCCCACGAGGCAAATTGCAGGCCACGCAGATCGCAGCTTTAGGGCATCTTTCCTTGGAGAGCGCCGTTTCGTTGTCCAGCCCGCACTCGGGCCGCCTGCACCGCCATGACATTTCTGAGCCTGAACAATATTGGGAGGGAATAATGGGAAATGACGAAATAATTGATAAGAGTTTCTGGCAGCATTCGAAGGAACATACGACATCCCTCACACGCAAGCACGCCTGGAGAAGAAACACAAAAACCTATACAACACGTGTTCCAGCCTACGACTGCAGTACGCAGCTGTCCTCGCACCTTTCACATGGCTGCATAGGACGCACGCAGGGCTTTGGCCAGGCACCAAACCACCTCCACCACCAACAGATCCAGAACTGTCACCGTACACGGGCGCGTCATTCATTGTGCTGCACTTCTGGCACGGCCAGGACCCGTCTTCGCGACTTGCTGCTTCGGCCGCCGCCAAGCGCGCTACCTCCAGCGCGTGCTTGTCAGGCGGCGTGAACCACCAATTAGCCGCTAAGCAACGGCCCCGGGTCACCACCGCATGCCACCATTTGGGCGGCACCAGGAGCAGGTCGCCTAGGCCCACGGTCACCGAACGGAAACAAGCGTGGGCAGCGGCATCGCGGGCTGCGTCAGCATCGGCTAAGGGCCCTTCGGAATGAGTCGCGCCCCTTCCATCACTGTTGTTGTGCAAGCTGGCAGGCCATTCTTCTTGCTGTTCCCAGCTCCCACTGCTACTACTCGAAATATTGCTACTGCCACTACTGCTGATGCTACTATTGCTACGGTTGCTGCTGAGACCCCTGCAACTGCTGCTGCTGCTGCTGCTAGATGCGGTAGGCTGAAGCCATGGTTTGAAGCCAGAGGTGTTGGCCAGATAACCAGTGCGGAAGCGCAGAGGGCCTCGCACCAGAGGGCTCGCTTCGGGAGGCGCCAAAAACCACTCTTTTTCGCCGCTGCCTCCCAAAATGCTGACTGTTGCATAGTCGTCTATGTAGGAATGTATTACACAAATATATATTGTTGAGGTAGCTTGACATCTCAATGAATCAATGAAAAGAATCAGTGCAATTACGCAATCGCCCCAGAGGTAAGTGAAAGAGAAGGATGGGAGTTTCTTACCGTAATGTAAAGGCGTAGTTACTGGGCGACCGCTAAACCATAGAGCCACATTGCTACACTGATAGCCTTCCTCTTTTAAGGCTGAGCATACCGCTGAAAAGTGGCCTCGTGGGTCTAGGCGTTCATCATCGTTGACGGCTGCTGGCGATGAGTCTTTCGCAACGCGCGGTAAAATGCTGCGGAGTTCACCTCGGAATGGGTCGCGTTTCTTAGGCAAATAGGATGCTCGGTCGGTATCAACTTTAGCAACGTCGTAATTTTCGCCGTAAGCAGCTAAATAAGGTACCATTGTACTTGGTTTCCGATAAACAGCGAGAAAGTCACTGAGGGAAAGGCCGGTTGTGCTCGCATGGTCGAACGCAGGTAGAGCATTTGGATCTCCTGACTCATGAACGCCCTTCTTCACGGTCAACTTTTCATTGATGTTCAGTGTTGCCAAGTATGCATCAGTTTCTAATTTTTGCACGAGCGACATGTTATTGCCGAAGCCTCGGAGAACAACGGGAACGTCTTGAGCTAATTGCGCTACCTCCGTTGCAGTAGGCCACTCTCCTTTTTGGAAGACTTGAGCCTGCTGCGACGATGGGCCGCGCTCGTTGCGCCGTCGCGTATTCATCTCAAAATCTTACCAACGAGGCTACCGCGCCTTCGTTTCAAATCAGCGACAATTGTAACTGAGCGGTAAAAGTAATCACGACGACGATGATGTCAGTATTTCGAGTAGATCATCACTAAGCTACCGATTCCCTGAAACAGTGAGAGCCGAACAACTACGCAGCACTAATCGCCTTAGACTTCATTCAGATGATTTAATGTGGAATTCCATTTCCTATGAGCCCACTGAACCAGAACCTCGCGAGCGCCAGGCTTTCGCAAAACTAGGCCTTACAAAAATACGTCAAAAATTTGAACCAAATACGTCAATCAATACGTCAATACGGTAAATCACGTTATATTAGGGCAGATCCCCACTAAATGCATGGCAAACACCGTATATAGGCGTATATTTGATGACGTGTCCACGATGACGTCAGCAGAGAAGTGGATACGTCGCGACGTATTTGACTTATATTCTGGAGAAAATACGTCAGATGTTTTATTGTGGAGCCTATTCGCAACCCTGCTTGGTGAATGGCTTTTGGCGCAACTTCTAAACTTTTTGACGTTTGAAAAAGTGTCCCTTCCCTGTAGTGACGTTTTCTGGAAACGCGGGAAAAAGGTGAAAACGCATAAACGCATGCACAACAAACACGAAATGGGCAAATGAGGACCAAAGCTACCCTAACGAGAGTAGTTTTGCGACATGGAAGTGGTCAACTTTAAGTAGTTTTGCCGTCGGATCCTTTATTGAAGCGAATATCCGTATTGGCCCGTAGATAACAAGAATCATGTCGCTCTCCAACGGCGTCGGCGTGCTTCGTCTCATGGCGACGCAATCAAATATTTTGCCCAATTCAGTGCCTCAAGAGATTAATTTATGCAAGGACCGGACTGTTATCGGACGTAGTAAGAACTGCGATATAACGGTAGATAACTGGCAAAACTTTACAGATTAAATTGATGGTTGCTGATGGTAGTTGCTCTCTTGGAGTATTCGTGATGCTACATTTCCGTAATTACCCTTGTTCCGAATTCTTGCGTTCAGGTGAACCCGCAGCACACAGACGGTTCTACCAACACCATTTCACGCAAACACGTAGCCATTGATCGGCGTTCCGATGGGTCATACGCTTTCACTGACCTCGGTGCGATGAATGGGTCTTTTTTAAACGATCGAAAGACCCTGCAAGCAACCCTAGAACACGGAGACACCCTCCAGCTCGGAGGTGGCGCAGGCATCCCAGAGGGGCACAAGCTCCAGAGCCGAGACGCTGGAATTTGCTACACCTTCTTCGTGTACGGTGCACCTTCGCCGCGGCTTTCCTCGAAAGCGTCACCTCCTCCGGTGCCCTCTCCTGCGAAGCCATTGCTGATTTCTAGCGGATCCACCAAGAGACCGGCACCAGCAAACGCAGCGGCTTCAGATACCGCTCCTGCCGCATCTTCTTTGCCCCATTCTTCTTCTGGGCTTCAAAAAGCTAGCCCCAGCGATGGCGGCGGGAAGCGGCACAAGACCTCGGTGCCCCCAGAAAAGTCGCCATCAAAGCCACTTGGCAGTGATCGAGCGTCACCTGCTGTGCTCGTGTCCCCAAAAGCGGCCCCTGTACGAGCCGCTACTGTGAAGCGCATCAGCTTACAGCAATTCAAAAAAGCAGCGGCTGTCGCAGCTGCAGCGCAAGCCGAATTCGAGGCGTTAGCCACTCACGCGAGTGCTCGAGCGAATGCTGTAAACGATGCTTTGCCACTCGAAGACCATCAGGAGTTGAATAACAGAGAAGGGAGACGAGGTGCTTCTTCTTCCTCTTTTTCGTCAGCGGCCTCGCTGCGCGAGTCGCATGCGGAGAAGCATAAGCATTCAGAAGCTATCGACGCTGCTGCTGCTGCCTCTTCTGCAACCACCCCAGCGGGAAGCAAACGGCGTTCCTCATCAGGTGTCGACGCAAGCGTTCAGGCTGAGGCATTTAAGCCAACTACAACTACTGCTACTACCACAGTGCACGCCCAGGTGCAAACGACGGTGAGTGGCCCCGTGGTAGCGGAGCGTGGCTCGGGCCTCTTGGCCACCATCAGCGCAGGTGCCGCGGACGTAGTGGCGAAAGAACTGAAGTGTGGCTACTGTGGGGACTTGCTGTTGGAAGCGAGGTTATTGCCGTGCAGCCACGGCTATTGCCGGCTCTGCTTTCACGACGCGTTCGTGGCGACAGACACGCCGCCTATGTCATCACCTGAAGGCGCTGGTACAGCAGGTGATGCTGCGGTAGCTGCTGCTCCTTCTAGTGCTCCTAGTGTAGCTGCAAAAGACGCCCAGCACAAAGTAGAACAGTCAGCAGGCGAAGCCACATCAACTCCAACTGCAACCACAACACCATCTCGGCGGCGGCGGTGTTGCGCAGTGTGCCGAGGTCCCGTGCCGCCGGGATTCAAAGCCCTGGCCTCGATGCACTTGGAAAACCTGGTAGATTTAGTGGTGGAGTCTCTGGGCGGTGAGTTGCAGTTGCAGTTTGCCACACGGCGCTCGGAGGCCAAGGCCAGGCTCGCGCAGGAATGCACCCTCATGGGGGGCGACGACGCTGCGGCAGCTGCCGTGATGGAGTCCATCGTGCCGGATTTAGTTCAAAGTATCGAAAAGACATTAGAGGCACCTTTACAGCAGCAACAGGCACATGTGTTGGCACCAGAGGCAACCAACAGTACAACAGCTACCAACGGCCGCGCCACTGCCATAAAAACAAGCCACCAACAACGGAACTTTGGGCGATCGGGAACACCACCGCCTGAGTATGACTCAGAAGCTGAGGACAACGACAAAGCAAAGGGCAATGGTAACGATGGCGAAGAAAGTGGAGACGATGATGATGCCAGAGGGCCAAGGTGTGAAAGTTGCTCTGAACGAGGGCACCACGTAGATGAATGCCCACATCGCGACAGTTCAGAGGACGAAAACAACGAAGATGAAGAGGAAGAAACTGACAATGGTGGTGATTCAGGAGAGGATTATTGACACCTCACGGCCTGACGGCATGATAGCCAGGAAGGTGTGTCTTTGTACTGTTTTTTTTGTTACTCCTGCTGCAGTAATCTCGAGATCTAAGTAATAATATACTACTAGCTAGGGGGAATTCTAGGAGCCTTCAGGGTAGAGTTTACGGGACAATCTACTTTTATGATCTTCTCTCTTAATAGTTGTCTCGTTCGTGGTTCGTTCGTTCGTGTCGTGCAAGGTTTCGATTCCCGTCTCCGCGGAATTCCCGCGCGAGAGCTAAAGGCTTAAAATTTGCTTTACGTGGTATTCCGCGGGTATTCCGCACGGGTTTTCCGTGCCGTAGTCATAATGGCACTGCCAAATCCCCGTTGCGGAAATCACGTCTGAGTGGTAAAAAGTTCCCTTTCTGCGGGAATTCCGCGGAATTTTCCGCAGGAATCCTAACCTGGCGTCCGTGTCCGAAGTATATTTTCGGACCCGATCATAAATTATATTGGAGGAGGAGCGTTTTTGCTCTGTCCGTAGAGCACTTGCACACTAAGAACAGAAAGGAGGGCCACGGATAGCGGATACGGGCACGGGCCACGGGAACTAAAGGACGCGAATCAAGCCACCTCGAAAATCATATTGCTGTGTGCCACAGCGAAGACTCGGAATAATCGTAGACGGCGACTGCGACAGTGCGGTATCCAACAACTTTTTCACCTTTAGTCTAGGTGACTAATTTGATCACCAAATGTTAACCCCCAAGGGAGAGATGGGCAATTTTGATGAAGTAGGTCAGTTCACTAGTCAACTACGGATCTGTAGTTTAAAAATGGCTGTTGCCGGTACTAGGTCAGATCAGGTCAGTTCAGCTGAATTTTGAGACAGCTACTAGGCCAGTTCACGTCAGTTAACACGCCAAAAATGGCTAGTTCTAGTTTATTAGTTCAGGTCTGACCTGAACTGGCGCTGCCCCTGATTCTCGGAAGGAGGCATAGGTTTCGAGTACGTCCGCGATCTCCACTCCGACCTATCCTCTGCTATGGCACGCCATTCCTTGAAGTTGGCCGGTAGTCCTTTGCACTTTAGAGCCCTCTTTATTGTTCGACCCCATGTCATCTAAGGGCATCCATTCGGCCTTGAGTGTGCTACCCAACCAGTAAGCAACTGCCGCGGCGCCCGAGTCATAGGCATCCGAGCGACGTGGCCAGCCCAACGAAAAATCCGATAGTGATAGTAGCTATCAAGGTCCATGACATTGAGCCTTTAAAAAAGAGAGGCTGAGCTAATGTGATGATGAAAGGCATGACGAAGGCTGACACGACACATGCTACGAACACGGCGCTTATGGAAGCTACGGAGTCGGTTGAATAAGTCTTCTCGTAAACACCAAACCTCACACCCATAAAGCGAAGTAGACAGAACGCGAGCTTTGTAAACTTCTCCTTTGAGGTGATTAGAAACGTGTTCATTTCGAAGCAAATTACTCAAAGCGCCAAAGGCTGCCGAGGCTTTGGAGATATGATAGTCGACGTCAGCATCCGATGTGAGCGAATAGTGGATAATTGAACCCAGATACCTGAAACTTTTGGTAAAACTGATTGAGCCAGTATCATCACCAGGAAACTTAGACGTGTTTCCATCCGTGTACCTCTGACGAGGAGACGGAAAATATACCGCTACAGTTTTTGATGCTGCACCACCACGGCCAACATGCAATGCACATAGCTATGAGCCGTGCGGAAAGCTAGGTTCGGTTTCCCGCGGGAAATTCCTCAGAATTCCCGCGGAAAGAGAAAATTTTGCCAATCAGACGTCAGACGTGATTTCCGCGACGGGAATTTAGCAGTGCCTTTATGACCACGGCACGGAAATACCGCGGAAAACCAGCGGAAATACCACGTGAAGTGAAATTTTTAGCCATCGCGCAGGAATTCCGCGGAAAGGGAGTCTCAATCCTGGCGGGAAGTCACACGGTGATCGAGGGGAATTAGAGAGTAGTATTTGCGAAGCCACGATGAGCGGGGGCGTGAAAGGAAGTGACAAGCAGAGTTGTAAGTAGAGCAGTTGAGCGAGCAGCGATTTGTGAATAGTTCTATAGAAGGAACTGGCGATTTACGGTAGTAAATCGGTGTGTATTGAGATCTCATTCGTATCGTCAGTCGTCGTAGAGGCCAACAAAAGAACTCGGAAGTACAGGGGAGACCCCAGAGAGGGAGAAACCCTGAGCGGCTGATCACATAGAGTTATTGTTGGAATTGATGTCTTTGAGCTCGTAGTATCAAGTGCAAGGGCAGCGCCAGGTCAGATGTCAGGTCCCACAGACCTTTAATAATCCAGGTTTATCTTAGCAAATTAGAACACAAGCCTGAACCTTACCTAGAACCTGGTTAGGACCTTCAGAGGGGTAACTTGCACCAAGGGTACCCCTGCTGTGACCTGGACCTAACCTGACCTAACCTGGAAGAAAAATAACGGCAGGAAACCTAATAGACCTCCCTTCTTGTACTGATTTGGCCGAGGTCACAGTGAAAGTGATGATCGGATAAAAGAGGGACAGGGTCCATCGAAGAGAGCAATCAAATAAGCCCTTGTAGCCTTCTTTGCCTTGATACATAGCGCGGACATTATATATTCAGCAGCGAGATTATATTCTTAGTAGCTTTTTGCCTCCTTGAAACCTGGACCTCTAGGTTATTTTGGCGAATTTAAGGCATAAAACTGAACCTAACCTAACCTGTGGCAACTGTAATAATGGCGGAGACCTAACCTGACCTGAACCTGGCCAACAATTAGAAAAGGAACGGCAAGGTTCAGGTTTGGGACTTGGCGCTGTCCTTGATTCAAATGCCAACCGGCAATTGATGTAGTGGTGGAAATCGGGTTGATGTTGCCTGACTTCCGCAACTGCTATCGGAACGCAGAAGCCTCAATCACACCGAGCATCCCGCGTTCGCAATTGTCATAAGCTAGGCACATGCCTAGTTTTATAATTTTCGACCGATTTCCTACTCGCAGAGAAGTCGTCGATAAAACGTCGGGCAGCAGCAAACGATTACGCCAATTGAGGTAGAAGCACTCTTGCCCATTGCGACTCTACTTGCACTACGCCTGCACTACGAAAATTTTATTGAAAGCGCGGCTAAATGAGCCCCTAAATTAGATTATATGATCTATTTTTGAGACAGGCACCGAAGGGCCGAAATTAGAAGGCTGACAGGTAGAGAAGAAAAGCAAAGCAGCGCAAACTAAACCTACGAAGCTAATCAGGCGCACATGCCCGAGTGGCCATGGAAGTGATGGTAGCGGTCCAAAGTGGTACGCTCCTCCATGCTCTGAGAGTGCAGCTCAAAAGAGGAGTTTCCGCCTGCAGAGGAGGGGACTACAATGAAGTCCCTCAGGCGATCCAGAAGTAGAGTCGCCCATCCTTGAGCAATTGCGTGACCCCATTTGCGTGCAAGCTTCCGTCTGAACAGGTCTTTGGCTTCCGAAAAGCCAATGTTGTAGAATGCCGTGATCTATTTTTGGATGTGCGACGTTGGTCTGATTCTGATTTTTGTTACTTTCCCAGGGATGGCACGGGAACAGGGAAACGTAAGTCGCTCGTGTTATAATCACCCCCTTGACCTTAGACCCCCCCCCCCCCCCGGGCCTCGCCCTCACCCTCTTCCAATGGATTTCATTAGAGACCGGAATTGGAATCCGCGCCCCATTTCGAATTGATTACCACCTTCATTCGCTTTGAATAGATTCAATTAAGGCAAAATAGGCCAATTGCGGATATCGGGTGACTTCATATCGCTTTTTGGGAGCCGGCATCAAATTATGTTTATTGGTAATTACAATCCCGCTTCTTTTTGGAGTTTCAATCCGCACATGCGGCATATAGTAAGTGCGCGCTCCAGAAGGTTTCATCTAGCGCCCTTCCTTTGACCAAGTACACGAGGTCTGATTGCTATTGTGTCGAACGTCTCAGGCCCACAAGGTATTTGAACTCTGAGTAATTTCCTAAGTGGTCTACTGTCTACAATAGTCCTGATTGTTATCATTATACAAAAGGACACTCAACTCAGTTACACTTGTACAGGAGGATTCATCTACTTGTTCTTGTTTCTTTGGTGTATGGGAATATCACCCAATCCACTTGTAACTTCAAGTAGTAAGGCACTCACGGACTAAAGCGCCAATATAACGTCAGGCCCTGACTTTACTAGATTTGCCTAGACAGCGGGATGCACATTACGTATTGCTCTACCTTAGCAGCCTCGCCAGCCCGCGATGCAACATTCCCTGTCTTGGTCTTGAGCTGCTGCACACAACGGAATCCGTCTTTAAATGAGCTTTCGGGTACCACGAAAAAAAGCCGTCTTTTCGAGGCCGTGTCACCAATCTCTCTAAGATGCTTCAGCATCACATTCAAGCCAGTGATCTTTACATTGTGCTCGTTTGCAACTGTGACCTGGAATAACCACTCGCGCGACATAAACGAGTCCACCGTTTCCAAGGTGTTGTACATAGGCCGGTAGTGGTGTCCCACCTCCAAGTGATCTAGCTCCGCAAGCCGCCCAAAGACGTGCTCAGTAGACGGCGGCACTTGTATGATAAACTCCTCACCTCTCGTGCGCTGAGCACGAACACTGGGGTCGCGTACGAGCAGCTCACGGCAGCGGAACTCGCCACCCTCCTGCAGCCGCCGAATCGCGTAGCCCTCATAGAGCACACCGCGCAGAGTCGGGAACTCAGGGAAGGTTTCCGAACTGGCCAGGAACGACAACAATTCCTCGCGCCTCACAATGACCATATGTTCTACAACAGCACGCTCGATGAAAGCAGTGCCAAACTTGACCGTCCACTTAAGCATAGAGCCGCCTTCACAAGGGCAAAGGTGGAGCAGGCTGTGAGCCTCATTATTATTCTTACTTCTACCGTAGAATATCGCTGTCTTACACGCCTCGATGTCGATCTGTCTTACTTTCTCCTCGATAGCCAACTTTACATTAAACGACTCCGCCTTTGCTGCCATTTTCAGAATGCGAGGAATACCGCCGGCAATTTTGAAGACCTCGACGACAGTTTGAGAAGTCAATTTAGGAAAGCAAACTTTGCGATAGGCCTGCATTTCGCCCAATGTGCAGACGGGGGCCACAATTGGGGGGCGGCATAGTTCTTTCTCAGAAACCCTCTTCCAAACATCTTCGTTCGGTGACGATGTGAGAATAAAAGGACCAACGCAGCTTTTGAAGTCGCCCTTTTTGAGACCATCGCACAAGTAGACCGTTGAGAATTTCATAAGGGCCTTTCTTGCGTTGTTCTGGTCATGCGAAAATCTGTCGCCCTCGAAAAGCGTCATCTCGCCCGAAGTATCCTGAAACACTATAGCGCCGCTCCAATCCATCTGCGCCAATCGATAGAGAGCGTAGAAAAGGAACATGCTCTTACCAATGCCGGGGGTGCCGATAAGAACGTCGCCTGCGATGTCATCATCGTCCGAAAAGGTGCTCAGACTAGCCCTCTCCCACCAGTGGTCGAAAATTTTCGTAAAGCACGGACGCACAAGCAGGAATCTCCCAAATTTCGTGTACATAGCGCGAAACATAATGCCATCCGGTAACTCTAGAAAGGTAAATAATTCGGTAAACGTTGAGCCTGATTCTTCCTCATCCACGTCGTCTTCAGGGTCCTCAGCGGTTTGGCGCACTTCTACCTCTACGACCTTCGACACCACACCGCCGCCGGGCCGTAGAGCTCGCATCATAGAATGTAACATATCAGGCAAACAGGAATCGTTTGATTCTTTTGTCTCGCCACTAAGATCAACTTCTCCTCTGTAATTGCTGCCCGTGTTTACTGTCTTTGAAGTCGTGGGGGCAAGCTCCTCATGAGCGTGTGCAAGCTGCGAAGTCGACGAAGACGACAACGAGGACGAAGAGGACAAAGCAAACGCGGTGTTTGCCGACCTTTTTTTTTCCCGAGGGTAACGCGCGGGCATTGAGTCTCCTACTGCAGTTAGCGTGCACAGTGCAGATTTAATGTCACTGACCTTCTGCAATGCTTCTGTCTTGATGCAAGTCGCTTCTTGTCTTGACAGTCATCAAGGTGAGATACTCGTGCCGCATCGGAAGGTTCAGGAGGAGAATGCTGCGCACTGGTTGTGGCTGAGCTCCGAGTTCGGCCGCTCATGAGAGGCTTCTTTTAACGGAAAGACTGAATAAATTTTGACCCCCTCCCTGTAAAGGCCCGTTTTCATTCAAAAAACGAAGCAACCGC
>Ga0307930_1003509_pt1 | contig 11486 bp, 10 predicted proteins | sample OrgLakmetageno46_FD_203161 | JGI IMG/M metagenome (GOLD analysis project Ga0307930, IMG submission 203161) | Saline water microbial communities from Organic Lake, Antarctica - #46 | ecosystem: Environmental > Aquatic > Non-marine Saline and Alkaline > Saline | place: Antarctica: Organic Lake... | reverse complement strand
CCACGCGTCATTTAATTTGTGCGGCATCAACGCCATCCAATCGATCAGGAAAGGGCCGTCCTAACAGAACCGGCAGGGTCCGTGCAACAACGCCCATTATCAGGATCTTCCTCTTGTTTGACCTTGGTCAGGGCCGAGCTCTGTCTTACCATTGGCAATGCGGGTTCCCCTCCAGATGTGCATTGAGTTCGTGCAGGTTCCGCCCATTCTTTAATGCCTCACAGTCGTCTCTTTTGTTGAAGTAAACGCTATCAAGGGGGCGGCATCGCGCCGCGACAGCTCCACCTGTTAATGAAGAGAAGCTGCTATGTTCGCGGAGTTCGCCATGAACTTTGGCATTCTGTATCAATCGGCAACGACAATGTCTGATAAAGACCGGAAACGTACAAAAAACATCAAATATCTCGTATGCTCCTGATACCATTCTATGCCATCGTGACGTGAGTCCGATACAGCGGGAGGAGAGCGTGACGGTGCAAGGTGAAAAGGGCAGGGTCCGTATCGGGATCGATATTGGCGGAACATTCACGGATGTAGCGCTTGAAACCGGTGCGCAACGACTGACAGCCAAGCTTCTGACAACGCTTGATAATCCAGTCGATGCCTGTATGGAGGGCCTTGCAGAGGTGATCGCGGCAGCCGGGCTCACCCCGGGCGATGTGGACGCGATTGTTCATGGCACGACGCTGGCGACCAACGCGCTAATCGAACGCAAGGGCGCTGTGACGTCGATGATCACGACCGAAGGATTTCGCGATGTGATCGAAATTGGCACCGAAGGGCGCCCCGAACAATACGATATCAACATTCTCAAGCCCGCGCCGCTTGTGCCGCGCCGCCGTCGTCTTACCGTGCCCGAACGGCTCAACCGCGATGGCGCTGCACTTATTCCGCTGAACGAATCCGATCTCGAGGCGCTTTTGCCCGCGCTCGATGCCGCCGGAACGCAGTCGCTGGCCATCGCCTTCTTGCATTCCTATGTGAACCCCGTGCATGAGCGGCAGGCGCGCGATTTCTTTGCACGGCATCGCCCCGATTGGTTTTACTCGCTCTCGTCGGATATTTCGCCCGAATTTCGGGAATTTGAACGGTTCTCGACCACCTGTGCAAACGCCTACATCCAGCCACTTGTTTCGCGCTATCTGGCCGAATTTGAGCAAAGGCTTGAGGCGGCGGGCTACCGCTGCGGCATGCTGATGATGCTGTCGAGCGGCGGTTTGACCACGGTTCAGACAGCGCGTGAATTTCCGGTTCGGCTGGTTGAATCCGGCCCTGCTGGTGGTGCTATCTTCGCCTGTGACGTGGCCAGGCGGCTCGGGATCGAGCGGGCGATTTCCTTTGATATGGGCGGCACGACAGCCAAGATCTGTCTGCTCGACGATGCCGTTGCCCAGACCAGCCGTCGTTTTGAGGTGGCCCGCGTTTACCGCTTCCGCAAGGACAGTGGTTTGCCCCTGCGTATCCCCGTGATCGACATGGTCGAGATTGGTGCCGGTGGCGGCTCGATCTCGCATGTAGATGAGTTGGGCCGTCTTGCGGTCGGTCCCGAAAGTGCGGGCTCGCAGCCTGGTCCGGCCTGTTACGGGCTGGGCGGCGAACGGCCTACCGTCACTGATGCCAATGTCACGCTGGGCCGCATCGACCCCGATGGATTTGCCGGCGGCAAGATGCAGCTTGATCCGGCGGCGGCGGCGGCGGCGCTTAAAAGCGCGGTTGGCGACCTGCTCGGCGTGGGCGAGGTCGCGGCAGCCTTCGGCGTGACCGAGATGGTCTGCGAAAACATGGCCAGCGCCGCACGCGTGCATGCGATCGAGAGCGGGAAGAACGCAGACGGGCGTACGCTGATTGCTTTTGGCGGCGCGGCACCGCTGCATGTCTGCCAGATGGCTGACAAGCTGGGCGTCGACCGGATCATCATCCCCGCCAACGCCGGCGTCGGCTCTGCTGTCGGGTTCCTGCGCGCGCCGGTGTCCTACGAGGTTGTGCGCACGCTTTATCATCAGCTTTCAGGCTTTGATGCGGCTCTGTGCAACCGCGTTTTGACCGAAATGGAAGAGGAGGCGCGCGGCCATGTGCTGCGCGGGGCAGCTCCGGGTGCTGAGCTTGGCGTCAGGCGTCAGGCCTTCATGCGGTATTCCGGGCAGGGTCACGAGATTTCTGTGCGGCTGTCAGATGTGGCGCTCGGTGAAGATGCGGGTGCGGCGATTCAACACGCACTCGACACTGAATATGGCCGCATCTTCGGCCGTAATATTGGCAATATCGCGCAGGGCGAAATCGTCAGCTTGTCGGTGCGTGTCGCCACCGCGTCGCATCCCGACCGGATGCAGGCACAGGCGGCACCGGACAGCGCCCCGCGCCCCCCCCCCCGCCGCGCCTTCGACAGCGTCAGCCAGACTGAACAGGACTTTATCATCGCGCCCCGCAACTCCGTCAGCGAAACCGAGGCAATTGCAGGCCCCGCGATCCTCACTGAAGACGAGACCTCGATTGTTGTGTCATCATCGTTTGAGGCCCGCGCGCTGCCTGGCGGCGATATCGAACTGCGCCGCAAACCCACCCTCTCCTCTGCCGTCTGATCCGGAGACATTGCCATGCAAGAACTCAAAATCGTTCGCAAACACCTCATCTGGAGCCGTCTGATCTCGGCCATCGAGGAACAGGCGCAAACCTTGATCCGCACCGCCTTCAGCCAATCGGTCCGCGAAAGCGGCGATCTTTCGGCCGGTGTGTTCAACCGGCGTGGCGAAATGGTGGCGCAGGCCGTGACCGGCACGCCGGGTCACGTGAATGCCATGGCAATCTGTATCAAACATTTCCTTGCCCGTTTCCCCATCGACACGATGAAGCCCGGCGATGTGTTCTGCACCAATGATCCGTGGCTCTCGGTGGGCCATTATCATGACGTTACCGTTGTCACGCCCGCATTTCACAAAGGCCGCGTCGTCGGGCTTTTGGCCAATACTTGCCATATCGTCGATATGGGTGGGCGCGGCTTTGGCCCCGACAGCCGACAGGTTTATGAAGAAGGGATCAACATCCCGATCATGTATCTCGCCCGCGAAGGCGAGGTGAACGAAGACCTGATGGGCATGCTGCGCACCAATGTGCGCAACGCAGGCGACATGGAGGGTGATTTCTATGCGATGATGACCTGCAATGACGAAGGCGCGCACAGGCTCGTGGCCCTGCTCAAGGAGTTTGATCTCGGCGATATCGAAGAGATTGGCGACTGGATCATTACCCAATCGCATGACAGCGTGCGTGCCGCCGTCCGCGCGCTCCCTGACGGGGTCTACCTCCACGAGACCGAACTTGACGGGTTTACCAAACCGATCCGCATCTGCGCGAAACTGACCGTCGCGGGCGAAAGGCTCATGGTCGATTACGAAGGCTCGTCCGAGGCGAGCCTGTTCGGGATCAACGTGGTGATGAATTTCTGCATCGCCTATTCAGTCTTTGGCGTGAATTGCATCATCGCGCCCAATGTGCCCTGCAATGCAGGCTCGATCAGCGTGACCGAGATCTCAGCGCCGCTTGGCTCGATCCTCAATGTCGAACATCCCATGCCGGTTTCCGCGCGTCATGTGGTGGGGCAGATGCTCCCCGATGTGATCTTCGGCTGTCTTTCGCAGGCTACGCCGGACCGGGTGCCGGCAGAAGGTGCGGGCGCTATGTGGAACCCGATGATCCGGGGCGGGCGCACGGCGGTCGATCCCGAGATCGCGGAAAATTCACCCGTGATGACCGAGAATTTCGATGTCATTACCTTCAATACCGGCGGCACCGGTGGGCGACCCACGCTTGATGGAATGTCGGCGACTGCCTTTCCCTCGGGCGTCCGCACGCCTCCGATCGAGGCGATCGAAGCGCAGTTTCCGGTGATCATCTGGCGCAAGGAGTTTCGCGAAAATTCTGGTGGTGCTGGTCTCAACCGGGGCGGTCTGGGCCAGGTGCTTGAATTTGGCTGCCATGACGAGGCGCCGTTCAGTGTTGCGGCGATGTTCGACCGAACATGGCGCGCGCCCGAGGGTCGGCTTGGCGGGCGCGATGGTGCGGCGGGCGTGGTGCGGCTCAAATCCGGGGTGGCGATGCGCTCAAAAGGCCGCCAGACTGTGCCTTACGGCGAGCGACTTGTGCTGGAACTGCCCGGTGGCGGTGGCTACGGCGATCCTTGCGCGCGCGATCCCGAACGGGTCCGCGCCGATGTGCTCGACGGGCTTGTATCTGCGACCGATGCAGCGCAGCAATACGGCGTGGTTCTGACGCCGACAAACGAAGTGGACAGGGCCGCTACGCAGGCACGGCGCGCGGCAATAGCGGAGGCAGCCAAATGAAACCCTTTCTCTATCTTGACAACTGGCACGAAGCCCAGCCCGAAACCCGGTTCGACCGGATGATCGCAGCTTCCGGGATGACCATTGAGCGGTATCGCACCAATGAGGGCGAATTTCCCGATCATACCGATTTCAGCGGCGCCTATCTCAGCCCGAGTTTCGATGGGGCGTATGACGATATCGACTGGATCCACCGCGAACATGACGTGATCGAGCAGTTGGCCAAGGCGGACGTGCCGATGATTGGTCTGTGTTTTGGATGCCAGATCCTCGCCTCGGCTTTAGTTGGGCGCGGTTCTGTGTTCAAACGCGCGGACCATGAGGGCGGGCGCGGCGAAATCAACCTGACGCAAGCAGGCAGCGCCGATATTTTGTCAACAGACTTGCCCGACAGGATGTATGTGTTTCACTGGCATGGCGACGAGGTTGTCGCCTCTCACCCCGATATCAAAGTGCTCGCCAATGGGCCGGGGTGTGACAACCATCTGTGGCGCTGGTCGCGCGGAGCCGTCTGGGGCGTACAGCCGCATCCGGAGATGGACGATGCAGATCTCACGGCATGGCTCGAGCAGAACCGCCCCCGGTTTGAAGAACGCGGTCACGACGTTGACGGCTATATCGCTCAGGCGCTGGACGCCGAACCGGCGCGCCATATGCTGTCGCGCTTTCTCGATCTTGTCAAAACGGGCAAGCCGGTTTCGGCCTTAGCCCAGTAATTCTTCCCCTACAGAGAGGTTATCATGTCAGGTTTCAATGACGATCTGTTGGATCAGATCAGATCGCGGTTTGCTCAGGTCGATCAGTGCCCGGTTCAGGGCGAGCGGATTTTTTTCGAGAACGCCGGCGGTGCGCTGACGCTCAATTCGGTTGTCGACACCTCGATGCAATATGCCGCGATCCCCGACAATCAGGGCCGCGCCAACCCCGGTGCCGAAGAGCTCGTGCGCGTGATCGACAAAGCCAAGGCCGACATGCACGTATTCATGAATGCTTCCTCAGGGCAGTTTTTCATGGGTGAAAGCGGGACAGAACTGCTTTTCAGGCTGATCACCAACGCTTGTCTTGGCACCCCGCGCGGTGCGCGTGTTCTTGGCTCGACACTGGAACATCCCGGGACGCGGAGTGCGTGCGCCCGCTGGGCCGGGGTTGCGGGACAAACGCATGTCATGGTCGCGCATGATGACGCGACGGGCACCGTTACCGCAGGTCACTATATCCCCGAAATTACCCCTGACACGGTCGTTGCCACGATCGTCCATACCTCGCCGGTGACGGGCATGGCGGTCGATATTGCCGCGATTTCCAGGGCGATCCGCAATGTTGCACCCGATTGCCTGATCATCGTCGATGGCATTCAGCATGCGGCACATGGCCGGATCGACATCGAAAGCTATGACATCGACGGCTACGTGATCTCGCCCTACAAGATGTTTTCACGGCACGGCTACGGGCTTGCATGGATATCCGCCCGGATGACCGAGATCGAGCATAACAGCTTAATCGGCGGCCCTGCCGACAATTGGGAGCTTGGCACGCGCGATACCGGTGCCTATGCGACGCTGTCGGATGTGGTTGATTATTTTGACTGGCTTGGCGGGCAAGTGAGCTATGAGACGGACCGCCGCGCGCGGTTTCTTGCGGCAGGCGCTTCGATCCATGATCACGAACAGGCCCTCACACATGCGATGATCCACGGCACCGGCAATCTGGCCGGTCTCAAAGACATGGAACGCGTCACCATCATTGGCGGTATCGACAACCCGGCGCGCGAAGGGCTGGTGTCTATTACCGTTGATGGTGTGCCATCCGTTGAAGTGGTCGCAAAGCTCAACGCGCAGGGAATCCGGACCCACACGCGCAAGGCCGATCATTATTCCGGCAACATCCTCAACCCTCTGGGCCTTGATTCGTGCATTCGCGTGTCGATGTGTCACTACAACAGCCCGCAAGAGGTCGCACAGTTTCTTGGGGTCATGAAGGACATCGCCGGATAAGAGGTCCGTACCACCCGATACAGCAGTTATGATTTGAATTGGAACCTGTGCAGCAAGAGCCCTCCTGTGACCAAATAGATCATATACATGTCTGATTACGTCATGCGGCGGGGCCGATGCTGCGGCTCAATTTACAAAGATGGAGAGGTGAAACAATCTGAACCGATCCATAGCTGCCGACCTTATCGGCTGCAAGATATTATAAAAAAACGGGGAAAACCAATGAACGCATTACTTTCGCTTGTCGGTGGGCTTGCCATCCTGACCACCGCTGCGTCGGCGCAAACCAATCTTGCGGTCGCCACGCCCTATCAGGACAGCCTATTTCACACGCAAAATATCGCCCAATTCGCTGAAGAGGTCGAAGCGACCACCGACGGCGATGTGACTTTCACGCTGCACACCAATGCCTCGCTGCTCAAGATGCCTGAAATCATGCGCGGCGTGCAGACCGGACAGGTCCAGATTGGTGAGATCCTTTTGTCGGCCTATGGTCAGGAAAGCCCGTTTTTTGAAGTCGACGGAATTCCGTTTCTTTCGCGCGACCCGGCGACTGCCTGGAAGGTCTATGAGCTGTCTTTGCCTCATATAAAAAAGCGGCTGGAGGAGAAGGGCCTGATCGCGCTGTTCTCCGTGCCATGGCCGGGTCAGGGCCTTTATGCCCAAAGGGCTTTGACGCAGGTCTCCGATCTGGAGGGCGTCAAATTTCGCGCCTATAACGCGGTCACGGCGCGCTTCGCCGAAAAGATGGGCGCGATACCCACAACGGTGCAATCGGCTGAAGTGGCACAGGCCTTTGCCACCGGCGTCGTCAGCGCGATGATCACCTCGGCCGCGACCGGGAATGACACCAAGGCCTGGGATTTCACCACCCATTATTACGACGTCAACGCCATGAGCAACAAAAACATGGTGTTCATGAACCGCGACGCGTTCGAGGCTCTCTCGGATGAAAATCAGGCTGCCTTGCTTGCGGCCGCGGCCAAAGCTGAGACACGGGGCTGGATTATGTCCAACGCGCTTCAGAGCGAATTGACCGCAAGCCTGGCCGCCAATGGCCTGATTGTTGACGATGTATCGCCTGAGTTTCTCGCTGAGCTTGTGACCATCGGAGATGAGCTTGTCACTGAATGGCTCGACAAAGCAGGCGAGGACGGCGCGGCCTTCTTCGAAGCTTATAAAGCTGCTCAGTGATTTGAAGGATGTATCAGGGTGATCAAGATGCGCCGTACTCTTGACGGGCTTTACACCGCAACCGCCCTCTTAGGTGCGGTGTTTATCGTCGCCATCGGCGTTTTGATGACAGCGCAGGTGGTAGGCCGCGAGCTTGGCATTCAGGTCAAGGGCGCGGATGATCTTACCGCATGGAGTGTAGTGGCAGCGGGGTTTCTCCCGCTGGCCCATACCTTCCGTCACGGCGGGCACATCCGTGTCTCCCTGCTGATCGAGAAAGCGCGCGGCCTGCTGCGGCGCGTGCTGGAACTCGTGGTGCTGATCATGGCACTGTTTTTTGTGGGATATCTCACGTGGTCGGGCTTTGACATGGTGCGGGATTCACTGCGCTTTGATGACCTGTCCCAAGGCTTGCTGGTGATCCCGATCTGGATACCGCAGATTTCCATTCCGATCGGCACGCTAGTCCTGACGATTGCTATCCTCGACGATATCGTGACCACCCTATTTGGTGGTGCGCCGTCGTACCTGAATGAGGAAAAGCAGACTAACCTTTTACAAACGCATATAGATTGACATCGTGTCCCCCGAAATTGCCCAAATTGCCATGACGATGCTGTTCGTGTTCTTCCTGTTTCTTGGCTCTGGCCTATGGATCGGGATTTCACTTCTCGGCGTCGGCTGGGTAGGGCTGACGTTCTTCTCGCAGGTTCCGGTCGAAAAATCGTTGGCGACCTCGATATGGCAAACAAACGCGAGCTGGACTCTGGCAGCACTTCCACTGTTCATCTGGATGGGCGAAATCCTGTTTCGGGCGCGATTGTCCGAGATCCTGTTTCGCGGTCTGGCGCCTTGGATCAACTGGATGCCGGGGCGGCTTTTGCATGTCAATGTGGTGGGCTGCGCTGTTTTCGCGGCCGTCTGCGGGTCTTCGGCGGCAACGGCGGCAACGGTAGGGCGGATGTCGCTGCCTGAGCTGGAAAGCCGGGGCTACAGCAGGGACCTCGCCATCGGAAGCCTTGCAGGATCTGCCACGCTTGGCCTTTTGATCCCGCCCTCGATTATCATGATCGTCTATGGTGTTGCCGCCAATGTTTCTATCGTTCAATTGTTCATGGCGGCCGTTCTTCCGGGCGCAATGATGATCACGCTTTTCATGGGGTATATCGTTGCTGTATCGCTGATCTGGCCAGACACCGCCCCCCCCGAGACAGAACGGTTCACATGGGGCGAACGGATGCGGCGGTCGACCGGTTTGATTCCAGTTCTCTTGCTGATCGGCGCAGTCATAGGCTCAATCTATACAGGAACCGCCACAGCGACCGAAGCGGCGGCAGGAGGGGTCATCGGGGCGCTTGTGCTGGCTGGATTCAACGGCTCACTCAGCGTACGGATGTTCACGGATTCGCTACTGGCGGGGTCGCGCCTGTCGTGCATGATTTTCCTGATCCTGTCAGGTGCGGCATTCCTCACAACTGCGCTCGCCTATGCTGGCATACCGGCAGCGGTCAGCGCCTGGGTCGGCGCGCTCAACCTCAACCCCTATACGCTGATGGCCGCGCTCTGCGTGCTGTACATCATCCTGGGATGTTTCATCGAAGGCATCTCGATGATCGTGTTGACGACGACAGTGGTCCTGCCAGTCGTGTCGGACGCAGGGTTTGATCTTTTGTGGTTCGGGATATTCGTGATCATGGTCGTGGAAACCGCCCAGATCACACCACCCCTCGGATTCAATCTGTTTGTAATTCAGGGGCTGACGGGTCAGAATATCCTCAAGGTGGCCCGCGCAGCCTTACCGTTCTTCTTGTTGCTGATCGTGGGCATCATCCTGATCACTGCCTTTCCGGGCATCGTAACATGGCTGCCAATGGTCCTCACATCCTGAACCCGCACCGGTCCGATGTTTCACGCCGGTAGAGGGGATGACCCCATCGACGTCGTTTTCTACATGGGTGATGGCTTTACCATCGTGCCGTTTATCAACGCGCTCGATCCGTTGCGCATCGCCAATGTGCTGAGCGGCAGAACGCTGTTCCGGACCCGGCTGGTGTCCGACGATGGCCAGCCCGTCAGAGCGATCAACGGCATGATGTTCGAGGTTAACGGCGCGGTGTCCGATGTCCGTCAGGCGGCAAATGTGGTGCTGTTCATTGGCTTCGACCCTGTGATGCATATGCCTGAACCGCTGGCGATCTGGATGCGCCGGTTGGTGGTCCATGGGTGTCATCTGGGTGCTGCGGGTGCTGGCGCGCTATTCCTCGCCGAGGCGGGGCTGTTGGACGGCTATCACGCCACGATCCACTGGCGCTACCGCGAGAGCTTTCGTGAACGGTATACCAGCGTGCATTTGTCGGACAATCTGTTTGAGATCGACCGCGACAGGTTCACCTGTGCCGGCGGCACTGCGGCGATGGATATGATGCTTTCAGCGATTGCTGCGCATTTTGGCCATACGCTGGCAACCAAGGTGGCCGATCTTTATATCGAAGACGAGGTGCGCGCCCTCGGTGACAGCCGCGCGCTATTGCGCCGCCCCAGATTCAGAGCTCAGAACCCGGCGCTGTCGCGGGTGGTGCACATGATGGAAGCCAACGTCGAACATCCTGTGTCCATTGCTGATCTGGCGGGCCATGTGAAGCTGTCACAACGCCAGATAGGCCGGATATTCAATGACCATTACGGGCAAACCCCGGTGCAGTATTACGTGCACATCCGTATGGAACACGGGCGCAGGTTAATCCAGCAAACCGACATGCCCATCACAGAAGTGGCCTTTGCCAGCGGCTTCTCCTCGCCCGAGCATTTCTCACGCAGCTACCGCGCGATTTTTGAGACTTCACCATCACAAGATCGCCGCCGCTCTCGTGTCGGTCCCGGCGGCCCGCAAATCAAGGCCTAGAGTACCCATCTTGATCAAGCTGCCTTTTTCACCCAGTTTCGATTTGCTTTGATGAGTGCGTTGGCGAGTTCGATGAGCTCACGCATGAGCGCAGTAAGGGGGGTTCGTTTGCATAAAAGTACCAAAAGCCCCACAGGGTTTTGGATATTGACCTGAAATTATTACATTTTCTTCAGTTTGAGCACTCCCATTTAAGTTCCTATTTGGGGTCGAGTCCGGTAGGGGGCTGAATCGTATCATAAGGGCTTTAAGCTAGAAGCCCTGTCATCCTAAACGGCGCGTATCCGGTTTAGGGTTCTATACACAGTTGGTCTTGAAACCGCGAACAACTCAGCCAGATCAGAGATTGAATATTCGCCGGTTGCATGCATGCGACCGAGCTCTTTTTGTTGTTTTTCAGATATTTTTGGCTGTTTTCCCCGCAGTTTGCCTTTGGCGCGGGCAATAGCCATGCCTTCGCGAGTGCGCATTCTGATCAAATCAGATTCAAATTCTGCGAAGGTGGCGAGGATGTTGAAAAACATCTTTCCCATCGGATCAGTTGGATCATAGACCGATGCCCCAAGCGCCAGTTTGACGCCTTTTGCGGCAAGTTGGTCTGAGATGGCACGGGCGTCTGGGACGGATCTGGCCAAACGATCCAGTTTTGGGACCACCAATGTATCGCCTTCGCGCACGGCAGCAATGGCCTGATCCAGACCAGGACGCTTGCGGTTTGTGCCGGTTAGGCCGTGGTCTGTGTAGATAAGGTTTTCAGTTACTCCAAGGTCGAGCAAGGACTGCCGTTGGGCTGACAGGTCCTGTTTGTTGGTGGAGCAGCGAGCATATCCGATGAGCGTAGTTTTCATGGGATGAGTGTACGTATAAGGCCCCTCTTTTGCAAATCTTTCCGTACCATTTATATGAGACACCGTTTGTGCTTATTTCCGAGTGATCCCTGTCGCCCGCAAAACTGTCCGGTGAACGAACCTCTTACGGACACGTCACAACGCTCTTCAAAGGACTATCAATATGCCACGACGCCAGATTCTGAGCGACCGCCAACGCGCGGTCCTCTTAGACTTGCCTACAGATGAAGGA
>Ga0307930_1003508_pt1 | contig 11487 bp, 14 predicted proteins | sample OrgLakmetageno46_FD_203161 | JGI IMG/M metagenome (GOLD analysis project Ga0307930, IMG submission 203161) | Saline water microbial communities from Organic Lake, Antarctica - #46 | ecosystem: Environmental > Aquatic > Non-marine Saline and Alkaline > Saline | place: Antarctica: Organic Lake... | reverse complement strand
CCAACTGGCGCCTTTCCTCCGAACAAGTCGGCGGGACTGAGTGCTCGTTCGTGTGTCACGTCCCAGGTCCACGAGGCAATTCTCTGGGCTATTTTTGCCCCAGCAGGGCATCGTCTCAATGTTTTTATATTCCCTGGGAATGGGACTGAGAATTGACTATTTGTTAGAGATTCGGATTCAGCAATAACGATATGTTCATAAAGACTCACATATATTACAGAAGGATGCCTGCTTGTGGATCCATTTTGAGAGGCAGGGCCATCTCTTCTCCGGTACCAGCCAAAAGCTACTTCCTAAGGCTTTCAGGTAACTTGTGCATGGCAGCCACAGACAAGCCCCCGTGCCGCGTACTGAAGCCTGGCTGGAATTTTATTCCAGACTTAAGTGCCAAGATTGGATCGTTTACGATAACGCTGACGCCCCAACTTGACCCCAAAAGCTTTGCGCAGTTTCCAAGCGTTTGGTAGAGGGGAAGATGTGGGTCCACTCGACGGCGGCGGCCTTCAGCGCTTTGAGCGTTGTCTGACTTCTTCTTCCCATGAATCCGCTTTCCATATGGAGGATTGGTTACCAAGAAACCAGTTGGCGGAGTTCTACCAGGGCTAAACCAAGGATGAGCTTTGATGGAAGTACAATGAAACTCAATCGACTTATCTACTCCGGCGCGAACCGCATTGGCACGCATGCTCTTCGCAGCACCAGCATCGCGATCTGAAGCTGATATAGCAATTCCTGCAGGCGAAGCGCGATTCACCTGACTTCGTTCTGTGCTAGCTGGGTTGGAGACCTTGTTCCATAGCTCTTTGTCGAACAAGGCTAAATGGCTGAGAGGCGGCGGACGCAAACGACCAGGTGCTAGACCCAGCATGATCCCCGCAGCTTCAATTGGAATTGTGCCACTCCCAGCCATGGGATCTAAAACAGTTGAGATAGAGCTCTCCTCGAATGAGTCGTCTTTTTCTAAACGATGGAATGGACCACGAACTCCCGCTTGGAGAAGGAGCGCGTGCGCAATGTCTTCACGTAAAGGTGCCTTCGCTGTGTCGAGGCGATAACCGCGCCGCCATAAAGGATCAGATGAGCAGTTCAATGAAATAGTGCACGTGTCGCCTTCGAAGCGCACATTAACGCATGACTTCGGCTGACGACCCCATCCTGCAATACCTTGTTCAGGTGTCTGAGATGGAGAAGCTAAAAGTTGCGGTGTGGTGCCGATTGTCTTTGTAATACTTCGAGTGACGCGCTCTGAAATCGCGCCAGAATGAATCAATTTTGATTTCTTTGATGTTGCTACCACCTTCAATGGCATATCCCGTCGAAGCAATGAGACCCACGGAAGCTCCATAGATGCGCGTTCTAAGTGCTCAAATGTTCGGCAGTGGAACTTTGCTATTCGAATCGATAGGTGGCTAGATGTACCTAGCCAAAGCCCGCAGCGCATCAGCAGCTCCGTGTTGGCTTGAAAGGTTGCCCCACCTGGAACTGAGACTGGCGACACCACTCCTGCGCAATTTAGCTCTCGCAGCAGCAATGGCTCTAAACCAGGCAAGCAAGCAGCAAAAGCCTCTGTAACGAACCCATCAGTTGAAATAGTATTACTAACACGCCGCGCTGTTCCGAAGAAGCGCATTCGGTACCAGGAAGTATGCTGGTAAACCTTGTGATTGTTGTGTCAGTACTTGGCTTTCTCCTGTGAGACCTGTTCTATGAAATAATTATACCTTCCAAGGCTCGCCTACGGGTCCGTGAATATCAGAACGATTCCCTGGATCCTTCAAGTGGAATGATTGCAGTGGAGCTGGCTAGTCTTATTAGCTCCGGGTAGAAGTCGTAGCGTTGTTTCGTCGATTTTTTGTCTTCGAGACTTCGAGATCATCATCATGAGCGACGACGCTATCTCGGTTATCTCGAATATAGTACTTACACCTAAACGAGATCAAACAAAAAATCCAAACCGTGAGCTGCAGAGAAAGGAGGGCGAAAGGGCAGACTTCCAAGACTTCAGAGATTCCATCATGTTCGAGCCCTCACTTGGGCCTGCCATGGACGCCGTTCTACGAGCTCTTCCTCAAGTAGACTGCTCCGCTACCGATCCTAAGCGCTGCTACTGTGCGCGAGGCACTACGAAGCCTATTGCCGAAATTAGTCCCGCTGGTGTTGTTCTCCAAGTCTTCTGCTCGGGCCCAGAAGCAAAACGCGTCCTCGTAAGACGATTCTAGGTTTACCTAGACCAATAAAATAACACTTAAGCCTAGAGCAGTAAGTTCTGATGGCACTCATTCTTTTCACTTGTTTCACTTAACAGGGCGAGTCGCATTCTTCATTGTACTCAAGTGTGGACAAACCACGAGCTTTAGAAAGCGGCAACTTCTTGCGATACATTCCAGGCGGCAAGTGCACCAATGTTGGAGCTTTCAAGGTGCATGGAGAGCGAAAACCACTGCCTAAAACGCATGAGGCGTCTTCGTTCGAGCTCAGTGCAAAACGAAGCAGAACCCCTACCGCTTTCATAGCCGATGAGCATGCCAAGCGCCCGGCAAGCTCGAAGCGTCGCGTTGCCGCAGACGATGACTCGAGTCATAATGATGCAAGCCTCGGCTTGGGCTTGAACCACCCCTCACAGAAGCAAGGGAAAGCAACGAAGAAAAGAGGAAGAGGTGGCGCAAGCAAAGGTGCATCGGAGGAGGAGCGCCCAGTGAACCCGAACTGCACGAGTAAAAACCCGCGCAAGTGCTACTGCCGCACCGGTCGAGCGCGAGCAGTGGTGCGAGTAGACATTGAAGGCAACGTCATCAAAGAATACTGCGGGGCAGCAGGAGCGGCTGCTAGGCTCGGCGTAGCAAACTGCAGTGTGTCGCATTGTTGCGCAGGCCATGTTGCAAGCGTTCAGGGCATGTTCTTCCGGTACAAAGAAGATGGCGAGGGGCACAAGCACGGCGCCCACGCTATTCTTCAAGTGGACGGCGAAACAGGCGAAGTTTTGCAGGAGTTCCCAACCGCCAAAGACGCGGGACGAACTCTAAACGTCAGCAATTCGCTCATAGGTAAGGTGTGCCATGGCAAGCTCGCGCACGTGGACGGCTACTACTTTCGGTTCAAAGATGCTTCGGTGGCGCAGTTTCACGCCCTCAAGCTGGGAACCATTGGCCAAAAGAACGACGACGACGGAGTTCCACCTACCGAGGCAGAAGCTGAGGTGGCACAGCGCCTTAATTTAGTGCCTGGCGTGTCTGAGGTGCTCTTCAACTTCGGCAGCCATTGGGAGGTTGGCGTGTTCGTGCGCGCTATCATCCATGACGCAGTACTTGTCTCGCCACCAACACCTAGCAATGCAGCTCCGATCGAGCCAAGTCCTGCTGAAATAGGAACAGATGAAACCACAAAGGCAGCCCGTGAGCCTGCTGAGGCCTGTGCTCGTGCCTCAGTGGCCAGTGCGAACAAGACGGACTTTCGCTTCTCCTTTAAAAACGGCAGTTTCAAGCGCAATTTAACCGAAGCTGAAGTGAAAGCGTCACTCATTGTTCCGCCACCTCTGCCGCCCCCGCTGCCTCCTTGGCCGCGCACGAATGCCGATTCAGCGGCGAGGTAATTTATGCGATAAATGTATCAGAAATTTTGAACATTTCTCCAAAACTGCAACATTCTTGATATTTTGTTTTACTTGAAATGTTCATGATGACGGACTTCTTGTACTACAGATATTGGTTTGACGAGGTCAATAGAGTGGTGCGCATCGATGTGAGTGGCCTCGCGTGCATTCCACCGTCCGATGCGGCGTACATTGCAGTCCTCATGGACCGCCCAGACGTAACCTTGGTTATCAAGGGCCTCGCGGAAGACCTTTCCCCGCATTTATGGTCGGAAGCATACCTTCGAGCACAGTGTGGCAACCTCATGCTGCACAAAATCCGCAGTTTCAAGCGCCGCCCTGAGAAGCCGACAGTACCAGTGGCGGAAGAAGAGACGACACTTTCCACGGCTGAATCAGATAAAGAGAGTAATCGCGAAGAAAGCAACAGTGTTAGAATTAGCGAGTGCGTCGAGTCCGAGTGGCGATCTATGTCCATGGACACATTTTTCGACTACCTTCACGCGCGGGACAATGCTCACCGCGCTCACCGTGCCACTAGGCGTGAGAATATGCCTCAGAAAAGCAGTCACAATGAATCAGGCGCCAAAGCACTGAATACTTGTTCTTCGGACAACCCACTGCCAGAAGAAGACGTTATGACAGTCGGCACCCGGGTTGAGGCTCGCTTCCGAGGCGGCAAATCCTGGTTCCGAGGCGTTGTTCAAGCAGTGCACTCTGAGACGTTGGCACCCGACAAAGACGACGACATGGAAGAGAAATCACTTGATACTGCGAAGATTAAGATGGACGATGAGGAGGAGCTTGCAGATGTTGCCGAAACGATAACACCATCCTCAACTTCATCCATGTCTTTTGACGTCCTCTACGACGACGGTGACTTCGAAACGCGTGTTCCGAGCATTCTGATTCGACGCGAAACGAACCGCCCTGCGTTAGATGATACCAAAAATGGCGGTGCACAACAAAACGAGATGGCTCCAACTGCGGTCGACGAAGGCCCGTTGTTTGCTGCCAAGAACCACGAGGGCAAAGTGGCGCAGATTCCTGTGTTGCGCGAAGGCCTTTACTTGATTGACTTTGACGTCCCCCGTCATTTGCCGGAGCTTGCGCGCGACCTTTCGCAGCGCTTCAAACTGGACCTGCTGCCGCGTGGAGACCAGTGCTTGCTTCGCTTTCTACCGAGCCGCGGCCACCCTTTCATGGGGCCCAACTTGTACGTGACCCCCCCGGGCACCTTCACCCACTTCCACCAGGACGGCCACGGCACCGTGGACTCGGGCCACCAGTGCCTGCGGGGCGCCAACGAAGTGGTCATGCTCCGGCGCCTGGACGAGCCCAACAAGCGGCGCGCGCTGCGCGTGCTCTGCGGGGCGGCCCCCGGCTACGACGCGCTGTACGGCAAACCCCACGACAGCGGGGCGAAGCCGCCGTGGCCGACGAAAGCGCAGATCGACGAACTGCGCGCGCTGGGGTACTGCCCATCAGCGTTCACCCTCGGGTAAGCGGTGTAATTCTCTTAACATATTCGCTATTTCATCGAAGGGTTGAAAGATACAATAGCGAAGATAGGGAACACAAAACGCACGCAAGCAGGTGATAGCAGATACGTGCATTGCTTTCGACTTTTTGATCCTCTTTACTTCCATTAACACCCATCGTTTCCTTTTCTATCTTGCAGGCCAGGTGAGTACGTGCATATCAACAAGGGCCGTCTGCACGCGTTTCGAAAGCAAAGCCCCCCGGACGATGTGTCGCCCGAGCAGTTTTGCGTGTCCGTGGCGTGGGATTGGCTCTACCAAGGCTCCACTCCTGAAGCCGTGGGCGCCGAGCTCCAGGAGCCGCTGTCGTGCGCATCCTTCAACGCCGCAGCCAAAGTCCCGAGCCTCAGCCACACGGACGCCGCCGTTCTCCATGGGTCGCTCGCGCACAAAGCGCGCCAAGAGGCCACGGCAAAGTTAAAAGCTTCTGCTGCAGCGGCACGGCCTACCACCATCGGAGCAGCGACATCAGCAGCCACTGCCGACGCTGCCTCGAATCGTTGCGATTACCTAGGCGACGACCGCCATGCCCTCTTAGGTGGGCTCAAACCTGCTCTAGCCAGCGTGGTCGACCGGCAACAGCGCGAAGCGTGGGCTGCGAATTTTGCTCAAGTGCACGGCAAGTACGAGCTAGGCAGCGGTGCTGCTTCTCGGAGCAGCCTTCCTAATGGTGGTTATGGTGGAGGTGGTGGTGGTGGGCTCAGTGGAAGTGGTTCGCGGCGGCGAGGAGCAAAAGCGTCACCCAACAAGCCCATGCCTGCAGCTGCGGCTGATGAGGATGTGCCTACTGCTTCTACAAATTCCACCGACGCCACGGATGCCGCTTCTGCTACCACTTCCGTGACGGAAACAAGTGTTGTGTCTGCTTCTGCCACTGCAACTGCTGCTGCTGCTGCTGTTGACAGTGCTGCGCTCCCATCGACAACCACCACAACCACAACGGCGACAGCAGCTGCTTCAATGACATTGCCAGCAGATTCTGAACAAGCAAATATGGAGGCACAGCTGCTAACTCGAGTGCTGTCGCTGGAGCTTTATGGAACCTTCCCTGTAGACTTGAATGTGCCGACAGCAGCTCGTCTAGTGGCTAGCGCGCCACCTTTGCCAAAGGATGATTCACATGCGAGTGATTTGAGATCGCCTCATCGTGCGCTTCCCCTCCAACTCGAAGTTGACGGAGATGGAAGTGCTGTGCATGCCAAGAAGAGAGAAATGACACCTTATGCGAACGCGCCTGCTGCGCTGCCGCTGGCGTCTGCCGTGGAAGATCCTTTCTCGTGTGATGCATACGTGTGCCGAAGCTGCGCGAGGGAGCTCGCCCATGCATACCTTCAGGTTTGAAATGAGCTTGAGGGCCTCTAAACTTGTGTTATTTGTTGAGTCTTCGGTAAAGCCTTCAATGCACTACTCTTCGGAGAGCTTTCATTTGTGTATGTATGTGTGTTTTTTCATTTTTTTTTCATTTCACCGTGTCTATTTCAACCCTATCAACGTGTCAGTGACTCAACACAATTGCTCTCACACTTCTTCACTTGTGCTCGCTCAGTGCGTTGGCTGCCGCGCGCTCCTCAAGCAGCCGTTGCACCTGTGTGTCAACTGCCATGCCTCGGGCGCGCATGTCACCTTGGCGCCTCTCGCAAACCTCACCACTTCAAGTGCTCATTTCACACCCCTCGCTGCGCTCTCATCCTCTCGGCTACCGCCAACTGCGGCAGAATCGTCGTCATCGCCGCCATCATCAGTTTTGTCGAATGCCCACCCGCTGTCAAGCCCTTTGCTTGCATGCAGGTGTCGAGACGAGCTCTGCCCACGGTGCGGTCTTTGCACCGGCTGCCGTTGCGGTTGTCATTTGGACTTTGAGCTCCGGTACCGGTTTATGCCTCCTGAAGCCATGGCCGAACTCGCCCGCGATGCTTTCTAGGAAACGGGAACAGGGAAGTACAGCTGAATGAAAGAGCGCGCGCCTTGTTGCTGTCGCTTGCTCGTGGGATCACAGAAGAAGACATGGGCCACGAATTCTCGAAGTCCAATGTGTTTTGAGCTTTACACTATATAATTAAACTTAATCCATTGGCCTTCAATTATGGCCCAATTAGAACACTGGCAATAGAAAGGCATTACTTTATTAGGCCGAGGTATCACTTGCTTTATGAGCACACAAAATTCGCATAAATCTCCGTATTTTCTTTTTTATGAAACCTTACTTCCTGATTGCCTCTTACTTAGCGTACAGCTGGGTAACTGCAGTCGCAGTCTTTCGTTGTTGTGTTGTAGTTCCAGTTGAACCTTATCGGGGACTCCGAGCGCAAGACCTTGAATTTGTGCCATTATTTTCACTGCCTTTTTTTGTATATGTTTTGCGAAGTAGTTGATTCGCAAGCGACTGAGCAGCTCGACGCACTTGCGCCAGGTGAGTGAATTCCGGCCCAAAATCAATAGAAGTAAAAATGAATAGGAATAAGCCGCATAGGATTTAAGCGCATGGGCACGTCAGCGCCCCTTTGCTTTCATTTTCTTTTGCTTCAATTTGATGGCGTCAATTTCTTTCTGCTTCACCAAGTGTATCTTGTGCTTGGCTTTGGCGGCCGACCGGTCTTCGTCCTTTTCGCACACGTAAATGAAGTAAGTGTTGCGGGGGTCGAACAAGTCTACGGCTTTGTTACGGTCGATCGTGGGCTTGGCGATCTGGTGAGCGTCGACGGTCCACCCGTAAAAGTCCTCCACGTCTTCCACGTCGTCGGTGGAATCCAGAAACGAGATCATCACGTTGGGCGGGCTGTGCGAGACGATGATGTACACCCCGTCGGGCTTGAGGATCCGGTCGATTTCGTGGAGCGCTTGCTTGAACCGCTTGCTGCCGTCTTCGGCGCACAGCAAGCAGTCGATGGTGCCCTTGTCCAACGCCACCTTCGACATCACGCATAGAATGAAAAGGGGCCGCAGATGTATATGCAGACGACAAAAAAAATGATTACAAGGATAAAGGAAGGGGAACCGAGACAGTCAAATTGATGAAGGCAGAGGACGAAATGTACGCAGCCACTCATCAAATTTCAAGGCAAGCCGGCAAAGGGGCTGATGCTACAAACATATCCTGAACGATTAATCCTTCAGACCCTCTGCCCAAAGTAAGACATGCACACTCTCGGAAATATCTCCGTTCAAACCTCATAAGTGCCATCGGGGATGCCGCGCTTGTACTCGTTGGCGAACTCGTCTGGCGTCATGTCCGTGATGTCGAGCTGGTAAAACTCGCAGCCCTCAGGCAATAACCCCGAGTCCTCGTATTTTTTAGTCATCTGGAAGGAAGCCAAGAGCAGCAACTATTGAGACGAAGAGAGGTAAGACACAGAATTCAAGAAGGGTGCTCAGCGGACGATTTACAGTCAAGTTGACTGCATCTAGCGTCCTCCTTCAGATAAAGCGAATTATTGCAAGCCTAACGATACGCGCCTGTTCTACGACGACGCGGGAAAAGTCAATGTTCATTAAGTGCAAATATCCATCGGCCGCCATGTCTTCACACATCCGGCTGTTCCCACATCCTAAAATGATGATGTTGTCCTCCTCGGATGCAAAGTTGCGGATGATGCCGCGTACCTTTTGGTGTAGAGTTACGCGTAAGCTTTTATCAGGACAGGTACAGAAAAGAGATCTCGATGCCTCACAACTTAACATGCTTTAAGATAGATTATAACGTACCATTGCGTACGGGTGGTACCATTCAAATGGCTCCCGTTCAGCTTCGAAGAAATCATCCCTGCACACAAGAACAACATTGCGTTTGTTAGGATCTGGAAGACCTGGGTTAAATTAAGCCTAAGTAGAGTAGAAATTGGCCGCATGAATTTCGAGCGTGTAAAGGCCGCAGACGATATTCCTAAGCATGTACCAAAAGCGAGATTGGTGGTAGTCCGCGACGGCGCTTGGCTCGGCTAATATTTCTGGCGTCTTTAGTCGGTCGTCGGACGCCATGACACTGCTCATTACTAGTGATTCTGTCTACAATAAAATGAGACGGTGACTAAGTAATAAATCTAGCTTTCGAAGTGAATAGTCGTCTATTTAGAGGAAATTAAGGGGCTGCACCTTGTCCATGGATAGTCGCTACTACAGAAGCTACTTTGAAGTCGCGGGTAGGCCATTTTCTGCTTCTATTCTGCGCTTCTGCTTGCTGCTTGAATTATTTCTCTAATATACTATAAGATCAAATTTATTTTTGACGTGATTGATACTGATACTGATATTTGATGCGCTGGTGCGAAATGCCAAACGCCAAATGACCAAAATGAATGACACAGGACTTTGCGTTTATACGGTGCACTAACGCCAAGCAAAGAATTAAAGTTTTAATTCGGCGGTCTCACTTGTTATGGATATTTAAAAGCATGGTGATAGGCCATTGCATGAGAATGAGAGGGGACTATCCATAATTCTAAAGTACGGCAATGCAACACTTTTAAACCATTCAGGTCTTTGTAGGTAGATATTCTCAAAGAAATTGACGCAAGTACCTAATGTTCTCGAGAACTCATCCCATAACGACGGATATTTCTTCCTCGCTAAACGTAAAACTAAGTATGCTCCACTGGAGAACCAGCTTACCGCATGTCATCGTCGCCGTCGGGCTGAAAGGAACCGCCAAAGACTAGCCAGCCCAAAAAGCTTTTGCTGATGAGGCTTAGGGTGATATAGCCCAGCTCTCCATACCGATACTCGCTCCAACGGCCAATCTTTGCGTACCTGTGAAACCCAGCCATGTAGAAACATGTGAAGGATACATGCAGCGCAATTGCGCGAGCCGAGGTAGGAAAATAAAGACCAAATGAATTGAGCATTACGAGGAATAATGCTGCAGCTAGCATTTTGTTTTCTTAGTAAATAATGGGGGGGCAGGACATGTGAACTTGTTCAAGAGCATAAGCTAAATTTTCCGTAATGCACTTACTGGAGGACCATGTTGACGGGAAAAGTATTGAAGAAGACCAAATAGGCAATGAGAATGCCGTAGACAAAACCTGGAATCTCATCAAAATTGCCGCCCCCTAGGAAGTACATGAAAACCACAATCCAGGGCCCCAGTCCCGCGAAGCACCCAAACCAGAAGGGCAGCCACACGTTGGAAGTGCGATCTGGAGGGTTCATGCGCTCCATTCTGAGGGGGTGGGCAGGTCCCATTACGAGAGGCACGCACAAGTAGCACCGGCGGAAGTCAGCGCAACCTTACACTTAGCATCAAATAAAATGATAGCTTTCATAAAATTACTCACAGGAGTCCGAAGAGACACATTGAGGCGTTGCAAACGGAAATGAGGAGAAGCGATGCGACGTCGTAGCACCCGAAGAGCACGGCAATAGCCACAATCATGAGGCTCGAGGAGACCGCGTATTCGTACCTGCCAGAAAGCTCGTCAAAATAGTACAACTATACGAAATAGGTATAAGCACTTAAGTTTCACCAGCGTGCATGGTTGCATTCATTCTTGATATCGGCGAGGTAGGCTTCCCAGAATACGAGGACGTACGCATGGGCCACGGCCGACATAAGAAGGAATATAGCCGCCTGATTTGCGGTGGAGTATGAGATAAATCGGACAACCGGAAGAGAACAAGATTTGTCAAAGACCTACCACAAGCCCAATCTTGATCGTGCCAATAGTATCGCTCTTTGAGACGAGGTTGTTGACCGTTTCGTCATATTCGAGCCAGTTTGTGGTGATGTCCTTCTCGAAATCTTTCACACCCGGTGCCGTAAAAGAGCTGGCTAGGAGAAAAGCACCTTGGACGAAGTGCAATATGCACGCGCCTCGGTTCCATTGAAACAGGACTTCATCGCTTATGGGAGCTGGTGCGTCATTCGACATTTTCCCTATCGTTCTGAATTAATACTTGCGTTGCTCTATTACGTAAGTACTGTCATAAGGTCAAACTACAGATGATGCTGGCCGATGATACCTGATAGAAGGAGTTTGCAAAAATTGGTGCAACCACCTACCTCTCTTCTGCAACTTCAAACACGTCACATCAGATGTCTGTCTGATGAAAAAACAAAGGTCAAACTACAGATGATGTTGGCCGATGATACCTGATAGTAGGAGTTTGCAATTGGTGCAACCACCTACCGAACTCGAACTCGAACTAATACAAACCCAAATGACACAAAAGCCAATGCTGCGGGCAGAAGTGGGAGTGTGCGTTGCGCAAACAAAGCAAGTGCTGAATAACTCGAGAGGGGGAGGGGCATTGGCCAAATCCCTCGCGGAAAGCGAGGTTTTTGTGGGTGTTGCGCACTCCGCAGGACAATAAAGAGGAAGGCGCGCGAGCAAAGACGCTCAGGAACTCCTTCCTCGTCCGCGG
>Ga0307930_1003507_pt1 | contig 11488 bp, 2 predicted proteins | sample OrgLakmetageno46_FD_203161 | JGI IMG/M metagenome (GOLD analysis project Ga0307930, IMG submission 203161) | Saline water microbial communities from Organic Lake, Antarctica - #46 | ecosystem: Environmental > Aquatic > Non-marine Saline and Alkaline > Saline | place: Antarctica: Organic Lake... | reverse complement strand
AGAAGTTGGGGCCAGAGTCGATGGATTTGAAGGATTAAGGGTTGGTTGGCGCGTGATTAGCACAGTGACCAGAGATGTCGCGTCCACTTGTGCGCCCACTTGGCTTGCAACGTCAGAAATGAAGTCACCGTCTGTGAGAGATGATGTTATCGAAGAAACGAACTCTGAATCTACAGAGGAACTAATTTCTGCCAACGACACCACAACATCAAAACTTGTAGTCCACGAGAATACAGCTAAGATATTGCGACGTTGTCGTAATGATGTTTGAGCCAAGCGCCGGTTCGTCGAAGATGAAGTTACAACAAAATCTCGTAGATTTCTTTCCTGAACGCCAATTGAGCTTGCAATCTTTCCTTTGAGGTACTTCTTATCGCTCTCCGTTGCTTCCGCTGATGCCGTCAGTACCAGAGACACAAAAACACCAACAGTGTCCACGTGAGTCGGAACAGATGAAGGAGCAGGTGTAGGGTTGGGTGTGATCGTTGATGGCATAAGTGAGGCAGTCGGCACAGTACTTGGCACCGTGAGAGGTGGAAGAGTCGTCGGAACGGGCAATGGAAAGCCAACGCTCACGTCTTCCTTTTTGATATCATAGTAGCTCAGCATCAACTTGCCTGAAACATCACATACAGGTGCTTCCTGGTTATCTACTGAGTATTTACTCAGTTCAAAGCCGCTCTTCGTTTCTTTTGCAGCAATGCTACCGAGAGCAACTTGTGAATTTGGGTCCCGTAATACAACAGCCATGGTTAAGTTCATAATCTCCTGGAAATCCATTTGAATCTTCATGCAAGACTGCGGCGAGACTCCCAGCTGCGAGGCTGAAGATGGTGGGTTCAGTAACGGGCCATCGGCAACGAAACTCGAGTGCATTGACACTGTCGTGTCACCATCGTCTACGGCGAAGGACAAAATGCTTGATGATCCTTCGATGACGTCGGAAAGACTCTTAGCGTCCGTAGTTGCAAGGGCAGAAGCTTGAAATTTTGAAACTTTTTCTTCGTAGTACCCAGCATCCAAAGTAATTGAAAAACGATCGGAATTGTCGAACAAAGCATTAGAAAATGCTTCTGCATCAAGAAAGAATGACTCATGGGCATGGAAACCAATTCCGAGCTTTTGGTCAGGCCCGTACAGAAAATCGAAAGTCGCATCAAGTGAGCTGTTGAAAACAATAGAATCATTAAAATAAACTTCAAGGGCGTTATGAGGATAGTAAGCCCCATCGCTCGGAGTTATATACGAGGTACTCTGGAACGCACGCACCCAGTTTTGGTTTTGGATATTAAAATCAACGCCAGAAGAAAAGCCTCTTTGAAATGTCTTTGTCCAAGAGCTTAATTCAGCAACGGCGTTACCCTCAGAATTCGCATTATTGTTTTTCAGCTCAGCCCAGAGTCCAACAAGATCGTCCTCGTTTGCGTTAGTGTCCAACTTAACAACTCCTGACCAGTCGAATTTAGAATCTTCAGCATAGTCAATAGCCATGTCTATTGACCAAGTCGCTACACCAGCTAAATTCTTCTCTGTCGAGAGTAGGTTCCCGACAATAGTCATAACTTCACCACTGTACTGAACAGTTTCAGTCAATAGCAGCGAGGCCGATATTGACCGTTCCGCCCAAAGGAGTGTGTCAAGTTGCGTAGTAAGGCTGGCATTCAATACTGGATTATCATTCAGCATGAGTTCAAGTTCGCCGTACGAAGAGTAGGTTCCATCACTTGAAGGGTAACTAAAATACTGATTGAATTCCAAGAGTTGATTATCTTTAATACGAAAGAATGCATCAGAGTTAAAAGCGCGGTCAAAAGTATGCATGGACGAAAAAAATGTCACGAGTTCACCATCATGATCAAGTTGGGGAGATATGTTATCGATGACCGCGAACCAAATTCCTACAGTATCATCACCCGTGTCCATATCTACGTTAAAATTCATTGACACATTTAGTTTTACTTCTTCAGCAGCGGTAAGTGCAGAGATGCCTCTCCAAGTTCGCATGCCATTGCTGGTCTTGCCTTCATCGAATATTTGAGCAGAGGCAACAAGGAGGTCGCCTTCGCCGTACATGATCGTCTCAGATAATGCCATGCTTGCGCTGTATTTGTGGTCGGAGTCAAGCTTCGTGTCTATTTCGATTGAAAAACTGGCGTTCAATTTCGCTTCGTTCTTCAAGGAAGCCTGCAGCACGCCGTGCGGTGTGTAGACGCCGTCTTTGTCAGGATACGTAACCATTGAAAATACAGAACCTCCGCGAGACCATTCGCCGAAGTCCGCCTCGGCTTCTACTGTGATCCCGCGGTGAAATGTGCGCACAGAAGAGGCAAGCATCACCATAGCATGGCTACCAAATGACGTCGGAGCTGCGGAAGGCGCACGTGTAGGAGCTCGGTGGTCAGCTGGTGATGCAGTTAGGCCAGACGCCTCAGCGTTCGAGGCGACATCATCATTCTTCGCCAAATTGTCCACTACACTCAGCCAGGCTCCGTACGCATCATCGTTACTGTTATCAAAATCAAGTACCAGAATTGTCGTTGCATCATGCTTAGGGTCACTTTTGAATGTAAGGGCTGACTGTGCAGTCCATTTGTGAGAACCGTCATCGTCTGTATTCCTTCCTTCGTCAAATAGGGAAGCCGTGGCAGAGAAGGCTTCGCCATCGTAGTGGACACTTTCAAGAAGCCGAATGCTGGCAGAGTAGGTGTGGTCTGCTCCAAGTTTGGAGTCAAGCGTTGCTGCTAGAGTTGCATTCAGAAGTTCTTCATTTCCTCGCATCACATGCAAATACCCGAGAGGTGAGTATTCTCCATCCAAATCGTCAAAGTATGTCAAAGACTGATACACGGAGCCACCCCGACCCCATTCACCAAAGTCAACACTGGCTTCAGTCGTGAATCCATTTTCAAAGCTTCGAAAGGTACTCGATAGACTCATGAGCGCAACCCCATTGGCATTTCGTAGGTTGTTTAAGCTTCCGTTAAGCTCAAGTAGGTTATCTTCGTTCAATTTTGAGTCCAATGTAAGCACTCCCTCAATATCCACAACGGATTTCAATAGGTAATCGACTGCAAGATAACAGCGCCAAACGTCGATGCCTGTACTTTTCGTGGTCGTATGAATGACTTTCGCAGCGGCACTAAGAAGCTCACCATCGTACTGTGCAGTCTCGACGAGAACCAAAGAAGCACCTAATGAATTGTCGTTTTTGATCCTCATATCGATAGCTGCGTTCATTGTTACATTGATCATGGCTGGATTCCCGCTCAGTGATAAGATAAGTCCACCACGGGGATAGTACGTTCCATTAGTACTTGGCAAAACCTCCACTTTTTGTTCAAACTCCACCCAGCTCTTTTGATCCACAACTAAAATGACCTCAGACATCAGAGAGCGATAGAATGTACGCACTGATGCGCTCAGCTTCGCGATGTCGTACATTGTATTGTCATCAGTCAGGCTACCGTAAATTCCCATTGTGTTATCTTGAGCTGCATCAGCATCTATGGTCAGAATTGATGAGAGGTTGAACTTGTTCTCTTGCCGGTAGACGAGCCACGCGTCACCCACAAACCGTTGAAGCGCACTATTACTTCCTTTGAAAGACTGCATGCTTGTGGTCAAAGCCAACACCTGGCCTTTGAACTGAGCCGAGTCCAAAACTACGACAGATACTTTTAGCGAATCGTCAGACCCAAGCTTTGAGTCGATTTCTGACACGACCGTGTAGTTTAAAATAGCAGGGCCGTCACTGATGGTTAAAGTGAACTCGCCGTGAGGGTGATAATAGCCATCTACACTAGAGGGCAGTTCCGCTTTTTGGTACAACGATACCCACCGCTTTTCGTATACATTCAAGTCCAGTTCAGAGATCAAACTGTGCCGTATAGTACGAATCGATGCACCTAGAAAAACTACAATGCCACTGCTGCCTTGTTGTCGTAATGCTTTGTTGTCAATAATAGTAGCAACAACACTCAATGTATCGACTTGCTTAGAATCAACGTCAAATTCAAGCGCAGAAGAGAGATTGAGTTTGTTCTCCTGTACGAAATCAAGAGTTAAATCGCACGTAAAGACTTTCACACTGTTCACTTTATCCACTGATACCAAAGTTGCTGCAGCTGCTATAAGCTGGCCTTCAAATTGAGCTGATTCACTCAAAATAAAAGAAGCACTGACGGAATCATTGTCATGCCCATGCGTCGATCCAACAATTGCTTTGACGGTTCCATTGAGAATCGATTTGTCTCTCACATCTAAAGCGACAACTCCAAGGGGAGAACACTGGTCCTCTTCACACTTGACATCAGCCTCCGCTTTGAAATAGAGCCACTGTTTTTCGATTATCTCAAGCGAAGCTTCAGATGAAATCCCTCGAGATACCGTTCGAAGGAAAGATGCGAATTCTAAGATAGTGCTACCGCTATCGCCATTCGCATTGTTATCGACTACAGTTCCCCAGGCACCCACAGAGTTGTCACCGGAAGAATCAGAATCCACTTTAAAAACAAATGTCGTGTCAAATTTTGATTTTCCGTTGTAAAAGACTGACGCGTCGCCTGTGCAACTTTTCATACCTGCGGCGTCGTTCACAATTTTTTCAATGCTTGCAGATCCAGAGATTAGATTACCACTAAACCGCTGAGTCTCTATTAAAGATAGGGACACAGTCATTCGGTCATCAGATCCGTACACAGTATCAAGCAAGGCCGAAGCTGTGCAATTGAAAACTAATTTATTTTCTTTCGCGAAGACTTGGAGAATACCATTGGTCGAGTAAAGCCTATCTTTGTTGGTAAACGTGTAAGACGAGAAAAGAGAGCCTCCTCTTCCTCGGCTTCCGAAATCAATATCTGCCCGTCCAATTGCTCCCATGGGTATGGTCTCGGCCGTACTAGACAATTTAATTAAGGTGGCGTCTTGTCCAACTTTAGCGGTACCATCAGTAGCTTCAAACCAAATGCCTACAGTATCATCACCCGTGAGGCGCATGTCAACCGTTAGAACAGCGCTTGCACGATGAATTGAATTTCCATCAAAATCAAAAGACGAATCGATCAACCAAGTTTGGTTGCCATTGCTGGTCTTGCCTTCATCGAATATTTGAGCAGAGGCAACAAGGAGGTCGCCTTCGCCGTACATGATCGTCTCAGATAATGCCATGCTTGCGCTGTATTTGTGGTCGGAGTCAAGCTTCGTGTCTATTTCGATTGAAAAACTGGCGTTCAATTTCGCTTCGTTCTTCAAGGAAGCCTGCAGCACGCCGTGCGGTGTGTAGACGCCGTCTTTGTCAGGATACGTAACCATTGAAAATACAGAACCTCCGCGAGACCATTCGCCGAAGTCCGCCTCGGCTTCTACTGTGATCCCGCGGTGAAATGTGCGCACAGAAGAGGCAAGCATCACCATAGCATGGCTACCAAATGACGTCGGAGCTGCGGAAGGCGCACGTGTAGGAGCTCGGTGGTCAGCTGGTGATGCAGTTAGGCCAGACGCCTCAGCGTTCGAGGCGACATCATCATTCTTCGCCAAATTGTCCACTACACTCAGCCAGGCTCCGTACGCATCATCGTTACTGTTATCAAAATCAAGTACCAGAATTGTCGTTGCATCATGCTTAGGGTCACTTTTGAATGTAAGGGCTGACTGTGCAGTCCATTTGTGAGAACCGTCATCGTCTGTATTCCTTCCTTCGTCAAATAGGGAAGCCGTGGCAGAGAAGGCTTCGCCATCGTAGTGGACACTTTCAAGAAGCCGAATGCTGGCAGAGTAGGTGTGGTCTGCTCCAAGTTTGGAGTCAAGCGTTGCTGCTAGAGTTGCATTCATTTTCGGGTCATCCATCAAAATTACAAGCAGCTCACCATTGGAGGAGTAGAAGCCATCTCCCTTGTCTGAATACATGAAGTTTTGATAAAATTCCAACCAAGGTTCATTCAAAACCTTTATTTCAGTCTTAGAAGATAAACCCCGAGAGAACGAAATGATCGAGGCCCAAAGAGAAGCAAGCTCTCGAGACTTGCCAGTCTCAATCAAATTATCGGTTACTACTCCCCAAACTTCCATTGAATTCGGCATGTTTGTATTCATCGAAATGTCAAAAGAAGCATCAAATATAGGGTCCCGGTTTATATAGAAAGTGGTGTTTCCCTCCCATGACTTCATTTCCTCGCCGCCCGTCTCTTCGGAAATGAAAGTGACGTCAAACTCAACGGTAAAACCACCGTACTGCTGAGTATCGACCAAGATGAAGGATGCGCCCAGATCCTTCTCAGGACCCAAAGTTGTATCCATTTCAGCGTTGATTGTCAAGTTTAGGATCGCGTCACCACCGAACCAAAATTCAGCGAGGCCCTCAGTTGTATACAAACCGTCACTCGACTGCCACGAGGCGTTTTGAAGCCAGTAAATTTGTTTATTGTCAACGACTGACAGGTCGACTTCAGATGAAATGCCACCTTCGCCCATATTGAATGATGCAGCTACTTCGGCGATGTGCCGCGCATCCTCGTTTGCCAAATTATTTGATATGGTGCTGAAAACAAGGACTGCTACTCCATTGCTCTTGCTTGTGCTTTCTATCGTGGCAATAGCAGACACGTCAATTTTTGCATCTTGCATAATGTGTACAGAGCCGTCACAAATCAATTTTATCTGTTCATCAATAGCGTTCCTAGCAGCGTTGAGATTGGCATTGACATTTACAAGCTCCCCTTCGTAATTAGCCGATTCAGTCAGCAGTGCAGAGACAATCAGCATGTAAGCATCAGGCTCTGACTTAATCTTGAATGTTGCCTTGGAAGTTCCGTTGATATAAAGATCGTCAATCAGTGCAAGCAGCAAGTCACCATGAAAATCAAATGAGTCATCGCTCCAACCCCATGACATGTTCTGCGTCAGATAGACCAAATTTTCCTCCTTTACAGTCAAGTCAAGCTGAGTTTTCAGTCCTTGTCCGGCTGCGACCACGGATGAGGATAAAATTGCGATTGGTTCTGAAATATCCCTCATATTGTCCACCATGTGCCCCCATATGCCAATTGTCTCATCGCTCTTAATATCAGCATCAAGTATCAACTTTCCAGATATGTTAAACTTAGAATCTTGTTTGTAGTCAAGGTACACATCACCTACCCAAACATCTATGCCAGCATCATTCATTCCTGCGTGCACGATAGTCGCAGCAATAGTGAGAACTTCACCGTTTTCATCAAAGTGAACGGTCTCCACAAGACTTATTGATGCACTGACCGCGTCATCGGAGCCCAATTTAGTGTCGAACTTTGCATCTAGACTCGCGTTGACCACTACATCATCGTTCAGTGATAAGTAGAGCGTGCCTTGAGGCACAAAGGCGCCATCATTGAAATTCCATGAAGCATTTTGATTCATTCTTACCCACGATTCTTCAACTACTTCGACAAAAAAAACAGAAGATACTCCTTGACGTAAGTAATGTATGGACGATGCCAAGCTAGCAAGCACTTTCACTCCTTCTTGTTCAGTTTTTTTATCAACAATCTGCCCCCAAACGCCAATAGTGTCATCACTCTCCATTTCCCAATCGATTGTTAGATCAACCTCTACATCAAGCTTGGAAAAATCTTTATATTTGAGCATCACCTCTCCATCCCATCTCTTCGACCCGGCACCATTGATTGCATCTGGCACAATGTGAGCTGACATTGAGATTACATTCCCATTGTATACAACAGTTTCTGACAATTCCAACGAGACTTGAACCATACCATCCGTTCCTAGCTTTTGATCAATCTCCATGCTTAAAGTAGAATTCAATACGGGGGCATCCTTCAGCGCAAGCATGAGAGATCCGTGAGGAGAGAATGCGCCGTTGCCTAGAGCAGAAATTTCAAAGTTTTGATAGAAATATATCCAAGGAACTTCCACGACTTGAAGGTCCATGACTGAAGCAAAGCCACGGTGGAAAGTACGCACCGAGCTGCTGAGCTCTACGAGGACCTTGTTCTTCTTGCCCGTTCTATCGGTCGCGCTCATCCAAATCCCAACAGAATTGTCAGAAGCAGTGCTGGTGTCCGTGGTGAGGATAATAGAGGCGTCGTGCAGCATGTCTTCATTAAACGCAAAGCGTGTGTCTGCCGTCCATGTTTTAATCCCTGCAGCTCTTTGATCAACTGTGATCAAATCCGCTGTGGCAGAAAGAAGCTGACGTTTGAAATACACCGTTTCGATCAAATATATCGAGGCTTTCAACAAATCATTAGATCCCACTTCGGTGTCGAAATCCATTGAGAGAGTTAAATTCAACACTGGAGTTTCGTCTAACGACAATTCGAAAACTCCTCGAGGCGTATAATATCCGTCTGTGTCTTCGGCATTGAAAAATAGACGAAAATTCACAAGTTCCATTTCCATCAAGTGGAAATCAACGTTCGACGAAAAACCGCGATCGGATGTTTCCATGGTAATTGCAATTGCCAAGAAGTCCTTTGCTGCTGAGCTATCAAGCTCGACCATGTTCTCGAGGTTGTCAACCACATTTAGCCAGGCTCCAACAGTATCGTCATTTGAAATATCTAAATCGAGCTGCAGAACCGTTGTTGCATCATGCTTGCGATCCTTGAGGAATTCGAAAAATGATTCGACAGTCCAGGTTTGGACTTCGTCCATATTCTTCCCCTCATCAAGCACATTCATGTGGGCCGAGATAAGTTCGCCGTCATATTGCGCAGTCTCTACAACCACTAAATTCGCAGAATATGCGTGGTCTTTGCCGAGTGTGTAGTCGATGAAGCTGCTAGCTTCGAGTTCCAGATGCGTTTTGAGGTAAGTGCGAACCATCAAGGCGAGATTCCCTTCGAACAAATTGTCATTCAACGTGTAGCCGGCCTGCGCATCGTATTCAAGACGACGAGTTCCAATGGTATCAACGTAAAGATTGGAGCTCCACAAGTCTACTGACATGATCAAATTAAACTCCGAGTCCATTAGATTTGGTCGTTTCTCGTCGAAGGCCCGTAGCCATGCATATGCAGTGTCTTTATTGCCATCGCGATAATCTTTCGTGGTTATACCACCGCTAACTGTACCTTGTGACACTAGAAATTTGTGCCGAGGAATTTCCATATCAAGCAAACCTACAAGGCGACAAACAAGTACAAATTTAGGAAAACAAGGCCATCACAATCGCTCGGATCGCTCAGAACAACATCCTAAACACATACCATTTACAATTACATCCCCATCAGACGTCTCCATATTTCCATGGCCATCAAAGGTCAAGAGGTGCCCATTACTTTGAAACTGTTCACTTATGTGCATCTTGAGAGTGTACTTTCCTGAGTCATCTGCACCACCATCATAGCCAAGCAACATATCCCCAGCGCTGTCCATTCGGACAACGTCTTCACTATTTCTCACGAGAAGCTTTCCTGATGCTGTAAAATTTGCTGCTTGATTCCCTTTCCAACTTGCCACCGTAGGTCCATGAAAGTGAGTCATTGAAACGTCATCGCCAGTCCACTGAATAAAGAGATCTGGGCGTACATTCCAGCGCAGATTTCCATCTATTCCGTAAATATCGAGTCCTGCGGAAGAATCTACAGACGATGACCTCGGAGTGCTCCTGTTGAAATCGAATGATGATGAGATAGAACCATTTACTAGGATCTGGTTTTTGTTCTCAATTTCAAATTCCAGAACGTTGATTTCACGGTGACTTTTCTTTGAAAGACCTCCCGTCACGACGCGCGCGTTGGCGAGACCGTCTATCAAGACCGAATCATCGACCTTCACAATCAATGGAGCCTGGAGGGATCTAAAAGTTTCGCTATTGGACTGAATGCTTTCAAGGCTACTATCAATAGCCGCAGACAGGTAAAAATGTTCTTTAATGTAAGGAAGTAGAAGGATTGCATTATTCGTCCGGTCTTCAAGAAAGTTGACTTCAGCTGTCATCCAGGACCCATCATTTATTGATAAACACGCCAGTAAACTGAAGTCATCGTCTAGATACATTTTGAAACATTGTTCCTCCAGACTGACGAGTCTCCTAGCGGCTTTTCCACCACTATTGAAGTCAGCATGACTTTCATTGGCTGAAGTCGGGTTGCTTAAATGCTGGAAACCCAACTTGTGAGTACGCCCCAGAAGTGAAGAATAGAACACATCACTTCCAGGAGTTTGGCGAAAATAAATCAACGGATGAGTCGTGCTGTTCGACGATCGCAAATCCGACACCCATTTGAAGATGGGCTTCAGAAATGCTACGTCGTCAAAGGCAGCATTCGTATCATCTTCAGTTGTTACGTTCTTCATATCTGTGCATGATACAATTTCGGTCGCCGAACAGCTTGATTCAAAGTAGAAACTCAAATAAGGTTTTTCTGATGGGCTCGTTGAGATAGGATCTATTCTCTCTTGTAGATCCCAGACAATTGCTCTGGATCCGACGACATAACGCTCATCGAAATTCAAGTCTTCATCATTGCTGCTAAAATCGGACTTGAACGAAATCCCAATTTCAATCTCAAAAGCAGGGATATCTACAGTGACCTTCTGGAATATCTTCTTGTCCAAGTATAAAGAGACTGGAATGTCAGCACCAAGCCCTGGTGCATAGTTCAGAACGTAAAGTATTCCCCCGATGAGATGATGGTGATCTAGATGAGGAAGGTGCCGAGCAAAGTCGCTGAAAGTTCCACCCGTAACATGATGGAGACTGGGAATTTCAAGTTTACGTTTCTTCTGAAAAGTCATTGTACCCAAGTCAATCGAGTTCCAGAATAGGCTTGTGCGCAAGTCAATTGCACACGAGAAAGTTAGAGTCAAGTTTCCTTTCTGTTCAAACGCGAGGCACGTGAAGAGAGCAATGCCACAAGAAATTAGAAATAAAAATGTGCAGAGTATTGATTTAGGCCTGTCGAGATTGTCCTGCAAGAGGAGATATGGAGCGCTACTGTGTGTTGATAGCAAGAAGAGCACAAAACGTAAATTATTTTTCAAAGGCCTTGTTTGATTAGATCAAGAAGGTGCAAACGCGATAACTATATAATGCAAGCTGTTGAGTTTTTCAGAATTATGCCACATAAGAAACACCTGTAAAGCTCGAAGAGATTCCCAGAAGCGATCAGTGTCAATGCTTGACGCAGTTGCGTAGAGGTTTCCTCTAGGGTTTTTCGCTTTTGTACCCTTGAGGTAAACGTCTTGCGCTTCTGTGTCAATTTGCAGTACTCGCGCTTGAACTTCGGATGATAAAGAAGAGACAGATAAAGCATCAACTGCGCATGATGCACGATTGACCTCAACCGTATGGATCGAATTCTTCCGATGTGCAATGAAATCTGCCACAATTTCAGCCTTTAGGTCTTCTTTATCGGTCCATACTCGAAGGTCAACATTTTCTACAGAATCTATGTCGATACTACAGAGCACGTAAAGAATAAAATATCAGAACACTAAAACACGTAACAATCAGCATAGAAGGTCAAAATTTTAAGAAACCATGGTA
>Ga0307930_1003506_pt1 | contig 11494 bp, 10 predicted proteins | sample OrgLakmetageno46_FD_203161 | JGI IMG/M metagenome (GOLD analysis project Ga0307930, IMG submission 203161) | Saline water microbial communities from Organic Lake, Antarctica - #46 | ecosystem: Environmental > Aquatic > Non-marine Saline and Alkaline > Saline | place: Antarctica: Organic Lake... | reverse complement strand
CTTGCTAGCTCCGAGAAGAATGCTGCTGCTGCCGCTACCGCTCTCGTAGTCGCATTTGCCAGAGACCAAATACCAAAGAACTTCTGGTCCGAATGAGAAGAGGAAGGCGACATAGACTCCTTGACACTGCTGAGAGATTTTTCTTGGTAATGGAGTATTGGAATAAAACGACCGTCTTGATTGTTTAGCACTGCAAAACGACCTTCTTGATTATTTTGGTGCGTTTACGACCATCTTGATTAACTGAATTCGTTCGAACGGCCGTCTTGATTATAAGTAGAATTGAGACGACCTTCTTGTTTAAAAGAGAAGCAAAACGACTGTCTTGATTATTTCGTACATCAAAACGACCATCTTGATTATTTTGAAATTGTGACGACCGTTTTGATTTTTCGATGAAAAATAAGGACTGTCTTGAAGTTGTCCCATATTTCTACTAAGGAGATGATGTGAAACCTGGAACAGATGAAACGAGACGAGTGTCAGAAGTCAGAAGTGTTCAAACCCGCAAAACCCACAATCTCAAGCAAGTCAACGAAGGCGGCGCCATTTCCTCTTTGCGGAACTCAAGGTTTACTTGACACTTACCGCTCTACTCATTAAGCTGACGCCTTTTCACGTTTGAATATAGCTTTGTACCCGTCGACGTATCAAAAAGAGAGTACGCAAAAATATCCCACAAAGATTGACCCCAACTTCTCCAAGAAAAGGGGCGATCCGTATTTGCCTTCAGGCGGATCCTGTTCGTAGCAGAGCATAATTTTGAATTATAGCATTAATGATATTTCATCCGAATACTTGATATGTTAACGAAGTTTTTTTTTTAATGTTGCTTTCGATTTGTCACTTCAGAACGATGCGGGAAGAAGTCGAGAGCCCCTGGAAAGAACACAGTAACACGGATCTGGCGGCAAATCTAGTAAGCAATTCAAAACATGAGGCCGACATCATTAATGAACTCGTGGACAAGAAATGGTGCATCATTCAAGTCTGGGCTCCTCTAGAGCTTAAGATGATTAAAAACGTCGTGGATCCAGGAGAACTCAAAGAGAATATGAAAGCAAATCTTAGCACGGTGGCAATCATCGGCGCCCTCTTTGGTGGAACAAATCTGTCTTCCTTCATGGCGGCGAATGTCGTTGATGTGAATGATATGAACATAATTGATCAAATCATTGTCTTTGCTCGGTTTCTTTCGGCAGCTTGCGGGCTTTTAACAGCAGTCTACTCTGCCATTATCATGAGTATGCTCAATGCTATCCCCAAGGTGCTGTAATTTATATTGCATACGTCTTCTACTATTGAGTTATGAGACACTTTGATCAGTTGACCAACTGGGTTTGTCTTCTATTTCTCCAACTTTTACTTTATATTTTGATCAATTTTGAGTGCGAATGTAGTTGTTGTGCTTTTTCTTGTTACCTCACCCATCTTGTTTCTTTTTTTATTCTTCTGGCCAAATAAAGGATCGTTTCCGCGCCTGGGCCATCGATAACGTGCACTTTTTTCCGCTGCCAACATTGTGCTTGCTTTCAACGATGTTTTTTTGTGCCGTTGATGTCACAATTTCATCGTACGTCCTCTACGGCGTGAATGTAATGAAGGCTATTATTGTTGCTTTCTTCTAGATTTGCGGTGTCTTTTTGGCTCTCGGGCTAGCTGCAATATGCTCGAAGGGGGCACCCCGAAGCCTTAGTGTGTCTGGCACTGACAATCGGGTGTAAACCACATGGACCTCCGTTTGCACCCCACTGCAGAGGCAAGTCGAGTGTCACGGCGGCACTATTGACCACTGTCAACCCATACAACCAACCACACCACCCACAACTCCTATCTTACCTCCAATAAATCATATAGGAAGGTATTCAGGAAGATAAGTAGGCTAGACTAAACTGGACTAGACTAGACTAGACTTTAGACTAGACTTTAGACTGGACTGGACTAGACTGGACTAATGGTATGATAACTGGTTATAATTTATGGTCTGCCGTGTCACATAAGTTATACATAAGGCAGTAAGAACACGAAATCCGGCAATGAGCTTCATGACACCCCGAGTCGCCCGTGTCACGTCGCACGTCGCACGTCGCACGTCACACTGTTCTCTCCAAGCACCAAGCACCAAGCTCGTGTTGTAGATGCGCTTGAAGAGCTCCTCTTCTTACTTCGCAAACACGGCCGTGAGATCTTTTGGTGATGAATCCCCGCAGATGTCGAAGGCGGCCTGCAAATGCATACGGACGGGACGACAACTCCAATGAATTTCGGATTTCCGACTAGCTTGAATCAGTTGTAATAATGCTTCGAATTTTTGCAGGACGGGGACTGGGGATTGGGGATCCTGGTGACTGAAGACTGAAAACCCTCGGAACTCCTAGTACTTACTACAACTAGTGACGAGAAACACGCGAACACCCGGATACGCAAATGGAGCCACGACCAAGAGCATCTTGGGCCACTTCTTTCCCTGAGTTTATAAGTATGTTGGCCACTTCGGAAACGATAACACACCAGATATCTTTATTAGATGCATCCATACTCTACTACCTATCTAACTACCTACTACCTACTACTTTAGTTTGGGTATAAGGGGGCAAATCGTCGCTGTAGAGACTCGTTCAAAGTCTCGCTCCACCCGAAGAGCGAAAAAGAAAAAAGTTGTAACAGAAAGCCAGAGACCGCGCCGCACAGAAGGTGCCTTACCAGATGTCGACCCACTAGCGATTTTTGCTTAATGAGAGAAAAAGAGGGCGACTATTGTTCTGCCCCTGAGCCATAAGTGGCTTTAACGGGACAGGAACTCCTTTCACATCCGCGGAGAGTGGCAGTGTATAGAAAAGCCTCCCCCCCAAAAAAAAAACAAATACAAACAAACAAAAACATGCAAGCGGGCCGCTCGTGGCCTTGCGGTCCCTCCCTATCATAGAGCTAAACCCGTATATCTTCCATCAAACGCCACGGTCGCTACTCGTGTCCAACCGGTATTTTCGAAACCCTAGCAGGCCCTACACCTAGAGAGCAAGAAGTCGTCTGCGTATACCCCGAAGAGTGCAGGTTCCGCGCCAGTGATCGGCAAGATAGTGCTGACAATGCTGCTTGCCTTTGATCAAACGAGAATTCCACGGATAATTCGAGTACCGAGCGGTGCTGTGATTTCATAACGGAAGGGCTCATTATCCCCCGATGCCGACCGTGCATGACTGTGTCTCACAGACGGACCGTGGGGTATCATCGCCACTTTTGATGTCCTACGCCACTATACTGGATTCACAGCCATGAGCACCGGTGTCAGTGTCAGAGTTCAGAATTCCGTCGGAGTTTGGAGTGTGCAGTTCACAGCCCGCACGCACCTCGAATTTAACCTGGACAACCACTCACAGACAAAGTTATGACAAGGGCTCATATGTACGGATTTAATTCAAACGTGTTAGCGAAAAGGCACGCCGCGTTACACTTCAAGGAGGCGCGGCTACAAGCCCGTGCGGTGTGCGGTGGATTCTGCGCATATATATAGGATAAGATTCCCGCGGGAAATTCCGCGGAATTCCCGCGGAAAGAGAGAGTTTTACCAATGAGACGTGATTCCCACGACGGGAATATAGAAGTGCCTTTATGACCACGGCACGGGAAACCCGCAGTAAACCCGCGGAATTACCGCGGAAATCCCTCTTGAAGTGATTTTTTTAGCAATCGCGCGGGGATTTCGCGGAATCAGGAATCGTAACTATATAAGGGCGTGCGCGTGATATAATGCCCGTATAATTAGCCTCAGTTTCTGTTTCATTTTAGGCCTTAGAATAAGTTCGAGTTCCAGTTCGCAGGCGAAAGAAGCTGCTGGGATTTCTTACTAATTAAACCTGCTCTTGGTGGGACAAGCCAGCGCGCATTGGGCTATTCAGAGGCATCGCGCATTGTGGCAGTCTCCCAATGGGCGCATCGGAGTTCGATTACTGCTTGCCACGGCCACGCATTTGCCTACTTTGAGGCAGCGCTGCGTTGTCCACAAGAGTTTGAACGCTTTCCGCAGTTGGCGTCGCCCACTCGCAGACCCCGGTTTCCATGTTGAAGGCGTTGATGCCGCGCTGCACGCGATAGAAGCCTTGCTCGCCCCAGTAGGTTCCGAAGCTGTTGCGCACCGCCCAGTAGTCCAAACCGGCGTCGGCATCGGTGCCCCAGCCCACCAAGGAGACCACGTGAGTGATGCCTGGGTACACTGTGGCGTCGGTGATAACGCCGCCCGTGTAGTCTTCGAAGCTGTCGGAGTGCGCGTACACTGTGCAAAAAAACAATCACGCATTGAACAGAAAAGAAGTATGAGCAAGTTCGTGATGCAAGCGCGAGAATGTTTTCGAGCTAGCTCATGACTTACTGTCGACACTTACTGTAGCAAGCAATTGGGCCGTTCTGATAGACTTCACTCATAAGTGCCGTAAGATCGGTGGCGTCTGTGGTGCCGTAAGTGTCGATATCAACTTTTGTGCCATTAACCCACGAGGATTCACCGTACCTGGGCACGACGCAAACAAACACGACAACTTCAGACTGTGCACTCTTCATGCAAATAATCGAATTCGAATCTGGGAACTCCAGGAATAGCAATGAAAATTGGCTTACAGGTCGTGCGTCTTGCACATGCGGTCGCCGCAGTCCGTCTCGCCCCAATTCGAGTAATCGACGCCTTCGTAAGGCGAGCACGTTTCATCCGTCAACCCCGTACCGCTCGTGAAGATGGAATCGTAGGCCGCGAGGGAGTTCCCGCCGTTGCAGGTGCCTGCGTCCGTGTGGCAGTCCAGCAAGGTTTGCGGCGACAGGTCCAGCTCAAGGAAAGCGCCCGACGCTCCTGCCGCAATCCGCACCCTGTCAGACAAGCTTCCAGTGGCAGCAAACGCCCAGCATGCGCCGCAAATCCGAGGCACTTGTTGGGTCTTGCTGCCAGTAGCGTACCTCACCCCATCCACGTTCCGCCAGTCCCACGCCGCTGGGAGGTCCGCCGTGTGCATCTAAAAAGAATAAATGTTTAAATGGCGAGCTGCTAAAATCCCGGGGGGAGTTCTTTTCACAACGACAAGACATGCGTGAAGCGTACGAAGTGATGAAGCAAATGATAAATCGTACAGGTCCTTCGTTGTACGTGGAACAAAGATATGCGTTCGATAGAATCTATAGCGTATTGCAATTTAAAAGGAAAATGTCCGTAAGGGGTGTCTTTGGTGATCGTTTCGCGTACCTTAGGCGCGCCTTCTCCCCGCGTGGGGATGTTGTCAGCTCCACCATAAAAGTCTACGGCATCCCGGTTGTGACTTTTCTTGGGCGCATGTTTGCCGGTCACAGAGGTGCAGAGAACAGCTAGAACTAGAGATTGAGTAAACATGTCGAAGAATGAGCCTCTCTTATGATCACCAGTGCTACCGCACTCTCCAGGTGACACGCTATCGCGCTGCACGTACTTATGGCTTCTCTTTTGTTTCTGGCCTTTTTCTGAAGCGGCGGACCTGCAACACGTCATGATTGGTGCAAAAGGAAAAACGTATGAAGTGGCTAACTTTTTTGAAAAAAAAAAGGACACGGCAGCTACTCAGCGGAAGAAAGCCAGCTAGAAGCTGAACCTTAGCTTATCATTTCACTTTATTCAAAACTGTTCATGGGGAAAAATTCTATTGGAATTATAAGATAGATATGCTTCGCCACGAGGCTTCCTGCTATCTTGTAAGTTAAGCGAAGAAAGCTTTCTAGCTGCACCAAGGTTTTCATTGCTTCGTTACTGCATTTCTTTAGTTCTCGTAAAACATTATGGCGCTGCAGCAATCCCCTCCACGATTTATTTCTACAGCTCGAGCTTCGCTACATGCTCTTGTATCAGTGGCTGCACCGGGCCTTGCAACGGTTCCACCTGCAGACAGCTTGTTCCGTGCTGCACGTGGGCTCGAGACAGAGCCATCGGTGTTGCAAGGCTTAGGGGCTACTCTTGCGGTGGTGCTCCACGTATGGCTTGAAAATTGGCACGACCGATTAGCAATTGGCGTGCCTTGGAGTGATTTGCAGCCCCTTCATGCGCTGCCTACTGCAAACACGTGCCGTGCTCAGATGCGGGCTTTAGGTTATGCACGGGCCGCATTTTATCAGTGGACTGATGGCTCCGTGGCACAAGAGGCAAAAGAGTTGTTTCTAGGTTTAGCGTGGGCATGTGGATGTTGCAACGCTTTAGGTGTCGCGCGCGAGATTGCTTGGCTTTCGTCACGGTCTGTGGAGCTCCTGCCACTATGGCCAGCTGACCCTTCAGGTAGTAGCTTCAATAATAATGCTGGAGCCTCCTCCGATGCTACTAGAAGTCAGACTGCAGCTGAATTAGGTAGTGCAAATGACGGAGTAACACAAACACCATCGGCGCCAGTATCAGTGCGCGAGGCGTGCAAGGCGCTATTGCATCGGCACGGTCGGCTACGGCAAGGGTGGAACGAACTGCACGAACTTCAGGTCATGAGAGCCAAGCAGCTCAGCAAAATTGACCTTGAGCAGAAGAAGCAGTTGACTGCTTCATGCCGTGACCCAGCTTCCGTGCGGCCGTTGAGCAGCTACGAGTTACATGTAGCGGCATCACCGACGCGGCTGCGTGCTCACGGAGAAGCTTTAGAGCGCAGTTGCGATCTGGCCGAACGACTTTTACTCTCAGCGCAGTTAGAGGCGCCCTTCTGGAGATGGCTCGCTAAAATAGTCCAGGATGACTATGAACGTAATGTCAGGAGTAGGGAGTTCAGTGAAGAGCCTAGTGGTGCAGATCAAGGCGAGGACCTCGGCGCTGTGCTTGCGAAGGCTGCACGAGCACAACATTTGCTTCTCGCGGAGTTGCAGCTCCGGCGGCCCGTGGCCTCGTCTCTCAATGCTCAATGGCGAGCCGCGAAAGAGTTGCCCAAGCTTGCTGCAGTGCTTCAGCTTCCACCACAACAATCGCCTTCAAGGGAACATCTGCCAGGTATGAGTGCTCGCGCTGCTTCTCAAGCTTCGTCCGATCTGCGCCACCTGTTGAGTGAAACTCGGCGTGAAATCGACGATAGCCTTGCTCCTTTTACCGAATACCTCGAGAAAAATGGCGGCCCCACAGCTGCGCAATTAGGATCGCCGCGCCCGCCTCCAGCACCCGTCGCAGCCCCTTCTCCGGCTGCTGATTTAGCTTGCTTGCAGGAAGCAGTAAAGCTCCGCCGCAACGAATCGCTGCGGCATGCATCCGTGCTAGAAGGCGCCTTGCGTTTGTGTCAAGGCCATTTTCCCGGCGGAGTGCAATCGCAGCAATACGCGACACCGAGACAGCGACGACGCCAGCGCGAGTTAGAAGGAGGGCTGCTGTAAATCCCAATTAGCAATTAGAGCGATAGGAACCTAGGTGTACTAGGTGCTTCGGGTCCGTGTTCCGTCTCTAGCACTCCTGCTCTCAATCTCCCAAATTCCTTGTGAGCATTCAGCGATTTCAGCAAATTTTTGCAAAAGGGCCGTAACCAGATAATTAGTTAATAAAAGTGAATATTTAGCGGGATTTAATCAAGTCCAATATGGTAAAATTTACTCTATTCGCTATTGGTGTTAGAAAAGAAGCCGACTGCCGAGGTCCTGTGATCTGAACGGGCCCTTCTTTGCTTTGAGCTCGAGTTAGAATTTCCTACTAAACCAACAGACATTTCGGCTCGATAAAAATTAGCAAACGGGTGCCGTAGCCCCCGAGCAGCCGATTATTATTACCTTTTACGTGATGTCCTTGACGTCGGTCTCCACTGTTGAGAAGGAGTGGGACAGGTCGTTCCCAAGGCCGCACATGAGGAGAGCACCCATCGCGAGCAAAACCACCCAGAACACGAAGTACGCGTGCTTCATGGTGATAGTTTTGGTGGTGCCGAAGTACAGGATACAGAACGGGTCAAAGACCAAGGCCACAAAGAGGGCCGCGGTGAAAGCCCCCACTAGGTAGGGGACGAACTTGGTTGAGTCAGACACCCCTTGAAGGCCGATGCCAATCACAGCCGCCAGAATGTTGCACCCTTCAATCGCCACCAGGAACACCAGCCAGTACACCACCCAGTCTCCAGGCCCACCGTGGCCGAAAGAAGACCAACTGGAGGCATCGTGCGACTTGACTAAAATGCGGTACCCGCTGCGGGTGCCGCTGTAAGTCGACATGGAGTGAAGGGGCGTGGTCACGAAGTACATTTGCTGCGACCGCAAGATGGAAATTTCTCGTGGGCGCTTTCCTTCGACGATCGACCAGTACTTGACTTCTTGAATCAGGAGCCAGGTGAGGAGCTCCCAAAAGAACGCGCCGGGCACCAAGATGAAGTAATAGTAGTCGAACGGGATGCTGCCGGTCATGCACATGTAAGTGGGGAGCACAATGGCCCAGTAGTAAGCGGGAATGGTGCCGTAAAAATACGTGGTATTGTCGAGGAGCACGAGGTAGCGCAGCAGGCGGCCAAACTCGCCCGTGGTCAAGAACCAAAACGCGGTGGAACAGGTCACGAAGAAGACGGCAAACAAGCCAAAGACCAGCCACATGTTGTTGCCAGCCAGCTGCATCCCAAAAACAAAAGCCCCTAAGTACCCTATAGTGCACAGCAGCACCAGCCAGAAAGTCCAAGGCCCACTTTTCCCCTGGCTCCCACCAAAAAACGACAGCCAAAACAACTGCACCGCGCCGCGGGACCACCGGAACACAGCTGCCAGGAAATCCTTGTTTTCTTTTGGGGTACCGAAGATCAATTTCTCGTAGTGGTATGTGCCCTCATAGCCCGAAAGGAGAACTTTGTGACTGGTGGCAGTATCTTCGATCATCGTGCGCTCTTCGTACTCGAAGCCTTTCTCCAACGCCCACACACAGTTCGTGCCGCATGAGGTCACAGCGCCCACGCCATCTCGAATGCAATTCACGTACCTGCACACGTAAATAGTAAGAACAAACAACGACAAGAGCACACCCAATATCGCGTGAAGAAAATGAACTGTAGCCGCAACGCCACAAACATTATATAAGGCACGAAATGCAAAGCAGCCTTTTTTGTTACCGGAAGAGGTATTCGTTTTGCATGTCCAAATAGTCGGTGGCTAGCTCGATGCCCACGAAGTTTTGAGGCACTTGGCAGTACATGACTGACTCCAACCGCTTCACGGCGCCGTTGGTGTTGCGGAAGAAGTGCAAAATGGTTTGCTCCCAGAACCCAGGAGTCACCATGTGCCGGCAGTCAAAAATGGCAAAGAGCTTGAGATTGGGGGGCGCGACCTTGTAGCCAATGGACAGCTCCAAGTTCTCCCGGTCTTCCAAAAGGCGCACCGAGAAATTCATGCCGCCTGCTTTGCCCCGGCACCGCTGTTGCGGGTCCAGCCAGCAAGACGGCAGCTCCAAACGGTCTTCCGAGTCGAGGGTCTTGTTCCGCTGCGGGAATTTAGACATCAGCAGCGGGGCAATCTTTTGCCTGTGCGGTTATTTCATATGAAAGTTTAAAGGCTGGTGAGACGTGTTTTCGAGATTTGATACAATTTGCGGACGATAACAAGAGAAGTGCGAATGTTAATGAAAATATTGGAGCATAACCGTTCCGTATACCTCTCTCCATCTCAAACAAGACTCCGAAGATCAAGCACGCGCACTCTCTGTCGTCTTACATGTCTTCCGAGAGCTTGATGAGCTCCACTACTTGAGTGTGCTCCCCATTGAAGAACCTCGTCCCCAGACTTCGGCTCACCAGCCCGTAGCAACGGCGGTAGGCTTCCCAGTGCGAGATCCGCCCGCTGTATGGAGGGGGGTAAGGGCTCGGCGAGGAGTGGTCGTAGTAAGATTCCGGGTCAAGAGGCGGTAATGCGGGCCCGCCGTTCAAGCACGCGTATACCCCGGGGACTACTTTGCGGCATTTCACTTGCACTTTCTCGGTCAATTCGGGCTTGGCACGGTTGGCGAAGATCATGCGCATCGGGCGGCTCACAAAGGTTCCGAAGAAAAAACTGATGCGGCCGTCCTGGGAAATACAACACAAGAAGGCAGTTAGAAAAAGAACAGTGCGAGCGCGGTGGGATTATGATTTGAACTGTCTTCGTCTTTTTATTATATCTATTTTCTTTTAGGTACATGCTTTCATACTTCAATTTTTTTCCTTCTGAACCTCAGTGACTCTAACTAGTACTTCGTGCCCCTCTTTTCTCTAGCATGTTCGCCTGCACGCACTCACCTTGATGTCCACGAAATCGTGCAGCTTGGCGGATTTGGTCTTCTTGGCCTTCTCGTAAGCTTTCTTGAAGCGCCCTCCATCCGAATTCACTTTGCCATTTTGAAACAGTTCCAACTCTTCGGCCACCTTGATAAATTTAAAAAAAAAAATGAGAAAGAAAGAGAAGGAAATGAGATGTAATGTGAATGCGCCAAACAAATAAATAACATACTGAACTTATCTTTTGAGACAGAAAGAAGCAGGCAACTGTGCATTTCATTGCGCTTATGATAACGCACCTGGTTGCTCGCGAGATCGTCGTTGCAAAAGCTCAGGATTTTGGGGTCAAACGGGTTGCTCTTCACGCCGTGCTCCCGCAGCGACTGCGCCCACTGCACCACAAACACAGCAAGCGGGCCTTGCCCGTGCCAGTCCCGAAACCCGCTCAAATGGGTCGAGGTCAGAGGCAACTCCTTGCGCAAACTCGATGTCCCGCGCGTGCTGTTCTTGACGCTGGTGCCTCGGAAAGATGAGCCGCCACCGAAAGCGCGGTCAACTGACCCACCCGTCGACTTGTTGTGCGTGAGGGAATTGTAACGGCTCGAGTCGGACCCATTCCAAGAAGGAGGGCGCATTTGAACGTAACCGTCCTTGGTTTCCTCCTCTCCGGGAGACAGGCCGCCAGAATCGAAGCTGGGACGAGAGGATGTGTCCAAGAGCGGTTCGTTCAGTTGCGATTCATGGTGTTGCTGGTGGTGGTCCTTGGCGTGGGCAGATGCATCAACTTCTTCTTCGCGCTGCGCGTCTTCTTCCCAGGCAAAGAGCCTCAAACCGGGCTGCACGGACGACGGTCGCTCCTCGTCTAAATGCTCGACGTCCCAGCCCGTCCACACGCGCTTGTCTTCGAGGGCGTTCATCAACTCGTACCTTAAAGAAGTAGACGGACGCACCACCAGGGAGTAAGAAAAGGAGTCATACGCATGTGGAGCTTTTATTGCAGGCTTGAGTTTGCCCACGTTGAATTTAAAATTCAGCTTTTGGCACTTTCACATATGAGGCTCACATGTCTCTCATCATCTCAACCTCAACAAAAACACCTCAAACTTACAGCTCGTAAGCGTATCTGAGCTCTGCCAGATCGTCTTCAACCAGGCCATACTTCATCGCCAAGCTGCCGATGTTGTGGAATGGGTCGACCACCACCTCGATTTGGCTCAAGAGCTTCTTGGCGCTGCTTCGGGTCTGGAACCAGTCTTCGGATTCTTGCAAGAGTTCAGCGGGGTCGCGCAAGCGGGCAGCCCAAGCCTAGGAGG
>Ga0307930_1003502_pt1 | contig 11498 bp, 12 predicted proteins | sample OrgLakmetageno46_FD_203161 | JGI IMG/M metagenome (GOLD analysis project Ga0307930, IMG submission 203161) | Saline water microbial communities from Organic Lake, Antarctica - #46 | ecosystem: Environmental > Aquatic > Non-marine Saline and Alkaline > Saline | place: Antarctica: Organic Lake... | reverse complement strand
CATGAAGCAGACGAGTTTCGCCCAAGCCGAGTTCGCCGCCAAGAAAAAGATAACCCGACGTGAGCGGTTTCTGGCCGAGATGGAACAAGCCGTGCCCTGGTCGCGGCTATTGGAAGCGCTCTCGCCCCATTATTATCCCGATTCCCGCGGCAAGCGAGGACGCCCGCCCATTCCCCTGAAGCGCATTCTGCGGATGTACTTTGTTCAGCAGTGGTATGCCCTGGCCGATGAGGCACTGGAAGATGCCATTTATGACAGCCAGGCCTTGCGTGACTTTGTCGGTATCGACCTGAGTGTGGAATCGGTTCCAGATGCCACGACCCTGCTGAAGTTCCGCCATCTGCTGGAAAAGCAGGCTTTAACTCAAGTCATTTTTGAACAGATCAACAGCCACCTGACCGAGCGCGGCATGCTCATGCGCGAAGGCACGATCGTAGACGCCACCATTATCGCCGCGCCGCCATCCACGAAGAACCGGGCCAAGGCACGGGATCCAGAGATGCACCAGGCCAAAAAAGGCAATGAATGGCACTTTGGTATGAAGGCTCACATCGGGACGGATGCTGACTCCGGCCTGGTTCATAGTCTGACGGGTACGGCTGCCAATGTGGCGGATATCACCGAGTCCGAACACCTGTTGCACGGTGATGAAACCGAGGCCTGCGCGGACGCAGGCTATACCGGTGTGGCCAAACGCCCAGAGTTCCAGGGGTCGGATGTGGTCTGGCACGTGGCAGAGAAGCGCGGCAAGCTTAAGAAGATGGAAGAAGGCCCACGCAAGACTCTGATCGTCCAACGGGAGCGGGTGAAAGCTCAGATCCGCGCCAAGGTTGAGCATCCGTTCCACGTGGTGAAGAATCTGTTTCGGCACCGCAAGGTGCGTTATCGGGGGCTGCTAAAGAACACGGCGCAGTTGTTTACGCTGTTCGGCTTGGCCAATCTGGTACTGGCACGTAGGCTAAATCCGTCTCCATATTCTTAAAGTGTGCCTAAAAGGCGAAATTAGGGCAAAAAAGCGGCGATTTTGTCGCTAAAATTGAACTATTAAATGCTGAAAGAGAAAATCGATTATTTCTCAAGCCGAATTCCATTGGCTTGCGATTAGTTGCCGTCTCTCGTTAATTGATCAGCGTTTCCCTAACTGAACCATTCACTTATTAATCAGTAGAAAACATCATGCCTAGAAAATAAATATTTGTGCTCAGCTTAATTCCATCGGCTGCGCCAGCCGTTGAAGAGAAGCGTTTAGTGTCGTGCGACTAACAGCAAAGTGTTCAGCCACTTCTTTTTTCGTGATGTTCGGGTCTAACAGCATGGCCGCAGCCTTCTTCACATCAGCGTCTGACATGGCCGGTTTTCGACCACCTTTTCGCCCTCGGGCCCGGGCTGCCTGCAATCCGGCTATCGTCCTTTCCCGAATCAGGTCGTGTTCAAACTCAGCCAAGGCACCGAAGATATGGAATACCAAGCGGCCACCGGAACTGGTGGTGTCGATGGATTCCGTCAGTGACTTGAAGCCGATTTCTCGATCATGGAGCTCCTGGGCTATTTCAACTAGGTCCTTGAGCGACCGAGCGAGTCTGTCCAGTTTCCAAACGACCAGGGTATCTCCCGCCCGAAGCGTACGAAGACATTGCGACAATTCAGGTCGCTCACGCAACTTACCCGTTACTTTTTCCTGGAATATTTGTTCGCACCCGGATTTCTCCAAAGCATCCACTTGGAGCTCGGAGTTCTGGTCCTGAGTGCTGACACGTGCATAACCTATGATCATAAAAGGTGCCTTTTCTGTTCATAGATTGTTGTACGTAATTGTTGACCATAAAACAATGGGAAACTGAGCTTTTTGAAAGTATTAAGCAGGCGTCCAGAAAACGACCGTTTATTGATTCTTATGTTCTGTTTCATTAATCTCATTTACGCCAAAATCACCAACTTCGGATTCTATTTTATATTTGTCGGGTTACTTGTATTTTAACCGATGAAAGAAGTCTTATCTTTTATCCAATCGAGAACTAGCAAATGATCGATGATACCGACTACCAAAAAGCTCACCAAATCGCCGATGACTGGCGTTTGAGCGCTGACGAAAAAGCGCAACTGCTCGATCAACCTGACCGAGTTATCGCTGTGATCTCGATTCATGATTCCCTGCACAGGATTTTTTCTGAAGATACAGGTCGGGCCGATGCTTGGATCAGGAAACCAAACGACGCTTTCCTGGGACAATTGGCACTCGATATAATGCTCGAGGGCGACATTGAGCACGTCCGAAAGTATCTCCAATACCACACGTACAACGCTTAGTCCCGAAACCGAACTGGCAAAAATCGCAGAGTAAACTGAGTAAATAGAGTAAATACGTCAAAAACCGCTAATTATGATGATAATTAAAAATGCCCTGAAACCCTTGTGTACCAAGGGTTTCAGGGCATTTTTATCGCTTTGTTTTCCGGAAAACAAAAAATGGTAAAACATGGATATTCAGCGTCAAAACACATGAGATGCAGTCGGAGTCAGATACAGGCAGGTGGCGCTGGCCGGTGAGGCAATGGAAACTGCTTTTTAACTTCTTTTTTTAGACTTTCCGAGCCCGTGTCAGGGCCGTGATTTGCTGGCTGGCTATAACGTGCCCCAAGGATGCGGCTTTAGCCAGCCACATCAAACCAGTATTTTTGTCTTTTTTTGCACCGGTTCCTTTTATGTATAGCTTGGACAAATTGTGCATAGCGTCCGGGTGTCCCTGGTCTGCTGCCATTTCCAGAAAATACAGGCTGATGTCTGGTTTATCGGCGTCCAGAAACAATAGAGCCAGGTCATTCTGAGCTTCGGCGTCGCCGGCGGCGGCCTCGATTAGCAGCTCGTAGTCTTCCGCGGCAACCGGCACACAAAGCATAGGGACGATGTCTTCGAAGCTGAGCATTGTCCTGCCCGTCTTGTCGTTGTCCTGGCGAGTGATCTGGCCCTCGGAAAGCCGCCGCCACAGTGTTCTTTTGCTGACTTGTGTGACAATAATTGCCGCATCCAGATTAATCGCACCACTCATGTTTCACCCTTACGTCTGCTATCGCACCTAATGGCACAGAAGTAGCTGTGCCATTCTTATTTTTGGCACAACAGTAACTGTGCCGATTGAGCACCGGTTGCTCCACAGCAGCATAACAAATGATTGGCATTACCGCCCAAAGTTCGTTAAGCGACTGTTTTAAAAAGAAATCTGTAATTTTTACCTGAATATGGCATCGGTATTGCATATAAAATTGAAGTCTAATGAACTATCTAATATATAAATGGAGTTGCTAAATGAAAGCTCAAATGCAAAAGGGTTTTACTCTTATCGAACTGATGATCGTTGTGGCAATCATTGGCATCCTAGCCGCGATAGCCATTCCGGCTTATCAAGACTACACAGCTCGTGCGCAAGCCTCAGAAGCAGTTACTTTGTTAGGCGGATTGAAAACACCGATTGTGGAATACTACCTAACTCAAGGTGCTCCTCCAACTATTATCCAGCTTGGTAACATGACGACTACGGGAAGTTATGTAGACACAATTACAGCGGACATAGCTACAGACGCAACCAAACCAGTTTACACAGCGAAATTTAAAGCCACAGGTGTGAGCGCAGCTCTCCAAGAGTCAGAAATAAATTTAACGTATGACACGGCTAGTAACGCATTCACTTGTGCCCCAAAAACAACTGGTATTTCAGATCTTATGCCTACAGGATGCAAATAAGGTATTAATTAGATAGACGAGATACGCATAGTTTTTCAAAAAAAAAGGGGGGGGGCAATTAAAAAGCTCTTCCCTTTTTTTTACTAAAACTGGAATGCAATAATGTTTATTAAACTGTGCTCGTGAGTATTTAGTGATTCTATTAATTTTAATAAACTATCTAAAATACAAATGGAGTTGCTAGATGAAAGCTCAAATTCAGAAGGGCTTTACTCTTATCGAACTGATGATCGTTGTGGCGATCATTGGCATTCTGGCCGCGATAGCCATTCCGGCTTATCAAGACTACACAGCTCGTGCGCAAGCCTCAGAAGCAGTTACTCTGCTGGGCGCTTTGAAAACACCAATTATGGAATATTATATAATTAAAGGTATTGTTCCAACTATGGCGCAGCTTGGAAGCGTAACAACTTCAGGAACTTATGTTGCCTCGATTGCAGCGGACTTAACCGATCCGGCCGCTCCAATTTACCTTGCTACTTTTGAGGCCGCAGGCATGAGCGCGGATCTTCAGGGTGAAATAGTAAACTTAACGTATGACGTTGCTAATAACGAATTCACTTGTGCGCCCGCAGACTCTACTATTTCAGGCTTGATGCCTGCCGGATGTAAGTAAGGAATCGTTTAAATAAGCGAAATACGTATAATTTTTAAATTAAGGGGGCTCAAAAGACCCCCTTTTTTGTACTAAAAATGTGATGTTAGTCAGAGTGCTCCAGCTGTATTCGTGAGTATTTGGTAATTCCGTATCTCAAAGCAATTAAATCGGCCAAAAACTGAAGCGCTGAGAGCCTGTAAGGAATTGCATGATATTTCCCAACAAAAAAGCGAGGTCCGCTGCTGCGGACAACGGGTGTTATGGTAAAGGCAAGGCCACATATTGAAATTCTACCCTGACGATTTCGGAATTTGTCGTACAATAATGCCTGCAAAATCCAATAATGCAGGCTCGAAATCCTATGATGCGAACGGACAAGCTCAAGCTGCTTTTTGAGGCTGGGGATTTGATGGTGGCAGAGATCGTGACTGAGCCCTTGGAACCAGGCCCCGATCCGAAATGGATTGTGGAGTTTCGACGGAGGAACGGTGCCAGAGAAACGATTGCTCTGAATCGAAAAAAGAACGGAGTTGACCAGGTAAGGGTTTTTTCTTGACAGAACTTGCGGTTCCTACTATAAAAATTGCTTTTAAGTCAATAAGTTGCGAGATTATAGAAAGATAGTGTAAACTTATTGAATAATCAAAACGACAAAACCCCGCTTTCGCGGGGTTTTGGTCGGGTGCTGCGAACTTTGCCGGTTCGCAGTCACCATCGGTCTCGGAATTCTTTGCTTTGACGGGCGGGGAACGAGACCGGAGGACCCTATTATAGCTTTTTTGGGCTATATCTCAACGTCTCCGGTCCCCGAGTGCCTTATTAAAAATAATAGGCAAGGAGCTGGAGCATGACGTGCAGTACCCACAACCACAATTAAACCTCGATCTAGGCCTGGATGAAGCCAGCCGCTATCATGATGCATCTCGTTTCGGTTTTTTTTCTGTCCTCTATGATACTGGCAGAAGAAACGGCAAAGGCTACACCATCAAAAAACAGGAAAGCTATCTGCTGCGCGATATGGCCGACGTGCTCCCGGCACTCAGCGGCAGCTACGATATCTGGTTGAGCCAGTGTGAGTTCCGAAAACCCAACCGAAGAGCCGTAAATTTCCTCCGTACCGGCACGTCATACATCGATCTTGACTACTACAAAATCGATGGACTGAAGCATCCGATGGCCGTCATGTCGAAAGTCTTTGACGTGCTTGAAAGCGAAGGTATCCCACTACCCAACCTGGTTATCGATTCGGGTCGAGGACTACAAATCAAATGGATCTACCCGTCGATTCCTGATAGAGCTTTGCTCCGCTGGAAAGCCGTACAAAATCGCTTAATCGAGATTTTGAGAGGGTTGGGATCTGATCCGGCTGTTAAAGACGTTTCCCGCGTTCTTCGTCTCGCCGGCACTTTCAATTCCAAATCGCGATCAATGGTGCAGGTACTGTATAGCGAAGATCCACTAGAGAGCTTTGACAAGCTCGCTGACGCTGTTTTGCCGTTTAGCCGACAAGCGATTGCTGATCTTCGCGAAAAGCGGCGTAACGAATCCCAATTAGAGCTTGTTACTGACAATCCGAAGCCGATCCACCGTGGTGGACTGCACAAAAAATCACTGAGCTGCCTCTATTGGAATCGTTTTCTCGACTTGCGAAAGCTGTGCCGCATGAGAGGCGGCCTGGTTCCTTCGATCCAGGAAGATAAAAAGAATCTCAGCCGAACGAAAATGTTAATTTTCCAGCTGGATTTTATGCTGCTAAGCGGTGCCACAAATCCGCAGCAGCTGTGGAACGAAGCACAGGCTGTATCAAGTGCAATCGATCCTGGCTGGAAGCCCGATCAACACAGACTTACAACGCTGTTGAGAAAAGCTCAGGGCCACGCCGCAGGCGAAACGGTAATGCTTGGTGATAAGACGTACTCACAGCTTTACACCCCAAGAAGCGCAACGCTAATCGATATGTTCCACATCACACCCGATGAGGAGCGAGAGCTCACTACGATCATTAGCAAAACAGAACGTGATCGTCGTCGTCGTGATCGTCACGAAGCCGCAAGACGAGCCTCAGGAGCTGTTCCACGAGAGGAGTATGAAGCGAGTTCTCTCAGTAGACATAAACCCTGGGAAAAGCTTGGTATGAGCCGTGCCACGTGGTACCGCCAGGGAAAACCGCTCCCGTGAGACAAGTCCACTCTGTTTACTAGGTGGCGTAGCCCTGTGGTGTTATAGGATTATTTTAGAGTGGGTCTTATGATGTGATTTTTGAACTTTTTTGTATTTTTCCAGAGTCACTAAATTAGATCTAATGGGAAACAAGATTTGGTCATAGTCCCTGAAAGGAATAAACCAGGGACTGGCAAGCTTAGACAGAGATCAAACACCGTATTTTCTAAGCAAGGCAAAAGCTTTTTCTAGTGTCTCCTTTTGTGATAGATCGTGGGTTACGGCCCAGGTCTTGAATTCTCGTCTAAACTCGCTAGTTACCTTGAAGTTAAGATCGACCGGTTTTCCTACCTCTTTCTTTCTAGTGTTCGTAGAAACCCTTTTTTGAGCTTCCTGAGCGGTTTTAGCCTCTGGTGCTGACCCCATATCCAATTCAAGTGTTTTAGCCATTATTTAGCCTTCTTAAGTCGATTTGCGACAGCTTGGATAAGTACACCTGCCGTCTCGTTTAAACGTTCGTATTTTGTTTCAGTTGCGCAGAAACCTTTGTCGAAAGCTTCTATGTAGCCTGTTTTCACGCTGATCTCACCTGGTAGAACAGAGAAGCCGTAGTTTTCCAGTGTCTCTCTGCTTTCACGTGCCTGAGCTGGGCTTGTTGTCTTGTAGAGCGCGAAAACTATTTTTTCTTTACTTAGCGATTCCGCTAATTCGCTAGCAAGTAAGACGGCAGGTTCCAGATCGTCCATAGAGCTGCCTGTCGGAATGATTACCAGGTCGGACGCCTTCGCCGCATCTGACGTACCGATTGTTGCGTGAGGTGCACCATCTATCACTGTTAGCTGATAATCGTAACTAGCTTCAATCGCTAGCGTCGCTGTGGAATAGATTGCAGTCGTGATCTGGGGCTTGATGCCTGCCGCATTTCTTCTTTTTTCAGCCCATCGACTAGCTGTCGCTTGGCTGGTATCGATGTCAGCAAGCAACACTGACCAGCCTGCTTTAGTGAATTCCACCGCAATCGTTCGCGCAATGCTGCTTTTACCGACGCCACCTTTTTGTGCGACCACTGAAATAATCAAAACTTTCTCCTTTTAGCGAAATCGCTTTTTAGCATTTTAGCTCTTTTTTTATTATATAGGAAAATATTGTTGCATATCTTTAGTGTATCGTATACCATATAAATATAATATGGAATACACTATGTTATATGATACAAAATACACATTGGAGAAATTTATGGCTAGAAAAGGTATCACCTACGACGAAGTGGCACTGGTTGCAGACAAGCTCGTGTCAGAGGGTAATCAACCAACTATTCAACGCGTGCGAGAAGAACTAGGAACTGGGTCGCCCAACACGATCCACAGGCACTTGTCTTCCTGGAAAGAAACGCAGCCTCAAACACAGCGTGCAGCTGTAACTTTGCCTTCAGGATTAGCAGACGCCTTAGTTAAAGAGATCGAACGTCAGGCATCAACTGCTCGTGCCGACGCTGAGGAGAAAGCTTTGGAAGCTCGCCGGTCAGCCGATAAATTAGCTGATACTGGCGAAGCCTTAGAGGAAGAAAACGAAGAGCTTAAACTGACTGCGGAGCTGCTTGAGCGTGAACGTGATCAATCACAGGCTTTGGCAGATGATCGTCAAAATGAAATCGATCGTCTTGTCGCTTCTGTTGATCGTGAGCAAAAAGCAGCGGAAGCGGCTCGCGTTGATCTTGCGAAGGCACAGCTGGTGAATGAGTCGCACGGTGAACGGATTGTTGAGCAAAGGGAGGAAACTCGTCGGTTGGTTGAAAAGATGGAAGCTGAGACCTCCCTTAGGCAAGGTGCAGAACAGAGAGCAGCGGTTGCTGAAAGCAAAGTTGCTGATATGACTACACAAATAGATAGCTTAAAGCTGACTCTGAAAGACTTTGAGTTAAAACTTCGAGACGCAGAGACAGCTCGTTCCAATGGTGCAGTTTCAGAGAGCAAAGTGGTCTACCTCACTGAGAAAGTTAGCGATTTAGAAAATAAACTCTCAGAGGCAGAAAAAGCGCGATATGAAGCGATGGTTTTGGTTGAGCGGAACCAAGCAAAATTAGATGTAACGAATGAGAAAGTCAGTGGTCTTGAAGGTCAGATTAAGAACTTTAAGACATCGGAAAAAGCTAAATAAAGAATTCGTTATTTAGCTAGTGGGAGTAGAAGATGTGACATAGGTCGGCTGGCCTTCCGCGAAGCGGACCCCTTTCAGTCGGCTTAATCTATTATATTTTCAGCTAATGGCTGCAAGCCAAAGAGGTTTCGATCGCTGTCTCGCTTCAGATAGCGATTCATTTGTTCTTTAAGCCGTCGCTTCTCATGGCTCTGATTGTCTTCGCTCATTAGATGAATTTCATCGAATCGCATAGCTCCAATTAGAATTTTCCTTCGAGTGTCATTTTTTCGATTTTGATTGAGAATCTTGGCTTGCTCGCGACGTTTGGCACGAGTGATTGCCTCCTTTTCTATCTTCAATTTTTTTTCAACTTTGGCTCGCTTTTGATCGAGTTCGGCAATTCTCTGCTCGGGTGTTTTCTTAGTCATACTCTATCAACCTCTGACATTTGATTGTTTTTGATATTATATCAAAGAGTCGTGAATCTCAGATTGAGTCCAACCATTCCTCGCCTTTCGTCTGCTTCAGCGGATGAAAGAAAAAGCGAAGGGCGCACTTAGGACTCTTGGCAGAGTCGTGCGGTTTCCGGGACAGGCCCGGAAACAAAGATAAAAACAACAGAGGTGCCATGTGGCGATCTATCATTTTTCAGCAAAACCGGTACAGCGATCGAAGGGCCGATCGTCTGTAGCTGCCGCTGCTTATAGAAGCAGATCGACGCTCCGCGATGAGCGCCAAGGCATGACCTTTTCCTATACCGCCGCCCAGGATCTTGTTCACGCTGAAATCGTTGGTTTCGATGGCCCTCGATCAACGCTTTGGAACTTGGCTGAAGCCGTGGAAATTCGCCATGACGCGACTACTTCACGAGAGTATGAGATCGCTCTTCCCAATGAATTGAGTGAAGCTGATCAGATCGAGTTGGCCCGCGAATTTTCGCGTTGGCTCAATAAAAATCAGGGCTGTGCGGTCGATTTCGCAATCCATTCCGGAGAAGGTGTCAACGGTCACGGTCACTTCCTGACAACTACAAGATCTGTCGATGGTCAGGGCACGATGTCTGACATAAAGATCCAGAGGGAATGGTCTGACAAAAAGCGCAAAGCGCACGGCCTGCCTGGCCGGAAGGCCGAGCTAGTTGCAGCGCGTAAAGCCTGGGCTGATATAGCTAACGATGCTCTGGAGCAGGCTGGATTTGAAGAGCGGATTGATCACCGATCTTTAAAAGACCAGGGCATTGATCGCCTGCCTACTTCACACATTGGCCCCGCTGCCAGCGCCATGGAAAGGGATGGTCTACAGACCCGAGTCGGTGATCACAACCGGGTAATCGGAAAGATCAATTTAGAGCGTCAGTTTGAGCTTGATGAGCTGCGCAAACATCAAGTAGAAGCCAAAAGCCTTGAGCAGCAGCTGGCCGAAATAGATTCGGAGACCGAAGCGATCCGTAATGAACCAGCGCCTGCCCTGACTACTACTACTGGCACTATTGTTCAGGCTGATCACTCAACGACTATTGCTGCTGTCGCAGAGCGGGAAGTTGCTCGCTATAGCACCGGCATGGCCATGACTTTCGGTGATATGTTCAAAGGAAAGCTGCTTAAAGAAACCTGGAACGCGGATTTTCCGCCTGAGCTATTGAAAACCCTCAAGTGGGTGGACATTAATTCTCGTGCGTTAACGATGAAATCGGGATCTCAGATCGTGGATCATGGCGACAAGATCACCCTCAGCAAGCACGAGCCAGATGCAGTCGCAGCGACGGTCGAGATGATCAAAGCCAAGGGCTGGGAGTCAGTAACCGTAAACGGGTCCGATGACTTCCAGCTTGCCATCGCCTTAGCGCTGTACAAAGAAGAGATGAAGGTATCGCTAAAAAGCGAATTAGCGAAAGAACGATATGAAGCCGAACTGTCTCGACGCCAGGCACCGCCCGAAGCTCTTAAGCCTATTCCTGAACCGGATCGGCTGGCTGAACCAGAGTCAGAACCAGAGCCTGAGATCGACCTGTATGACTTGGTGCGGAGATCTACTGATACAACGCCACTGCTGCCGACAAACGCGTATCGCGACGACACGCGCAAACTTCGGTCTTGGGCTCGTGCGAGGTGGTCTGAATTGACTACCGAAGGCGAGCCGGAGGGTCTAGCTGAAACCTTCGTTACGGTGATGGAAGAGCAGGCGCTGATGGCCGGTTATAGTCCGTATGAAATAAAGGATGTGGGGCTCGATAGTGGCTGGTCGAAAACGATGTCAGACCGAAATAAAAAGCCCGCGTCATCCCCTCGACCCGCTGCACGAACGCGGCGGGCATGTAGCCCCAACGAAGGCGAAAAACCTCCTGGTATTTAACTTGTCACCGCCGTGAAAGTGAACTGTGGTAGATTTCACCATAACCGCGATTATTTGTTGTGTAGAGGCTCCACGAAGAGCATATAACAGGATTTTTGCTTGATGGCGGGACCAGTTATGTATGGACATATATCGAGTTTGCAGCGCTTATAAAAGACCCTGTTACGGTCGAAAAAATGGCGCTCCTGGGTGTTAAGCACACTGCCTAAGAACTGGAAAATCAGCGGAACGCAGACGCGCAAGTTATCTCTGACCAAATATAGCAAGAGCCTATTTACCCCAGTATCGGGGAGCGTCGTATCGATAGACTGGTTTAGTCGCTACATTGGATTTTAGATTTATTTTTTTATTTAATACTTTATTAAATTAACTTGTATTTTATGCGCTCTAAATGCTTTACTATCTTTTTAATATAGTCAATAAATACTTAAATAAAAAAAGAGATACATTATGGGTAAATCAAACATTGAAACTAACTACAACAGACACGTGAAAAATGCCCGTGCTTTTG
>Ga0307930_1003499_pt1 | contig 11503 bp, 10 predicted proteins | sample OrgLakmetageno46_FD_203161 | JGI IMG/M metagenome (GOLD analysis project Ga0307930, IMG submission 203161) | Saline water microbial communities from Organic Lake, Antarctica - #46 | ecosystem: Environmental > Aquatic > Non-marine Saline and Alkaline > Saline | place: Antarctica: Organic Lake... | reverse complement strand
CTCGTATGGTGTGCTCGGCTCAGCACGTGGCTTCTACCTTCAGCCTCGCAAAGACGAGCGATTTCGATGCGTATGCTTGGCCTATTGGCGAGGACACTTTTGTGACATGGTCCGAAGATCCGAATCAATGGGACCCTATCAACCACAGCTGTGACCCCAACACCTGGCTTGATGGAGGCCTCAACACTGTCGCCAGGATTCCCATTAAAGTCGGCGACGAGCTCACGCTGGACTACGCAACTTTTTGCGTCAACTCGGTGCGTTTGTGATGCTTATTTCAAAAGAGCTGTACTGTGGACACTGCTTGGGGCAGTCTATGCATAGAAGAAGACCGCAATACTTCTCTTACATTGGATGGGTATAATGGCGTATACTACACAGTAAAGTAATGTTGTTGAAGATTTGATCCTGCTTTCGATTATTGTCTACGATCCCACATCAGGCGCCCTTTGATTGTTCTTGCAAGTCTCCGCTTTGCCGTGGTCGCATTACGGGTGACGATTGGCAGCAGCCAGATTTAGTAACCAAGTACCAAGGACACTTTTCGGTGTACATTGCTGGAAAGCTTAAGGCGACTGCCACTGCCGCGGCTACCGTCGACACCGTCAAAACGCCTGCACCGAAATCTCCGAATTCTACAATTACTGGATTGCAGTACGTTGAAGATATACGCCAAGAAGTTCCAGAGGCAGTGAACGATATGAAGAAGAGTAGTTTGTTGGAACATGAATAAGAAGGCGAATAGTAATGATGCCAAGTGTCTTCTTATTCTGTTCAGGCCACCTCATGCTTGAAAGATTTTTTCAATGGTGCTTAAATTCAATGATGCTTCCTCGATTGAGCTAGTAGCTCACACACAACTCATATATCTAGCAGACCATTTAACCAGCAACTACACAATACTACGAAGAATACAATCTCTGATCCCGGGTTCACTACTAGAACACTAGAACAAAAAGCAGTAAGAAAGCACACCTATGATCTAAAATATCGCCCCCCTTTCTGTTCGCGAACTTGAGGTATATCATGCTTCATTTCGGATTGTGGCCAAGTGTGTGTTGATCTATTCTATGTGTCGTAAATCGTACATCATTTATCATATATAGCTCGCTCTATAACTATAATAACTTTGCGTTGCGTGCTGCGTGTTATAAGTTATTATAAGTTATATGCATATAACGGAAGGGGAAGGCCCTATGAGCTATGAGTTACCAAAACCGGAATCCGAATAGCGAATAATTTATATTTATATCTCATTTCCTAGATGCAAATTCTTATCATGTACTAAAGCAACTCCATGCGGTTATCGAATTCTGCTTTTACTCCGGTTGAAATTCGCATGCGACACGCGCACGGGCCATCTATGTATCCTTCATCGCCCATATCCGCGCTCTCTGCCTTCCTCTTTATTCAATAACAGCACACTGCCATGGCACGGCAAACCAATTGTGCGCTTTCCATGCCGTGTCCGACGCGGAAGTATCGACCCTGTTTTTTTGGTACATGATTCTCCCGTAGTCCAATTCAACAGTGCCCACCAGCGTTTCGGCCCGCTTTATCAAGGAGCTTCGGATGGCGTCATAAGAAGAGTCGCCCCACAGGTTGGTCAGCTCCTGGGGGTCCGCGTGGACGTCAAACAAGAAGTTGGTCATGTTACAGGTGTGCGAATCGGTTTCCACCGTGTACCACGAGTACATGCACTGGCTCGCCATCATGCTGGAGGCTTCGTTGTGGTCTTCGCCTGGGTTCGGCGAGAACCAGTAGTCGTATGGGTGGTTCAGGAGCATTTTGTACTTGCCCACGCGCAGCGCTACGCCTTCGTCGGTTTTGTTTTCCCCCAGCTTCCAAGTGGTGCTGCGGGGCAAGTTGAGCACTAACTCGTTGCGCGGTGACGTGGTGCCCCCCAGGAGGGCGGGCCAATGGTCTTCGCCGTCCAAGTCCGAACCCACAGCGCTGCTCTTCAGAGTGGCCACGTCCCCGCCGCCAAGGCTGTAGAAAGTGGTCAGCAAGTCCACGTGGTGCATCAAGCCGTGGTAAGCCGTGCCTTTGCGCGCGCTAGGAATGTGACCTGGCGCGAACACGAAGGCCGGGACCCGCACTCCACCTTCGTAATACGCGAATTTCGAACTGCGCAAGGGGTAATTGTTGCCTGGGTGGCCTTGAGTGTACACAGGATGCCCGCCGTTGTCTGAGTTCACAAACAGGACGGTGTTCGCAAGCATGCCTTCGTCTTCCAAGGCATCTACCACTGCCTTCAGAGAGTTGTCCACTGCCATGAGCACGGATGCGGTCAGCAAGCGCATTTTGAAGAAGCGGAGCTGTTCTTCTCCGGCGGCCGTTTCGAGGCGTTTCTTCAACACTTTCATGAAGTCTTGGTTGTCCGCCTGCTCAAAAGAATAGGCAAGTGAGCGAATGACATGGATTGCGGTAGACTCTGCGACAGTCAACAAACTCATGAACGAGGAGAGTGCGTTAAAGGCACAGGGCTCTCAAACTTTGAACTAGTCAGACATTGCATGCAATCATTGAATGAAAGAGTCTTGTCATATTCTTCTCGTGTCTGTGCGTGCTTCTTCATCTTGTTACCGTCAGGATGTCGTCTGGGGGGTTGGGTCCTGAGTCAAACTCCGAGTGCATCCCGTGCTGCGCTGCCCAGATGAAAAGCGGGCTGGAGTTGACGTCTGACGCGTAAAGCGCAGCATGCTTGCGAATGGACTGCCACGAGAAGACGAAAGGAGAGCAAAGAGTCAGGGACAAAATGATCGCTCGGGACTTCTCATTTCTTTGGGCATACGTTCATTGGTCAAATCAGCGGCTTAGTCAATGTGCGCACAACCTACACCTCCATAGTAGTACAAAAGTATACAAAAACGACGGCAGAGGAAGCCATGCGAATGCGCCACTAAAAATTACCTCCACGGTCTTGTCGCGGTAAAGCGTCGTGTCATAAATGCCCAAATACTCTTCGCCTGTGGTCCAGTTGTACGTCATGTTGGCTGCGCTCGTGGCACCATCGCCAGCCACGCTGCTGCTGCTGGGCTTGGCTTCCCCCTGCAGCATGTCCCGCACCCCCGCGTTCAGGCCGCACGCGTAGTCCGAGTAGCCGTGGCCCGGGCACATGTACCCAACGAAGTGGTCGAACCCCCGCTCGTGCGGCAAGTAACGGGTGTTGCAGTGGCCAATGTTCCATTTCCCGTACATAACAGTGCGGTAGCCAAGCTCCTTCATGTACGCGGGCATGAGTTTGTTCGACAGAGGCACCCCGATTTCGTCCGTGACTTGAATCTCGTAGTTTTGGAGACCATTTTTGTACGGAAATTTGCCCGTCATCATGGCAACGCGGCTGGGGGAGCACGAAGGCTGTGTGTAGTAATGCGTCAATTTTATACCTTTTGCAGCGAGGGCCGTCATGTGCGGCGTCGCCTGCGAGATGTCTGTGGATATGTACCCAATGTCATTCCAGCCTGCGAACACCAAGAAAGATGCGACATAAAAAATTCCCGGACTAGTGAGTGAGTGATCACATGGGGGATGGAAAGTGGTCATCTATAGTGAGAGAGCAGCTGCTGGTAAATGTCGCGGCTTCAGGCCTCAAGATGTGAGCCAAAAGAACATGCAGCTGAACGTACCCATATCATCGACTGTAAAGAGGACAATGTGCGGCTTCTTTGACGAGTTTTCCTACAACGAGGGAAGATAAATGGAAGTAAGTATTAATGTTTAAGAAGTAGCCGCTACAACGTGAGTGCGCCTTGTGTTTAATGGTAGCAGCCTCCTACAGCCCACAGGACAGCTCCAAATGGAAGCATATCGTCGCTAATATGTAAAAGCAATGAATCTAGCAACTGGAAATAAGCATACTTCGTAGGCGCGGTCTTCCGAGTTCGGAGAGATCAAGCCGAGCGCGTCGGCTTCGTCGCGAGGAATTTCGAATAGATCCTCCGTCCAGCGTGAGGCACCACCGGTAGCTATCGACGTGCCCGATGTTTGACGCCGGATGACTGTGCCTGCTACGGCGAGTACGCCGAGAGTAACGACAGCCGGGGCGAGTCTTTGCATCGCGCCTGGCGTTGAGGGCTCCATCAAGCGCACACTTGCCCACGCCCTGAATGAAAGAATTGCGCCTCATACATCACTCAACCCCTCTGTAAGCACCTGTGCAACGGATTTCTTTCGTCGTTTGAGGCAGTGGACGAAATCTGTACACGAGGGCACAGCGCAGTTGCGCGAAGGCCTCGACAATGGCTTTTGTGGACGAGCCACAGAATAATTGGCGGCGACTCGCAGCGCCAGCAGCTGTGATGCTCGGTACTATCGCAGTGGTGGGCCTGCGCCCAAGCCCACAGAACTCAGTCTCAGTAACTGCGCCAGACCAGGTAACACACTTGCAGGAAGCACCGCGGACAAGAAGCAATGCCGCCGCAGCGCTAGAGGCTGCTGAGTCAAAGGCGACTACCCCGGTGAGGCTTCAATTTCGATCATATGGCAAAATCTCTCCTTTAATTTGAGGAAGTAGGCATTCTGTCATAGGGCGATGTTGCAGGAAGTACTCACAAAAGACTGTAATACACTAGGCACATTAATTCATAAGTTAGGTTCCCGCTCTCCCCCTCTTGTCTCTAAGCCTCTTTAATCATCTCAGGTGAAGCCCCACATCATCCTGTTCACCGTCGATGATCTCGGTGCGTTTGTTATCTTGAACGTCTTGTCGAGCTTTTTTGCGAAGCTTACAACCATGTTCATCTTTTCATGCGCGTCCACTTTGTGAACAGGCTGGAACGACATCGGCTACACATCGACAGACTTACCAGAGGCCACACTGCACATGACAGCCCTCGCAGCCAAAGGTGTCAAATTGACGCACTACTATTCGCAACCTTCTTGCTCGCCTAGTCGCGTAGCCATGATGACGGGCAAATTTCCGTACAAAAACGGGTTCCAAAACTACGAACTGCAGTTGACGGACCAAGTGGGGGTGCCTCTGTCCAACAAACTCATGCCGGCTCACCTGAAGGATTTGGGCTATGCCACGGCGATGCTGGGGAAATGGAACATTGGTCACTGCAACACCAAGTACCTACCCCACGAGAGGGGTTTCGACTCCTTCCTGGGCTACATGTGCCCGGGCCACGGTTACACCAATTACAACTGCGGAATGGGCTCCGGGGTTAAAGACATGCTCCAAGGCTCTGCCATTTTGAAAGCGGACGGCAGTGGGGAAGTGGAGTACAGCTGGGCCACGGGAGCCGCGTACGAGGGGACTTACGACACGAAACTGTACCGCGACAAAGCCGGTGCAATTGTCCGCGCACACGCGAAGGCTGCTGCTGCCTCCGCCGCTACTGCCGCTACGACGACGAGTGGCGCCAGTGGCAACCCCAATGCCACCCCACTGTTCATGTGGTGTGCGCACCACGGGATTCACGCGCAGGACGATTCCGACCCGATTCCACCGAGCGACATGCTGACCGAAGCAAACCTGGCGTACTTGAAGGTCAGGTTATAAGGAAGGGGAGAGAACTTTTTGATACCATGATTAAATATTTTACGAGTACTTGAGTGCACGAGTACACACCAGACTCCTATCTTTTCACATACAGCATCTTTCTTTCTGACTTCGATTTCTTTTCGACACAATTGCTTTCTGTCCTTGTCGCTGCTGCACCGCTTCAAAAAAAAAGGTTCTCGACATGAAGATGGATAAGGCCACTGCGGACAACGATGAGCTGTTCATGAAAATGCGCAAAATCACGGCGTCGGTCATGATGTCCATCGACAACGCGTTGCACGACCTGGTGACGACCTTGGATTCGGAAGGCATGCTCTCCAACACCGTACTGTTTGTGAACTCGGACAACGGCGGCGACACTCTTTACGCAAAGGTTTGACTATTGTTTGAAAATATTCGAGCGTGCTCACAGTTTAGAAATGGAAAATTTATAGTAGATGAAGTGTGGCATCATGTTTGAAGTTTTAGGGAGAGCGAGCAGTAGGTGTGCACTTGCGGGACATCGCCGTATGTTGCACCCCTTTTTTTTCTTCTCTCTCATTCACTATACCGTGTTCCCACATGTGTGTGTAATGTTTAATGCAGGGCCACCCGGGCAACAACTACCCGATGCGCAGCTTGAAGTTCAGCTACTACGAGGGAGGCACTCGGGTCCCAGCCTTCGTGTATGCCCCCGGTTTTATCTCCGAAGCCCGCCAAGGCACCGCTTACCACGGCTTAATGCACCACGTGGACTTACTGACCACTTTCTACAGCCTTGGCGGCGGGGACGTGGCCACTCTGAAGAGCAGCGCTGTTGGCTCGGACTTGGACGGCGAAGACCATTGGCCCGCCCTTTTGGGGGGCACCACGTCACCGCGCAACGAGCTAGTGCTCAACTTGCCCCGCAGCACCACTTGGAAGCTGGGGGAAAACAAAACCGACGAAGGCGTGGCGCTGCGCGTGGGCAAGTACAAAATGCTCCTGAACCACCCTCAGGACTACTGGTTCTCGCCGCACCCAGGCCCGGATTATCACCCCCCAACCAAGATGCTGGCGTCGGAATGCACCATGGGTTTTTACGACAACTACCACGCGGCCAAGTGCGAGTACAACAATTACCTCTTCGACTTGGAAGACGACCCTACCGAACGCAAAAATTTGTGGCTGCACGATTCCGACACCGTGCGAGACGTGAAAGCGAGCTTGATCAAGCGTGCGGAAGCCTTAGCAGCTGCGCAGGGCCGTTACGGGCAGTTGCTACCCGAAACCCTGAACCACGGGCCGAGCCCAGCTTACACGTCATTCACCGCCAACGGCGACTACGTGGTGCCATGGAAGTGCAGCGTTTTGGAATGAGAAAAATCAATTTAGCAATTTATGCTTTCTTCCCTACCTATTAACCATCTAATTCCGGCCCCTCGCGGGGCCTGTCTCAAAAAACCTGTCTGTTATTCACCTACTCCCCGGGGGGGGAGCTTAAAAAAAAGAAAAAAGAATATACGGCACAGTCGGCACCAAGGGTGCGATTTACGTTTGCGTACACGTTTAATTCATAATTCACGCGCACCGAGCTTTAATTTTTACTTCACGCGTGAATTGCGCGTAAATTACGCGTAATTTACGTGTGCTATACACGAGCTGGAAGTCCGACAAATGGCAGGTTCTTGGTGTTCTTTGGTAGTGCTGTACCATTCCCAACTGACTTCTCTTCTTCCTATTTGACTGGCTTATACATATACTGCCTTTCTGTTTCTGCCTGTGCGCCGGGCGTGTTCTCTGCCCATAGAAGGAAGTTGTACGCCTTGTCGGCATGGGTGCCGATCTAAAGAGCCTACGAACAGTAGTTGTGCTGATGAGTTACATCCGGGAGAGTCGGGGAGGTAATTCGGTGACGTCACTAATGCATGGGCGGGTTTTTGTGACGTAATTTACGTCTAATTGTTGAAAATTACTTCCCCGCGTAATTTCCGACTCGGTACACGGGCGGTTTCTTGCACCAGTGATATTGATATAGCCAAAAATTCTTTGGTGTCCTTTCCTTTTTCGTAGTTCGAAGATAGGAGATATGGGCTAGGGCTGGTTACTGGTTATTTGTTATTTGGTCCTCCTGAAATCTCAAATCCAAATCTGAAATTTACTAAGTGAGATACCTGATACCGTGATACCTGATTCAGAACTGATACCAGATACTGGGATTTCAATCCACATCGAACACCCAACTCGCTTCTATGTGATTGTGCAAGGGAGTCGAAGGTCAAGAGTCCTGTGAGCTGAACAGTTGAGGGAGGGGGCAGTGGGGCCAGGAGGATCAGGGTCGCGTTAGGGAAATAGAGAAAAGTCCCGAGCAAAAAACATGGACACTTGAATCTTACGAAGACCCGGAGCAGCTACAAAGAAGTACAGTTCCATGACACCGACGCCATCGGCTTTTATCTGTGGTAGGAGAGAACTTGGACACGAGAGGATAGAGGATACGAAGATACTCACATGACCTCACGACTTCACCAAGAAAGTGCGAAGTGTACTGTACATACGTACACCGTACACGTGTACAGTACAGCAGTACAGTACAGAACAAAAGCCACTGTCACAACTTTTCGACAAGGTGCACAGTGCACAGTACGTACAGTAAAGTACCGTAGCAGCTCCTATCAGACGCTATACATCGAGGTTGAGCAGTATATTGCATCTCTAGAAACTTGCACCTTAGCGCTATGTTTGTCCCAGGCGGTGATGCTGCGAAGAAGAAAAGTGCTATGCGGGCTGCCTGTTCCAAGATTAAAGGGTGGGTAACTGAGCTTTTGCCGAAAACGATACCACCAGAAAGTGTGCGGATCAATGTTCGAGAGGTGATCTGCGGAGACCCCGAGTGTGCGCCAATTGACACTGCGGTCGAGTTTTGGTTCGGCGACCACAATCCTAAGGTAATAGTCAAGTTTCGAACCCAGCAGGCAACCTGGTGCAAATCTCAGTTGGTTTACTTATAACTTCTGGTGGACTTCTTGATTGCTTTGCCAAACCATAATTGGGCGACAGGGCTTTGGCATTCCCAAGGAGTCGGCGCTCGTGACGCATGACGACATGCTGCAGGAATTGCCTAGCCACGAAATTTTGGAGGCTTGGTCTCGTGGGGAAGATCCAGAATGGTGAAATTGAAGCCCTTTTCACTTCTCGTTCGCTTCTTCTTTGCTCTTTACTTTACTTCGCACCTTGCTCGCCCAAGGCTTGGTGTACGATTGTTGTGCCTAGCTAGATGTTCACACCGAGTGAATTTAGCCTAGCCTAGCCTAGGTTTATTTATGAAAAGAGCTGAGATTTCTTGGTGGATGTGCCATGCTACGCTATACATTTGAGCACTTATTACCATTCCTCAACCCCATATGTATTTCACGTGCTCACCTCTCCCCGGAAAGTTGGCGGCATATTTACAGCAGGCCATCTATTTCAGTACGCTTATTTTTCTAGTCCCACTAACCACCGCTGAATTCTTTGGACTAATTCAATTGCTGTTACTACCTTTGATTCCTAGGCCACCGCCCGATGGCGAGCCGGACCTCAAGCTCAATTGCGCGGTGGGCGACGACGTGGAAGTGTTGTGCGGCGACGGCAAATGGCGGCGGGCCACCGTGGAGGCGCAGTGGGTGCGGGAGCGGGGCTGGCCCTCGTGGGCGTACTTCCCGTACCGCGCGGTCCTGGCCGAGACGGGCGTGCCCACCATCGTGCCGTCCGACACGTCGAATTACATTCGCGCTTACCGCGCCGCAGGCTACGACCAGGACGGGAACCCCAAGCCGGACACTGCCGCGCCTGATGCTGCTGCCGCAGCGGGAGCAACACCACTTTCTTCGACGGAGGCTAAGGCAATTGATAAGTCAGCCAGCAGCGCACCTACTGAGGCAGTGAAAAACGAGCCCGATGCCCGCGCGGCGAAACGGCCTCGCGTTGACGCTGACGCTGGCACTGATGCAGGCGCTGACGCTGGTGCTGATGCTGCTGCCTCCGAAGGTGACGCCACAGGCGCTGATGGCAGTGATAAGGACAATGGCTATAATGAGGATGATGAGGTCAATGAAAATGAAGAGGGCGACGAAGAGGATGACGAAGAGGACGACGAAGAGGACGACGAGGATGAGGACGACGAGGAATTAGACGAAGAAGCGTTCGACGAAGAAAATTACTGGGCCGCTTTACACGCCCCACACGAGCCCGCGTGGCGCTTTCAAATTGGCGACAAGGTCAGCCATGAACCTGATTTGCGTGTGCTTCCTAAGCCAGAGGTAGTATGTCTAAACTGTTGATGGAGAGAAATGTGCCCGTGTCTCTCGGGTGTGAGAACGAAAAATACTGGAAGCAAAATTCATACGGCTGTGCCTACTCATACTAATAAATTCTTGAAGAGCGAATGAATGAATGATTGCGTGAAAAATATGCGTTGGTGCAGGTGCTCGTGTCCGTGGAGGACTGGGAAGTTGGTACCGTTGAAATGCGAGACGTCTCGGAGCCTCCGGCTGAGGTACGAAATTGGAGTTGAATGGAATATGTTAAGCACTTTTCGTATGTGCGCAGACCTTTCAGTGCTCATCGCCTTCCTTGAAAGCCAAACTTCATGTGCCCCTTTTGCCAACTGTTTACACAGGGAGACGATTATGACTTCGTAATCATTCCTTATGTTGTGCGGGTCGGCAATTCTAAGAGCAAAGGAGCGGCCGCTGCTTCAGCCGCAGATGGTGACGAGAAAGAAAGTAATCGAGGCCGGCTAGTCACCGTGCCCTTCGATGCGGACGGTGCCATTCGTGTGCTGCCAGAAGGCCATACTTGGAATCGCGAAACGGGCGCAGTGTGGCCAGAAGGGACAGCGCCGCCGAAGCCACCGAGGGCTGAGGCTTCTTAGGACTCCGGGGAGTCTCTAATAAAGTCAGATCGTACTTCCTTTTATCGCATTTACCTCTCCTACCAAAACTCCTTAATCTTTTGTTATACGGAATAGGTTTGATTTGGTACTACTAATAGTAGGTTTAGCTTTTAATTTAGATTACATTAGTTTAGATTATACTCCCCAATTGCAAAGAAACAACAACAATTTGCATAAAGCTTCGTTGTGATGAATTCTACAGAACAAGTCTGATTGGGCTGAGTGTCCTTTTGCGTAATGCTATATTCATCTTTGCTCTCATGAACCCTGTAGGATCAATTCTCGGAAGGATGCATAGGTTTCGAGTACGTAGCGTTTAGTTGGTATTTGGTAAAGATACCTTTATGCCATATGCCAGAATGGATAACCTAATCCGGTGCCCCATGCCCCATCCCCACGTGCCAGTACCCTGTGTTGGTGCATCTAAGTGCCTCTGCGCTCTACCGCCACTGGCCACCTCCCCACCTCCCCATCCGCTTACAGTACGGTCCGCGGTCCGGCCGCGGCCGCGGCCGCGTGGTCGAAGAATCCGAAGAAGCGAAGTGAAGTAAAAAAAAGAACAACAAAGAAACAGTTGGTTGAAAAGATCTTCATTCATCATCATTCTATAACCGACAGCTGAGTTCTAGCCTTCCAGCAGCAAGCATAAATTGCACCATCACGCCTTCTCCCCTCGCGTATCATAATCTGAATAATGAAGTGGAATATTGCCTTAGCTGCCTATACTATAACTCCGCTTCCCGGGCTCGCCCTGATACCAGCTTCCAGTCTAACTGCCGGCCGACTCTCGGAGCGCGATGACGTGCAGCGTGCAGTAGCTTTACTGATGGGCCAGACCGACAAGGATGGTCAAGCAGCAGCAATATCTAGCCCAACGCCGCTGTTAGAAGATGATCAAGTCGAGGCATCTAGCCTTGAAGCACCAGAGGCGGAGCCTGCCATGTCTCCATTCTCTGCAGCGAAACTTCTGCTGATCGACAAGGTATCGTCGCCACTATCGGCACTAGATTCCACCCTCGAAAAATACGGGAAGCCTAGCCCACGGCCTGATAGTCATAGTGTAGTTGAGAAAGGCACCCTCTCAAATGACTTGTCGCTAG
>Ga0307930_1003495_pt1 | contig 11507 bp, 10 predicted proteins | sample OrgLakmetageno46_FD_203161 | JGI IMG/M metagenome (GOLD analysis project Ga0307930, IMG submission 203161) | Saline water microbial communities from Organic Lake, Antarctica - #46 | ecosystem: Environmental > Aquatic > Non-marine Saline and Alkaline > Saline | place: Antarctica: Organic Lake... | reverse complement strand
AGGCTTATTTAAGGCTCATTTTAAGGCTTATTTTAAGGCCAGCCTAGGCGGGTTCGTTGTCTTACAAAGAGGGTTCAATTTAAGCCGAATATAAGCTCATTTAAGGAGCCTAAAATAGGCCTTATTTAAGGCTTATTTAAGGCTCATTTTAAGGCTTATTTTAAGGCCAGCCTAGGCGGGTTCGTTGTCTTACAAAGAGGGTTCAATTTAAGCCGAATATAAGCCCATTTAAGGGGCCTAAAATAGGCCTTATTTAAGGCTTATTTAAGGCTCATTTTAAGGCTCATTTTAAGGCCAGCCTAGGCGGGTTCGTTGTCTTACAAAGAGGGTTCAATTTAAGCCGAATATAAGCTCATTTAAGGAGCCTAAAATAGGCCTTATTTAAGGCTTATTTAAGTCCTTTTTAAGTGGTCTAAATTCTTGACTGGCCCTTAATTCGCTTAAATGGATTTAAGGCCCACTGGGGTGTGTTATGACTATTGAGAGCTTAGAACAGTGGCAAATGGCCAGGTGTACTCAGCTGTGCAGGCACGGCGCTATGTGGACATATAGTTCTTGCTAATGGTTTATTTATAACTGCGTTGGAAATTCCAACTGCGAGATCTGAGATCTTCTTATCTTAATTCGAAATCATTAATCATTAATAGTTTTAAGGTAGTTGGAGTAAGCTGTTGGCCGCTGACCATAGCGGCCCATCAGAATGCATAGCGGCTGATAGCGCATGGCGAATGAACAGTTCAAGTGCGCATGAGTATTATATCCTAAGCCTTCAAAGCACAAAGCCATAGGAAGTGATTTGCCATGTCACCGAGCAGTTTGCAGTTGACAAGCACCCAGCGAGCTACCATCAAAATAGTGAATAAATGGGGGCTCCTTACGTGAAAGACAAGCCCCCGCTTCTTAATTGTGACTTCCTAATTTCGGTTTGGTAAGCGCAACTTGTCTAAATTCTTCATGTGTTTATCCACCCCCATCAAGCTATTAGCAACGATGGCGCCAGACGTTGATGCAGCGGGTACTCCAATGCCTGAGAAAATCATCGAATCCAAGCACGAGAGCAACACGCGAGACATTTCATCGTGCAGAATGATACCAATTTCAGGCAGTCGGGTACACTTACACCTCTAACCACAGCACACAAGGAAAACGCAGTCAATCTCTTGAGCAATTTCCCTTCCCCCAAAAAAAGCCGTCGCGTACCTGGAAAGGTGTAGTCGCCGCACAGCCATAAGCCATCCAGCGGCGTCTTGTGGCCCGGCAAGCTTTTTCCAGACCCGGCCACGGCGCGAGGCCCGTAACTGCCGTTGCTGCGGCGCAAGAAACGCTGGTGCGTCAGCGGCGTGCCTAATTGGACGGTTCCCGGTTCAGCGCGGGCTTTGGCGTTGGGAATGTATTCCGACACGGCCGCCCACAAGAAGTCCTCTGCTTCCGCCTAGTGAAGAAGAATTGAAGAAAAAGGATGTAGCACGGAGTGCGAGAAGGATGATTAAAGAAGTCTTAGAAGTGACGAAAGAAACGATTTCTGTTCAACGGCTTGACAAAATATACACCCCGATGAGCACCAACAATCTTTATGTCCATGGGAACAAGGACTAAAAATTAAGGATCAGGGTAGAATTAAAAAAAAAAACACAAACCTTTTTTGCGGCGTATTCCTCGGATTTACGGTCCATGTGCGCCCAGTCTAACCACGGTTCTGTGGCGGGCACGTAAGCGTGCAGCACGTGTTTGCCGGGAGGTGCCAAACTCGGGTCAAGCAGCGAGGGCACCGAGACCAGCACTACGTTACGGGGGGACTCTACCCCACAAAACGCCCCTTTTCCGGGGACTCCCCCGTCGCCCGGCGCGTTCCAATCGCGGACCACTGCCCATTGTGCTGGAAAGTCGGCCGAGGGCACTAAGGGCAAATCGGCAGCATCAATACCAGCGTGCAGGTGAATGAACGACCGCAGCGCGCCTGTTTCTTTTGCTTCTCCTTCGTCTGCAGTAGTCCCTTCCTGGCTCGTGATTTCAGCCGAGTCTTCAGCACCACCAACCCAATCCGAGACTAAACCATCCAAACAAGCGTCAAGTTCGGGCAGCCCTGCCACAGCGCCACGAGGGATCAAGTTTCGCGTCACCTTGGGGTCGCAATTGGCGACTACTGCTGTGCTTGCTTTCACCTGACGCCCCCCCTTGAGGGTAACCCCGCTAGCTTTGCCACCTAATGTGTCAATGCGCTCAACGGCGGCGCGAGTGACTACCGAACAGCCCGGATGCTTTTCAATGGCTCGCACCTGTTTGAAGCACACACATTGACACATATAAACAGTGACGACTTTTTTGATTCCTTCAAAGTCAATTGACAATGAAAAGTACGGGAGCTTTTCTTATTGTCGAAGTTTGTACATGTACCAGCGAGTCAGCAATGGCGCCAGAACCGCCCCGAGGAAAGTCGAGAGTGACGCCAGGTCTGTACCTGACCAACAACACGAAAAGAGAAGAGGCGCAAATATTGTGAAAAAAATCAATATTACACACGCAATTTGCACTAGCAACAAGAATAGACGCATACTTTGGAGGACATCACCTATATTTTCCTGATATCTTGTTTTTTTGCACGAAAGTGGATTAACAAAAAATCATTACCAGTCTGCGAGCATGTAAGCCATCACCGCGTTCATTGTGCCTGCAGGAAATAATATCAAAAATAAAGTTCAGATTAAGCTCAATATAAAGTGCATTTTCCTGTTCTAAGTATACATACCTTTCGCAGGCAAGCCTTGCAGCAAGAAGCACAGCAGGTCTAGCCAGTTCTTCACAAACTTGTCCGAGGTACCCAGTTTCTCCATCACGTCGCCGAAAGGCGCCGTTAGAGCTTGGCCATTTGCTAGGTTTGCTAGCAAGGCCTTCGGGTAGCGTCCAGCCGTGATTAACGCCCCCACATCTTCTCGAAGCGCCAATGAAGGCAAGGCTTGGGCTGCATTCGACAGTGGGGCCATGTGCTTCATGAGGTCGGCAAATTCAGTGGCAGCTTTGGGACCACCGAATTCAGCTAGAATGTCGCCGAATTCCTCTGGCCCAATCTTGCACGCAAAACGGCCTTCCGGCAACACAGTGCCCCAGCGGTCGTAGGTTAGCCATTCAGGGGACTCTCCCACGATGTCAAACACGGCCTGAGAGAAATTTCACGAGCAAATCGGGTGATCGACCCTAGACTCTATCCTAGCTGAGCTTGTGTTACTCCAAGAACAGATTAGTAAGTTTATTCGCAGAAGAAAATAGTGAAGTTGCAAGCGGAATTCTCATTGTGTTTAAACTAAGAAGGTGCCTTTAACCGTACCTTCAGTGGATTCGGGCTCCTGTCTTGTGAGAATCCCGAGTATAAAGAAGGACCGCTTTCAAAATGAAACCCACGCCGCTCCCACGTGTGAATTGCACCACCTGCTGCATCGTGCGCTTCGAGAACCGTCACGGACACGCCCGAATGTGCTAGCAATGCGCCGCAACATAACCCAGCGAGACCGCTGCCAACCACAACCACTTCAGCGTCGAGCTGCGACTCGGCGGTCAAAGACGCAACGCCCACGCGTGCAGATTTTCGACTAGGGCGCATCGATAGCTCTCCTGGAGCGAAAGCAGTCGCAGGTGAGGCCGCTACCGCAGCTGATAACGCCCACCTCCACATTGCAGGCATATTATCTTACGTATTGATTATGATTAGAGTCTTGTAAACCCTGACGTGGTGTTTTCAGAACGTTGATACGATGATACGATCATACGATCATACTGTAGACTACTACTACACTACTACAGATACGTACAACTTCGGTACTGTACAGAAAATGAAAAAAATAAAGCCGTTGAGAAAAGCTAGGAGCGAGATACTAGATACTGTAATCCGTGTATCTGTAATCTGCAATTGCAATGATTTCGTTTACCTTCATGCAAGATTCAAGCCATTATTATCGCGGTTATTATCTGTTATTCTTGGTGTTGTTTCACGCGACGCCACGGCACCCTAGGGTGGCAGGGAGCGAATACGGCCCCTCTCTTCTTTTCTTCTGTGGGGCTGGATCGCACACTGGGCCTTACATCTTACATCCTTATATGGCACTCCGTTTCGAATACTACGCACAAAAACAAATAGCTTAAGCCCATTGCCACTCCTCTTTTTTCTATCTGAATGGTCATGGCCAAAAAAACGATTTGCTGTTGTTGAATTATCCGCGAACTTTCGAAGTCCTAATGCCAATTCAAACTTCGCTGATGTGTTTCTTTAGTGCATTCTTTTGGTCTATAGTCAACGATGGCCGTTCGCCTCTCTTATTGCGCGCTGCCACACCAGGAAACCAGCCTCGGGCCGCGAGCAACTTCTCCGTGTCTGAAGCGCCGCGGGATTTTGGCCAATCCTTATACAGTTACACAGTCGCGTGAAAAAATAAGGGCACACCTCAACGCAAACGTTTTCATAAAAGTATTACTACAGACTTAACTTCTGGTATCTAACAGAAGGCCACTAAGTTCAAGCGCAATAAAGACTTACTTTTTGGCTGATTCCCCCGTTGGCTGAGTACTTCGGACTCAATCGAGCACTTAGCTCCTTGAGTTCATCCGTCGATGCAGCGGTATCATCTCGTTGGCTTCTGCTTTGGTCTTCCAATGAAGCTAAGGAGGTAGCTTTGAAAGGGTCACGCCGCCTCAAAAAGGAGCGCCTGTTTGCTCCCTAAATGTTTTCAAAAAGGTAAAAAAAGTCCGCAGGTCACTCGATGAATGTTTCGCACACAAGCAGTAAAAGCGACTTGACGAATTGATCATCCCCAAGTTTGAACAGTGGGGTATTTCTTCTCTTGAGAAAACGACCTTTGCATGAGAAATCGAGTACGTACCTTATTCATAGCAGCTTCTACTTTAGCTGCGGCGATTTCTTGCTTTTCAATGAGGGCAGCGGCTTTTGCGGCTCTAAGTGTACGCAATTCTGCCTGTGGGAATATTGCAGCTGTATGATTCGAAGAAGTGCAAATGAAGAAATCGCGGCATAAATTCAAAACGCGACTGATAAAGAACCTGCACCGACTTCATTCAGGGCATGCAAAGTCATGTGTGACAATCTTGTGCATTCCATCATATTCAGAAGGTAAGAACTGTGGCAATCATCAAGAAGATCGTCGCTTACTTTGTAGTCCCACTGCGTAGCGTCTTTAGCGTGTGCTGCGCCGAGTTGCTTGTATACACGGTCCACACCCTGTAGGAGTGGCAACATTGCACGGACCAAGAAACATGTAACGAGAATAAATCAGAGGCAATAACTCGATGCCTAAGTTGGACGACTTAATTATTCGAAAGAGAATGTCATTCTCTTCATTCATTTGATTACAATACGCAAGCGCTTCAATAATTTTGAAGGTCGAGAACCATACCATTTCGCCCTTGTGGCTGCGCATGTACTCTTTGAACGCTCCTAAGCGCTCACTTTCGGCCGCCTTGTGAGCCCGCTCCTTCTCCCATTGCCGTTCAATCGCTGCTGCTCGCTCTCGTTCTTCCAGCTCAGCCCTCCGGATTGCATTGGCTTCACTTCTCTCTGCTGCAGCTGCTTGTGCTTTTGCTTTATTAGCCAGTGCCTCTTTAGCGTCCTTTAAAATCGCTTCTTTCTTGGCCCGCTTACGAGCTGCGCAGAGAGGGACCGTCGGTGGGCAAAAACTTACTAGCCGCCGCCGCGCTTGCTCTGGTTGTTGATAATGCTGCACTTGTGGTGGTTGCGTTATCCTTCGGCTCGCTACTTGCGTTGAATTACTCGACGAAAATGTTTCGTTGCTTTTTCGATCCCGAGCATGGCTGCTCTGATGAACCTCAGCGTTGCGCAGATCACGGAAATCATCGCTCCCTTTAAGAACACGTAACCGACGCTGCGTGTTCGCGTCAGCACGCCCACTTTTAACAGCAGCAGAAGAACGAGTGAACAGTTCCTTCGCGGCGGCTGCTGCCTCGTTATCCCACAACCCAGCATCCGGCGCACTTACGCTGCTACTCCTGCCTCCAATGCCACTGTCTCCACTGCTGGAGTCGTCACTGCCATCATAAGAATAGAACGATTCCCTCAAGCGAGGTTCTCGGCGCCTGCCTCGCATCCCAGCTCCGCCTCCTTTCTGCCATGGCGCTTCCCCCTTGTCAACTACCAATCGTTTAACAATGAGCGCAGCCCGGCGCTCAGCATAATCCACCTGTGAACGCAGAATATAAGGACTCATGCATAACAAATTATGGCATAGTGAAGCATGAATAAATTCATATTACTGCAAGGAGGCAATTGCATCTGATGGTTGCAACGGAAACACCCGATATGAGGGAGGTTATATGCAATCAATGCTATTCGACCTCACCTCATTCGCCTGTTTCAGGACAGCATCCGTGTCAGGAAGAGGCCTTCGCCGTCGCTTAGCGCCACCACCTTGCCCCACTGCTGCTCTTAACTTCTGTGCGCTTCGCTTTTCCCGCAAAAATGCCGACAGCACGTGCCGGTTGCGGGTTGCCGTGTCCATGTTCTCAATCTCCACCGCAGCGGCGGCGTCGGCAGCTTTCTGCTCTCGAAGCTTCACCGCCCTTGCCCTTTCTGCTTCCCTAGTAGGGGCCGCAGCTGCCCGGGCTTTGGCCTGCTCTTCGGCGCGGGCGGCCGCTCTCGCAGCACGCATTTCCTGATTCTTTGCCTCTGCTTTTGCCGCAGCAATAGCGTCCATCCGTTGTTGCATGATTTCGCGTTGCCGCTGTTGCCGGCGAGTTTCTTGGCACAGAGGTAAACTTTTTGGGCATGCACTCACCGTGAGGTATCTCCTTCTGGTGCTATTCCAAGCAGGTTGTTTGGATTGATTCGCTGCGCGTGATTCTGGTGCTGCCATTGGGTATAATGTTGCTGATGCTATCGTTGCTGTGCTTCGTTCTATGGTCGCACTTTCGTCATTCTCCACTTTACCCATCTTCATCGTCGAAGCATTGAGTAGCTTCGTGATTAGCTTAGCTTGATTCTTGTCATTTACCGCACCCGTTAGTAGATGACGCCTTCCCCAAGCGGAGAATATTTCAGCGATGTCCTCTGAATTCATGAGTGCTTTATGATGCTCCCCTCGGGTAGCCTGCCCTTCCCACCTAGATACGCTCTTCCGACTGGTGATCACCGGCGTTGCAATAGTAGGGTTTGAATAGAATGGATTAGCTTCTGTGGCGGTCGCCAGACTAGGCTCAGATGTTAGGGCCAATACCAATGCTCCACTTCCGCGGCTATTACTACTGCCACCGCTGTTGCTGCCGCGGCTGTTATCGCCGCTACTACTGCTGGTGCTGCTGCTGCCTCTGCTGCTCACGCCAGCTGATACCGCACCAGAAGAACTGCTTAAACCTGACTCAGAGCGTACTAGAGACGTTAACACTTGCTGACCCTTCTGCGCTTGTGACTGGTACTTTGCTACCTGCATTATTGGAATCAAACGTAAGTTGTCCCAAACATTTCGACGCATATTTTCAGCTCAACGATTTATTTAATGTTGCTTATTCAATGGGCAAGTATAGATACATTATCGATAAATAGTTCGCTAAATGCATGATGACAAGCAATGAAATACTTTCTTCTCAACTCAATATGATACTCAGTTACCAGGGATAAAAGTGGGTATAAATCGAGTTCACCTGGCGAGCGCCCTTTTGTTTTTGCCATTTCCTGAAGACAGCCTTTTGTTTTTCAGCTTCTTCAAGAGCCGCCAAGTTCTGATCAATCTGTTGTGAGAGAGGCAAAATACACACGATTGACAGCGCATCAATTCATGCCACTGCTACTGATTTCTTTAAGTGGAAAAGCAAAGAATGATAGAATAGATGTATTCCCACTGTAATCCTTAATAGCTAATATTCCAAGCCATGGTATAAGATTATCATTGACCTCGGCATCAAATTCTTCTTCTTGGCGCTTGCGTCGCTCTTCAGTTAAAGCATCACGCCGCTCTTGCTCTTGGTTCCACTTCAACTCTTTCCATTCACGCTCAGCCTGACCATGCATAGAAATGCTAAGAATGTCAAAAAATAATGGCTAACTTCTACAATATTTCACGCGAATGAGGTGACTGTTCTGGACGCTATTTAGGAGATGGTTCTCCGGAATGAATATCCTCACGATTTTTTCGCCTTCAACATACACACTAGTACGAACCTTGGCCGCTAATTCAGCTTTTTCCTTGAGCTTAGCTTTGCGAACTTCCTCAGCCTTTGCTAGTTCTTGGAGCTCCAACTCTTTACGAGCTTTTTCTTGCTTGCAGAAGCTCAGCGTCGGTGGACACGCAGTGCGACGCAACTGCCGCCGTGGCTGCTCTTCATGCGTGAATTTATCCGCGTCATGGTTCTGCTCCTCGTGATGTCCATCAAATTGATTGACGTGAAGCGTCCCAAAGAATGCAGCAATCATGAACAGCGTTTGAATTGCGACATGTCGAGGAGCCATTTTTTGGCAAAGGTCTTACAATAGTTGCTAGTTAACTTTGCTAACATCAGAAACCTTCGCCATACCCATGTTTCATAAGAAATTACGAAATGCTTCCTGTAAGATTAGATTCAATTGCTGCTCGACTATAGTTTGGAATGTTTTACTTCGAGATGTTAGCATCGAGGTGAGCAAATCGAGTTTGCAAAGACCAACTTACTTTTGCTCGGAACAAACTAAATCAGGACATATGGTCTTAGCTTTAGCTAGCTAGGCCAAAGAAATTTGGTGAACGCAAACCTAGTCGAATGGCTCTACCGATGCTTCCTGGCGTGGGCTCATGTATGGGCTGTTCCACCAAGGTTCCACGGCATATATCCTGTCTAATCCTGTGTACTTACGGTATAACAGTAGGATACGCTATACGCTATATATACGCTGCGACAAATGCTGCAGATAGCTGGATCTCAGCTGGATAAAACAAGAAACAATTTCTTATCTGAGTCGTCCAGGATCCCCTTTCCTATCCTCCTTGCCCAATTCTTGAATGATTTGGGCGCCATGATGGAGGGCCGATATGGAAAGATGGCACGTGTCGCGTGCTCGAAAAGAAACTTTCTCGAAGAACTGGCGTTGACTTCTCGATAATCCTGTGGGAGCTAGGAGCAGTAGAGGAAACCATTTCGCTTTCCTGGCACACTGAAATAGGTAATTCAACTAGAACTAGAAGAGGAGCAACCAGGGGACCAACTCCGGAAAGTAAACTGCGCTAGAACAACACCGAGATCCAGCCACAACTAGGTTAGGAATTCCGCGTAAATGGCCTTAACGTAAATTTGGCGCGTGAATTGCGCGTAAATCACGCCTAAATCATGCGAGAAGTATACTTACAGCCCCCGCACGTGAATCACGCGTGCACGTGAAACGCAACTTTGAACCACAGCCAACGCGGATTTCTATGAGGTCTGGCATCGCATTAGGGCAGGAGGCCCCGCGTGCGAGCGCGGTGAGGCGACAACCAAACAGGGTCATCATTACTGCCGCGCGGGTGCACTTTCACGCCGGAATCACTGATTTCTCCCGGGTGAGAGGGCGAGGCATTGGCATGCAAGACGTGGGAAAAGTCCGTGGCGCGCTGCCCGAGCCAATTCAGGTCTACCGAGGAGGTGTTTGCAGCGTGCGCCGCATCCACATGCACCCCATGGCCTAGTCCCCCTAAGCCAGTGTGGCCACTCGGGGGACGGCGGCTGCGCAGTGGCAGGTCCCATTTCACTTGCAAGAGAGCAGGCTGGTAACCTCTGCAAGAAGGATTGTCGCGCCCACCGTAGCCGCATCGCAGACTTCGTGGCGGGTTCTCCGTGTCTTTGAGCTTAGCTAATTCTTCCAAATACTTCGTTTCTTCGGGCCACAAGTTGGTGTTCCTTTTGCCTTCGCCGCGCACCACCAAAGGAGCTCCGCGCTCCCAGTGCCAGTGCGGGAACACGACCCGGAGCAGGCCCGTGGATTCGTCCACTTCCAGATCCAAATGTTCGATGGGCGTGGCGCGACTTACGTCGCATATGGTGCGCCCCTTGGGATCGTGGCCTAAGTAATGGTTGCTGAACATGTTCTGGAGCAAGAATCGCTTGTCGCGAGAGGCCCGGTCAGCCGGGAGCACCCGCCAACGGCCGCAGTCTTGCGATGGGAAGAATCGGCGCGACTCAAGCAACAAAACCTGGGACAGATCAAAGAGAAAGAAATGAAAGAAGACAGAGCAGCATTTCGATGCGCTGTGCAGCACGACGAGCAACCTTTTTATACCATAAGCACACACAGGGGCGAATTCGGGTACTATTGCATTTACCAGGTGTTTGCCTGTATCTGGGTCAACGCGGATGCACAGAAACTTGCCCTCCGTAGGGCAGTAAAGCTCGCACTCCGGCGCCCGGTTGTGCTGTGCTTCAGTAAGCATGTCGGCTACAACCTAACAATATATATATAAATAGTCGTGATAAGAACGAAAAGTTGATCAATGGAACTTCTAGCAGAGAAGGCGAAGATAATAGCCGACTCACAAACCGGAATACATATACACGCACCTTAGCGGAACGTTCGGGTCGAATCGGAGGAGGTGGCACAAGTTTCACGGATTGTGCACTTGCAACTGTTCCGGATGCGAGATCATCTCCTGCTGCTGGTCCAGCAGCTTTGCTAGTGACGCGTCTCAAGTACTGTAAGTGTGTATCAACGCACATGTTCGCAAAAGCGCCATGAATTGAGTCAATACAATAGAGAAGCAGATAAGAAGGTAGACATGCAGTAATTGTGGACATTTCAAACACAAGAAAAGAGTCAAACCTTTTCGCGGTTGAATTTGTCGTTTTGCTTGTCGAGCATCAACTTCAGTTTATTTGGTTTGGTAGATTTAGCCGAGGAGTGGTCAGCAAAAGAACTAGATATAAAAGAAGACGACGAAGAAGAAGCCGAAGAAGATACCGCATTGATGGCACTCGCATTTTCAACGACGGGGATGCTGCTGTTGTCTTGGTGGCTGAAAAACGAACCACGGTCAAGGCTGCCGCGGCTCAGGGCTCGCCCAGCAGCCGTCCCGAATTCATGACTGCCTGAGCCCGAACCACCGCCAAACGAGTGGGACATGAGCGTGAGGCTATCGTCATCGGCCATCTTTTGCGAAATATAACAAGACTCCAAAACCGAAACGCAACTTATAGCTAGCTGTACTCCACACTGCTACTTGTGCGAATATTCATAAAAAGGTTGGCAGTCGGCAATAACTCAACGATGGTAATTCGGTTCTTGACATGTGAAGGCGCCGCTAGCGGTCGTAACAAATTGATAGAGACTCCAAATCGCGCAAAGGCGTTTACACGTTGGAGGCTAAATAAAAAAATTGGTTGCAGGTCTTTGCTTATAGCCCCGGGAGTCCAATGTATCTGTAGCCTATAAGCTTAGCTCTTGTAGCTCGTCATTTCTACAACATTGGCTTTTCAGAAGCCAAAGCCTTGTTCAGACAGAAGCTTGCACGCAAATGGGGTCACGCAATTGCTCGGGGATGGGCGACTCTTCG
>Ga0307930_1003494_pt1 | contig 11509 bp, 15 predicted proteins | sample OrgLakmetageno46_FD_203161 | JGI IMG/M metagenome (GOLD analysis project Ga0307930, IMG submission 203161) | Saline water microbial communities from Organic Lake, Antarctica - #46 | ecosystem: Environmental > Aquatic > Non-marine Saline and Alkaline > Saline | place: Antarctica: Organic Lake... | reverse complement strand
CCACCGCCAAGTGCAGGAGTTGGGCATAGCAGCAGCAGCGGCAGCAATAGCCACCGCAAATCTATCGTGGTACCGGGCTCCGTGGGGCGCAGCAGCGACCGCCGAAGGAGCGAGTCCTCGTTTCGAGGGTGCGACAGTAGCCCACCTCCCCCTCCCACTGACAAGGAAAACAACCCTCGCCGATCCTCTGCTTCGAGTGGCAGTGGTGTAGAGCCTCGAGCTCCAAGAACGCGTACCAGCAACAGCAGCAGCACTGCTCAGTCTTCTTCAACTGCGAGCAGCAACCGCGATGGCTTAAGCGCGGCTTCGGTAAAATAAAGTGGGCATAGAAAGATAAAATGGGACGTCGCGTCTGAAATGATTGATTACTCGAGGACTTTGGATGACAGATTTGCAACGCCATAAGCTTCCGTAACAGTGCCTATTTGTACCAGCACGTTGACCAATTCTGAAGTGGCATGGTCTTGACGTAGCATGTCTATCGGCACATGAGCTCACGTTTTGATCGTCGGTGTATAACGCTTTCCTTCCTTCTACTTCATGTTTCCACTCTTTCAACATCAGATAACCGCCAGTTTTGAAGCAATTTTAACACGGCTCACCACGTTGGAAAAAGCGCACGGGGAAACGAAGGTGTCTGGAAATGTTACCATGCGCAGCCATTATTGTAGTTTCCTTCTTTTTAATTTGTACAGTTTATTCTGGTATACATCTGGTTGTGCCCACTTATTTGACATACTTTATTTGCCTTTGGTAATATCCGCAGCCATCGGTAACTTTTACCATTTTCTTCCTGTTTTTTCCTGATACATTAGGCATCGCTGGCGGCTGCTCTCGAACGCATTGACGAATTGGAAGAGGCCGCAACGGCCAAAGAACAGGTGGACAATTAGGACAGTTGGATATAGGCGACCTGAAAGGATTGCAGCGTGATCATTTCATAGGATTCACATTTTAAAAAAGTATGAATCCAATCGCAGTAATTGAAATTTAGCACCTTCCGTCACCGCAATCATGCATTCAAATAACGGCATATGTACACATCTACATTTTGATTATATACGTGATATACATATTTATTTCGATAAACGTACCATTTTAGGCGGAAGTGGCCGAGGCCCTAGCGGCCTACGACCGCGGCCAAGAAGAGTTGCGCGCTTCACAAGCAGCTTTTTTAGAAGCGCAAGAAATGGAAGCAATGGTCGAAGAAGAGGAAGAAGTCGTAGGAAATCATGCGGTAGTTGCAAGTACAGAGGAAGTAGAGAACGAAACGGTGGTCATTGACAGTCACAACAACAACAACGGTGCTGCTCTCAGCTGCGCTGCAAAAGAATTCAAAAGGACAGGTGAACTCACTACCGATAGTGAAAAGAATGTGGAAGGCTTACATGTGGACGCTGCAAATTGCGGCGGCGCAGCCTCTGCGTCATCGATGGTCAGCTTAGCGGCTCGAGTCTTGAAGCTGGAAGCGCTAGCAGAAGAGTCATGGGCCAAACAGGTGTGGGCTGCTTTTCTATGACACAGCTGCCTGTAGAGCACCACTCCTGTGGTCCTCAATAGTGCAGCTGCTCGATTCATGTTTTTTTTGTCCCTTTTCCCAAGTCCCTTTATGTACTTTTTTAAATTGCTTTTTCTTTTTGTTGTTGTCGTAATGTTTACTTTTTGTTTGTTGTGGCAATGGTACTTCCGCAGGACTCGCACGGGAAAGCCCTCCTTGAGATGCGTGCTACATTAGGACAATCATCGGCAACAGTAACAGCAGCAGCACGTATGCCGATGTCACCGCCACAGAAAGAGTTGACACTAGGTGCAGCAGCTGATACGACAACGACGACCATGACTAGCATTGGTAATTTGACACCTGCAGCAGCAAAGAAAGCAGCAGCAGAGACAAGAGCAGCAGGAGCAGCCATAGCATCCGTTGAGCCGACGACCATTTCAGCCGAAGCTGCACCGCCGCTGCTGCGGCTCGAAATGAACGACTTGCGCGCCAGTTTAGAAGACTTTGCCCGAAATGCGATCCTGCAAGAGGACGAAAAGGTGAGTGTGTGGATGGCTGTCACGATAATAGCGACTCAAGCACCCCCCATCCACCTATCGAAAACTATCACCGTGCGACTTTGGAATACTCTTGATCATTCTGTTCCGATGTGCGTTCCTTCTTCGCATGGCGTCTTTCTTTTGATATGTTCTCCTAATCCCACGACGAACAGGTCAACGACGGCGGCGACGACGACGACGAAGACGAGGCCAACCGAGGAGTGCTCCGCGCGTCTCTGCTGCACTTCGACAACGATTACGACCATGATGATGGCGATGGCGAAAACGGCAGAAACCATCGCCGTGATGGGCCCTGCAGCCGCGATGATACTCGCTTTCGCCACTGCCACAACCCTCACCATCCTAATGAGACTACCACTCGAAAGGATGGGGATGTTATCGGCAGCGATTGCACCGCCGACTCTGCTGATGCGTCATCTGCTCATGCGTCGGTTGCAGCGGTGGGTGTGGATGGAAAGGGCGCAGATAATGTATTTGCGGATCAAGAAAGTGGCAGTTTGCGCGCAACTGAAGGATCGCTGTTTGGTGCCGTCAATTTGCGCGCTACAGAGGTGGGTGGGTGTTTGAATTGAGATAGATGAAGATGTCGATCACGTTGTTGTCAATTGCGATGATATATTTGTGCTCAGTCTACTTGGTCCGTTTCTCGCATCACTCGTCTCAACTTTTTCGCCTCTTGACTTTTTCGCCTCTTGAAGATGCACTAAATCCCATGCCTCACTTGGTTTCTCTCTTCCTCTCTCTTCCTCCTTTCTACTTCTTTGACTGCAACGTCAACGAACGAATCTTTACAGGACACTTTGGTTGGGAACCACGCTCGCTACTCAACTCCTAGCAGCAGCAACATTATGAGCAGGAACCGTGGCACTGGCAGTGGCACTGGCAGCGGCACAGTGAGTGGTAAATTTGATCGTTCAGCTGCAGAAAGCGTAGATTTAAGTGAGTTGGGCGAAGGCATTGCCTCTGCCTCGGTGCCGTTGTCAAGCAGCCAAGGCTCAAGCAACAGCATCAGCCAAAGTGCAGAGTTGGAGAGCCGGCAATCCACGGAAAAACTGGAATACGCAGGAACCTTTGTGGATGTTCGTGGGCCTCAGAAGAGCAATGCCTCAAAGCATGGCCATAATTCAGCCTTTTCTCCTCCACCGATCAGCAGCAACACAGTAACCGTAGGGCAACGAGGAGGCGCCATCCGGTCGAAACACACCAAAGGGGCCTCCGATTTGGTTGTAGAAGAAACTGACCCAAGTCCCTCTTCCTCCTCTGTGAACACCCGAGTAGGCAACATCAGCAGCAGCAGCAGCGGTAGTTCAGGTGCGGCAGCAGGAACATTGAAGTCGCCAACAGCAACAAATGGAGGAACGATGGCGGCATCTTCGTCGTCGTCATCAGTGACGTCACCGGAAGCGCAGCTCGATAAGCTCCTTCAACTCGAGCTTTCGTACGCAAGGGCGCTTGCTATGAATGCGCGCCCTCCACCTCCCCTGAGCCCTGAATTGCCCCATTCCTTCGCTGACGATGACGACGACGATGATGACGACAACCACGACCATAACCGGCGCAGCAACAACAGTGGCAGCAGCGGTGGAAGCGGCGCGGATCTCAGTCAACAAGGGCAGCGCACCAGCCGCGATAGTGGAGACGGTCCCGTTTTGCCACGCTTCCAAGCCATCTCGAGCCCACACGGTACTGGTAGCAGCAGCAGCAGTAGCAGCAGCAGTAGCAGTAGTGGCAGTAGTGGCAGTAGTGGCAGTAGGAATAAGGAAGATTACCAAAGCACGAAGATACCTTCAAGCAGCAGCAGCAGCAACAGCAGTAGCAGCAGCAGCAGCAGTGAGAGTGGTAATAGTAAAATCCGGAGGAGTCTGATCTCGGCCTACGTTGACAGCCGACGGCTTTCCTCGTCATCTGCCGCGGCCATTGCTGCGCGGCTCGGCCATTCTGCTTCAAAAGCTCCAGGAGCAGGAGCCAATGCTTCGGCTGAAGCAACTTCGCGCGCCAACAAAGATGGATGGAGTGAACCACCGAGGCCTGCTTTGACAGTAATGCCTCGATCGCCCCTCAAACCGCCGCCTCCCCTGTAATATGCGTACTTGGATGCCTGCTTGGGCCTCCAGTGCATTTATTTTTTTGGGGACACTCGTTTCCGCCGCTTCTTGGTGCTTAAGCTCGTCTTCTGGAGCGGGTTTGCTAGCGCATTTAGAGCTCAAGTGCGGGACTTTTGCGCTACTGCGACTCTTGTGGCCGGAACTCTTTGTTTTTGCATCTGTTCATCCGGGGAGTGTCTGAGTGTCGGACCCGACTTGGTTTATATCTTATAATCGTTCGTCTTGTCAGTATACTAAACCCTCGACCCACACTTTTATTGAAAGTTATTAGTTATATTAGGCTTGCTGCTTGCTGCTTGTTCTTATTGTGCTACACAACACTGAACGCTGAACGCTATACTGCTATCTGCTATCTGTTATGGCCGCTTGTAGCATATATCGGCATATATGGCAGGGTTCTAATCCCCGTTTCCGCGGAATTCCCGCGCGATGGCCTAAAAAATCACTCCACGTGGCATCTCCAAGGTACTTTCTCGGTATTTCCGCGGGTTTTCCGTGCCGCAATCATAAAGGCACAAGGCACTGCCAAATCCCCGTCGCGGAAATCTCGTCTGATTGGAAAAATTTCCCGTTCCGCCGACTTCTTAGCTGATTGGAGTACTGTGTATACTATCTGTACGTACCTGAGTTGGATGAGATGCTTCTTACTCCCCCGCATGAGAGGGATCTTTACCTTGAGCTCCTTCTGCCTGCTGCAGACCTGATTCTGTAACCTCCCAGGAATTTCAAGGAATCTAAAGGAATTTTTAGGATTCTGGACCGGAGGGAACATTATTCATTCGCCGGCTGGTGCTTACTGGTGCTAACCTCAAACTGACTCCTTTCAGACGTCTGCTTCACCGGTATTTATCCTTTTTTATCATTTTTTCGCCTCGCTCATTGTTCCATAAATTAGCTTTCGAAGCCGGGCTTTGTTTGATCTCCTGAAAGACAAAGAGCCGCGACCCCTGCTAAAGAATGCCCTCGTCCATTTTCAGGGGTAAGTTTAAACTCTTGACTCTTGCTGTCGGATGATTCAAGTGCAATGAGTAGTAAAGTGCGAAACCATCAACAGGGATCAAGGGCGAGGGCTTGGGATTTGAAGGGGTGGAGGATGGAGAAGGAGAAGGAATGCCCGCGTCCAATTTCAGGGGTAGTTGAAACCCTTGACTTTTGCTGACAGAAATATCAAAGTGTAATGAGTAATGAAGTGTGAAAGTGCGAATCCATCAAAGAGGGATCAAGGGTGAGAGGGGAGTTGGTATTAGAAGGGGTGCGGGGAACGAGGAAGAGAGAGAGAGAGACAAGAGATAAAAACCGAGGTGCTTCTTCCCTGCTCGCAACTAAAACGTGCAGGCGATCTTCTTCAATAGAGTCCTTACATATCGTAAATCATTGCTCTTTACTAAATGACTTGTCTATATTTGTTTGTAGGGAGCTGCCAAGATGCTGACGCAGTTGGTAGTAGATGCCTCGGCCTCATCGAATGTCCACATGATTCAGCCCGTACAGCAGTATCAACTGTGGCACCACCGACTCTATTACGCCTGCTCCTTGCTATCATTGTTGGCGTACTCGCGTTACAGAGCTTATTTGTTGACGTGGCTGCTGTTGTTACGCTGATCAGTGGACGATTTGAGGTAAGATACTTTTCTCTGCCACGGTCCTCTGTCCTTTCATTTGCATTATCTGAGGCCAATGATACATAATTTGGCTTATGGTTTTGTTAGCCTTGTGGAACTCATGTCCCTTTTCTTATACTGCCGCACATTTTGTTTTCGGCTTCTCAATACTCGCTCCTTATTTCGCACAGCTCATTTATTTGCCTGCCGAGTTCTTCGCGGGCAAAGTTCGTGACACTACTGGGTTCTCTGGCTTCAACGGCTTTGAAGCGATAAGCTCATCTTGGCACTTCGTACTCGAGCCAACTGGCACACGCCGCCACCTCACCGACTCTGAGTGGAACTCAACCCAAGCCGCAATGCGGGCCGATGCTTTATCAGAAGCCAAAGCGGTCCGTTAATTAGTTATGGTTAGAAATCTGTATTGTTGGGTCAGCCTTTTTTGACACCACCATTAATGACCCACTTCGTCCCAAATAATTTGCGCATTTTTTTTCTTCATCCACTTCCATGTCTTGGCGTTTTTTTCAGGAATGCACTTGCGGTGGCAGAGTGGCGTCAACAGACACAACGACAACGAATTCAACGAAAGCTTCATTCCTGGCAGCTGTTCCTGGGCCCACAGTTGATCCAAGGTCGACCGTAATTCCATCATCCAAGTCAACGCCACCAGCAGCACCAGTGTTGTCACCAACGGAGATTGAAACATCATCTTTCTATTCGTATTCATATGTAAATATTACATCTTCCGAGCCTACTGTCGTGCCTACTCTGACGAAAGAATTGCCGTTCACCTTCGGTGCAACAAGAGCGACGAATGTGTATTCATTTTCGTATGCAAATCCTACCGTTCCCACTGCTGTTCCAATATCGGCGCCAACTTCCTCACCTTCGCTTACCAAGCAGCCAACAGCACTCCCATCTTCGAGTTTCCCTCCATCCTTCGCTCCGAGCTTGCAGCCTACAACTTTTGACACGTTTTCTATCTCTACGTCATTTAGCATGACCACATCCGCGGTTCTGGAGTCCCAATTTTCATCTCTCATGCGAACAGCCGTCGCCAAGCAGGTTACAGATCTGTAGCACTAGTTTTGTTTCCATGAATAAAATAACTTTACAGCACGTTGGTTTTCGTTATACTCCTCTTGTGCGATCCCTTCCTTTTGTTGTCGTCTGATTATTCATAATCTGTGGCTGGTGGTACAACTTTTATAAGATTGGAGTGGACGTTTCCTTGGTGAAGAACCTTGTCCTCGAAGATGTCACGCCCGACGCCCCTTGCGGTTGTGAAATCGTTGGCGGTTATAACTTCTGTAATTTTGATTACGGTTTCACTGGCTTTTGCGAGTTATGCTCGTATTATATCACGAACGAGGTATTTGAAGCCGTTGATTCTGACAATCTTTTGTCTCAGTTGTTTTATATCAAAAAGACTGTGTGTAAGATCCTTACGTCACGTACGGTTTATGCTGCCAGGATTGTTACACAAGTGGCTTCGAATTAGCGGGTGCTGAAGACTGTGCGTTTCGGTGCTTCAAAAAGGTAAAAAGGTCGAATTATTGAGGATTTGTCCCGCTATGCTTTCGTTCGTTCGTTCAATTTTATTATGTTGCGCCTAACCTTAATCTTCTCTCACTTTTCCTTTTATGCAAAGGATTTCAATCAAACTCTTTTCGAAGCCAATTTTAACTCAAACTACTACTACAGTGTTCGCCGCTTGTCTGAAGAGCCACTGGAGCCTGAGCCTATTCCTACGCGATCTCAAAATCTGGATGTGCTTCCCAGTCGTCTATCGAGTTCAGCAACAAGATACTTGACCACACTTTATGAATGGGGCATATCATTTGACGTAACGCAGTCTTTGGCCGACAGCAACGTTTCATCGCCGGCAAGTGCCTTTGTTCTTGTCAAATGAAGAATATGTCATTCATTGTACACTTATTAACTTCTGTGCACCCTTTTATCAATAAATACAACAGGAATCATTTCTTACGTCAACTTTGACGAAGTTGCAAGAAGTAGTTACTCTAGAGGCTGAGATTGCGTCTGCGCTCGATATCGAGGTACACTGACTCGAGAAGTTTGTATTTATAACATTTCGGAATGTGCTTCTTGATTCATATTGCCGCCAGCTGTATAGTAGACCACATAAACAAGCGAACCAATCTCTAAGCACCCGCCGGCTGTTCAAGCGGTGTCTTATTGCTATGCTTGCTTCTTCTTCGCGACTCTGTTTCAAATTCTTACTCACGTGGGGTCACTGCCAAATTGTTTACTCCAGTTTGTTACTCAATTCTTTATTAATTTTTCGAAGGTGGTGGTTGATAGTAGCGGTGTCACTGCGATAGTCGCGACGCGAAGTCCATCGCCAGTGCCAACGATGGCACCAAGTGTGGCGTGCCCTGCTGGGACCATTTATATTGCGATCGGTCTAGCTCCTCCAAGGTGGACTTAACCGCGTTTGTATTGACCTTGCAAATCTTGATAATCGTCAATCGGATGATTAATTGGCCTATCTTCTAATTTATTACTTGTCACTACATTATCTGCTGCTCTGTGCCTCTCCAGTTGCGAACCGTGCAAAGTGGGCAAGTACTCTAATACTATCAAACCCCCATGGAACACTGCATGCACATCGTGTGAAGTTGGACGGTGAGACTTTTTCTACAATTTGATGTGCGTGCAATTTCATTCCTTTGCTTTGGCATGAATGCGCTTCTGAAAATCAAGCCCGAAAACATTTACGTCGCGATGATAGGTACGCCGATAAGAATGGTAGTAGCTACTGCGCACTATGCGATTATGGCACAGTGCAGCCAAACTCCGGGAGCAAGTCGTGCATAGATTGCCCTCCTGGACAATTCGAAGGTTCCTTAGGTGCATTGAGTTGTTCGGGCACGTGCGAAGCGGGCAAATTTTCCACAGGAGGAAACAGGAATTGCTCGTACTGCCCTTTGGGCTTCATACAAACATTTACCGGGCAGGCGTCGTGTGTTTCATGCGCACCTGGCGAACTCGCGAGCGACGACCGATTAACCTGCTCCAGCTGCGCCGCTGGCACTTACGTCGAAAATCGTGCGGTGCGTTGTCAATACAATGTGCTACGATAATACTCTCTTCACTGGCATTTGCTGGTGTCTTTTGGTTCAAATTGAATGCTCGATTGCTGTGCACGTACAATATCATTTGTCAAACTCAAACTTTTCATCTACTCGCAAATGATCTATTGCAGATCTGCGTAGATTGCGATGCTGGACGCTACGCTCCCACGGCTCAAGTTGACGAATGTTTAGCCTGTGACGCAGGCTCTGCAACAGGATTAAACATAGCGGCCATATCGTGCACCAAGGTGACTAATACAAAAACTAAGAAGCATACCTAACTTATTTAGGGTGCAAATGAAGCTTAGCATTAATGCACATTTGTCAACAAAATTGTGCTACTTTTCTCCAGTGTATCGCGGGGACGTTTAGCAAGGGTTTGGTTGCAACATGCTCCAAGTGCCCTGTTGGCCAAACTTCGGCCGCAGCAGCCGAAGAATGTACTGTCTGCGAAGCGGGTAAGTTCAACGACAAAACTGGTGCGCAGTTGTGCACTGATTGCCCTGCAGGAAAGTTTGAAGTGTCGAATTCGTCGATCGCCTGCACGGAATGCCCCGTGGGTCGAAGTCAAGTTGCTACGGGCCAGTTGTCGTGCGCTGATTGCGTCGCCGGTACTTACAACCCCGGTACGGGCATGAGCGCGTGCGTGGCTTGCGCTGGAGATACGTATTCGAAAACGGCTGCCACCGAATGTGATGCCTGTGTGCGTGGCTTCTATTATTCCAACGATGGTTATTGCCTCGAATGCCCAATCGGCACTAGTTGCGAAGTTGATGGCGCAACGACTCAGCAGCAGTTGCTGATAAAGCCAGGCTACTGGCGCATCACTCCTACAACAATGGTGATCCGGCAGTGCCCACTATTTGAAGGGTGCCTCGGCGGGACCAACTTTTCGAATTTTGGCCTCAGCTATTGCAATGAGGGCTACATGGGGCCACTCTGTGCAACCTGTGTGGTACCTGGATACTTTTTCAATGCGGAGCTTCTTACTTGCGAGGAATGCGAGGCTGATGGTGGTTCATCGCTACTCACCTCAAGTACTCCTATTATCATAGCTCTTGTCTTTGTATTGATGATAATTGCTGCTATATCAATAGCATGTAGTACCTCAAAACCTCCAGTGAGCAAAGGAGAAGCTGCTAAGAAAAACATTCTCAAGGAAATGATGGACAGTGCTTGTATTCAGGCTTGGCTCCAATGGATTATGGCGACGAACAAGAAAATAAAAAAAGCCTCGGTAAAACTCAAAGGTAAACACGTCTCATGATTTTCCATTCTAAACTGTTGTAAGATTTTTTCTTTTCTTTTTTGCCTGTTTTTGAAAGCGCTGATGGCCTTTTCTCAAATCAGCGTCAATGTCCAATTCAATTGCAGCATTCAATATCCTGTAAACTTCACGAAATTGCTGGATTCTCTGGGATTTGCCAATCTCGACCTACTGCCATCGCTTGGCATGCAGTGCTACGTGAGCGAGTTTGACTGTGAGTTCAACTCATCTTTATCTCGTGCTATCTTTTGATTCGTAGATGTGCCGTTTGACCTGCCCATTCTTAGCCGCCTTTGCTGTGTACGCGTATCTCTAAAATTGCTTTTCACCAGATATAAGCAGTATGGTCTCGGTGACGATTATCCCCCTCGTGATCGCAACAGTGCTTGGGGTAGCATATCTAAGCGTGGGTTGCTGTAAGCCTCGCCCAAAACATTCAATGCGGAAGCTGCGCAAGAAATACGTTGTTCCACCACCGCTCAAGGCTGTTTTCCCTAATGTAGCCATCGTGGCTTTTCGCCGAACTTTCGCGGCTTATGACAACGATTTTAGCGGGACTGTGGACGCGCAAGAGCTCATGGACATGTTCAAAGAAATAGGCCAAAAAATTTCGAAAGAGCAAATCGACGAAATGGTGAAAGAGACCGACCTGGATGGAGATGGCGAGATTTCTTTCGGCGAGGTAATTTCGCGAATGATTGCATGCTTCCTCTGCGTATATCGAAACTCGTTGAATTTTAATCAGTGCATACATCTCACACTTGATTATTTTTTTGCGTCGAACTGCGATGGGACAGTTTTTGTTCATGATGCACCGCTCTCGTAACCGGAATCGTTCTGGCACAGCGGGCCTTGCAGAGCTGAGCTACGCGGTCGAAGCAAAAGCCAACTTAGCTCATGGCCAATCAATCTTTTACGTGTTACTGCTGCTTACATTTTGCGTCCTCATCAGTACTTCTACCACACTCTTCCGTAAGTTCAATTGCAAAATTTGCTTTATTTTTAACCATTTCTCTTTTATGCATCAGCGTATAACAACTGCACGCGTATTGCTTTCCAGAATACTTCAAGTGCAATTACTTTCCAGAGGCTGAAGAATACATGGGCGAACCAAAGGGGTGGCTTTTCAAAGACTACTCTATTGACTGTTATTCAGCCCGATACAAACAATACACTCTCTTCGCCTTGGTTATGATTTTTGTCTATCCAATCGGTATTCCGCTATCGTACTATTTGCTTCTGCGCCAACACCGCTACACGCTCTTTGATGCTGACGCTGTTGCGCGGGAAGCTAAGGAGGACTTCCCCACCATCGGCCATCTGATATTTTTAGTAGAAGCCTACAAGCCCAGATATTACTACTTCGAAGTGATA
>Ga0307930_1003493_pt1 | contig 11512 bp, 9 predicted proteins | sample OrgLakmetageno46_FD_203161 | JGI IMG/M metagenome (GOLD analysis project Ga0307930, IMG submission 203161) | Saline water microbial communities from Organic Lake, Antarctica - #46 | ecosystem: Environmental > Aquatic > Non-marine Saline and Alkaline > Saline | place: Antarctica: Organic Lake... | reverse complement strand
CCCGTGCAAAAAGTTCGAAGTTCAAGTGCCCTGGTCGAAAAATCTCCCTTCTTCGCAGGTATGGCCGCTCGAGGTCGAGGCTTAAGGCTCGGGCTTTAGCGCATAGCTGGCAAAGATTCACAGGTGCCGGAGTAAGGGCTAAAGGTGCGCGTGTGCGGCTTGTGATTTCCATAAAAATATAACCGGAGTTCAAAATAATTAATATCCAGTATGTGCTATTGTTCGCTGCGTTTAAATTCCAGGCTATAAGCGCACTTCTTATTAGTAGTAGCCCTTAATAGCCTTAATCTTAATTGGAGACTTCGCCTTCGAATGCGAATTCTTTATTCTTTTTTAATGGATTAAAATCATAAGTATAGTCATAGATAACAGATTTTAGAAATGGACGTCAACAGGCGTATTCTTGTTCTCACTGCAGATAAAGAGCACAGGCCCTTTCCTATTGCCATTTCTGATTATAAAGGGGAGAGGGCGGAATATAGGCAGGCACTTGTGAATAAAATGCGACTATTTCCCGGTGCTCACTCGGTAAATTGCATGTGATGGAACACGCACGAATGGCACAATCCCGGCAGGATTTCTATTTAAACGGTGGTGTCGATGAGCATGGTGCGGTAGTTTTCGAAGAAGATCCGGCCCATGGCATCGGGCCTGCACTCGCGAATTAGTTCCGCCGCTTCGTCGTCTGCTAACTTATCCCCGTACTTTGTCATGATCTAACACAAGAAGAGGAGGGCGGCAGAGAAAATCAAAAGAAAATGAGGCGCCATGTACGTAGAAGAACATATATGATGAAAACATCTACCTATACGCGATAACATAGCCTCGCCAAGTAGAAACATGTGGGCAGATTGAAGACAAATAAACACATGAAAAAGTATAGGAGGATATCAGCATGCTCTTGATCACGTGAGCTAATATGGGGCAATACCTCAAAGAGCTTTTCTTTTGGAATGTATTCTTCTTCTTCGTAGCGCTGGCAGGCTTCGGGAAACAGAGCTGTGGGTTGCTGCCAAAGCCCAATGAACGAGTCCAGGAGCTCCTTTTCGTCCACGTCGAATTGCTGCAGAAGCATACGCGTGCGTGTACAAGCCAACTTAACAACCATGAAGTGTGAGCAGAAGGCTATTGCAGGTATGTATTACATGAAATCAACGAGCACAGTGAAAGCAAGGACCTAAGTATCACCAAAATTTCCGATAAAAATATTTCAATCCAGACATTACAAAATAAATTAAAAAATCATGAGCCATACCATAAAATTGGCGTAAAAACCTTCAATCCAGACATTACAAAATAGATTTTAAAAAAATAATGAGCCAAACCATGAAATTGGCGTAAAAACCGATCCACTCGTCCAGTGTGATGAAGCCGGATTTGTCGGCATCCATTCGGTCGAAATAAGCGCCTGCTTCTGCTTTGGTGACCTGATTGATGTGAAGTCGCAACATGTGTGAGTTCGCAGAGGCTTAATGCCAGCTGGCTAGAACTATGGTCCCTGGACCTGTAGTTGCTTATAATGGTCGTGCAAATACGAGTTCTGATACTAATCCTAGAACTCAGTCTCAGAGATGTACTCCACACGGAAGTAAGGGCGAAAGGCGAATGAGTGATACAGAACGAGAGGATTAAAACCTTTAGCATAAGCGAAGTCGAAAGCGACTGTCGTTTACCTTTTTGCCCATGACGCTGAGGCATTTCATGAACGCAGGGAAGGCAAGTTCGCCGGTCTCGGCCTTGTCGCACACTTCAAAAGCCGCTGTCAAATGCCTAATTTCCGTTGACGACAAGAAGTCAGCCCGGTTTTGCGACTTAGCGCCTGCCGCAATTTTAGACGCAATAGCGCTGCCAATGTTGTCCTCGTCGTCGTCATCGTCGTCCTCATCCTCGTCGTCTTCCTCTTCTAAAAAGTCTGCATCAACTGTGTCGTCACTACCTTCTTCCGAGCCCACATCGCTTCCCTCACCGGATTGTTTTGTTTCTGATAGATCCACATGGTAGAATAAGAATACGGTCATGCATACGAAAACTTTGCATTAACCTCTTTAGCACACAGACAGACAGACTAAAACCCCTCCACGCGAAAGGAACATCATTCATTGTACAGTACTAGTTTACTCGAAGAGTCAACCATATACACACCTTGAACTTCATCGTCGTCACTGTCACTCTTGTCATTGAAGAATGAACTCATAGTCTACTCTGAGCTTTCGCTCTACGAGAACAGTGCTGTCTATCCCGCCTCGCGCAAGAGGATGGCGCTTCTCGTTGCAATGTAGCTCTACTTCTTCGTCCTGTTTTTGGGAGCGCTGATGAGCGCTGATTGGGTACTTGAATAATTCTACTATATTAGGATTATAATATATGCTCGTTACTTTTGAAAAAGAGAAAAATGGCACAATTGCTGCAACACTGCCCTCTTACTTCAAGCAGTGACGAATTAGGCTTACTTCGCCGTCGGCCTTCATACATTGAAACCAGTTTTCTTAGTGAGTGTTCCAAGGTTGGCGCATCCCTTCGATTCGGCACAATATCGCAGCGTGCTGACCGTGCAATCGTTCTGGCTGCAGTGACACAGTAAGAATATTACCAGCGGAACTATCACCAAAAATGAAATATGCCAAGCATCCACCTATTTTTTTCGCATGTGCCCACCGACCAGAAGTTGTCGTACGCTATCTTACACTTGCCCGTCGATCAGGTGCGGTCAAGCACTACAATGGGCTGACGACGATCTGAAGAGAGACGAAGAAGTCTGCTTAGCTGCCGTGGCGTCGCACGGATGGGCGTTAAGTTTTGCGGACGACGAGGTCAGAAGACGTTCAGATAATTAGTAGTATATCAACGGCTTCTCTTAGACCCTATATTGATTTTGCAATCGCCTCACAGATTCGGAACAATCCAGACGTTGTAGCTGTCGCAGTAAAGCAACACGGCGATGCTCTAGTCTTTGCATCAGACGAATGCCGAGCCAATCGCGATTTAGTTCAAATCGCTGTAGCCAGCTGTGGCCTAGCTCTAGAAGACACTAGCGTCGAACTGCGCGATGATGTCGACGTTGTGCTCGCGGCAGTACGAAACCATGGCAACGCTCTGCGCTTCGCGAGTGCAACCTTGCGTCGCGATCCAGAAGTTGTAGCCGCAGCAGTGCACTCTCACGGGCCTAGTTTGCGGTGGGCGGCGCCACAGTGGCGACAGGATCGGGCTATGGTGATAGCAGCTGTAGCGCATGCGGGGTGTGCACTGCAAGAAGCTAGCTTAGACCTTCGAGCTGATGCATCTGTAGTGCTGGTAGCGGTAGCTAACGATGGCCTCGCATTGAGGTGGGCGTCAGTGGCACTCAAGCAGTCGCACGAGGTCGTGCTTCTTGCGTGTAGCCAAAATGGAGATGCTTTAGCGTGTGCAGAAGTAACGCTCCGTAGTGACTGGCACATTGTGGCAGCAGCTGTTGCACAAGCGGGTATGCCTGCACTGGCGTGGGCTAGCGGCGCATTGCGCGGGTGTGCCGACGACAACAATGAAAACGACGACGATGACGACGATGATGATGGAGTCGTGGAAGAAGACGAAGTAGGCGGCAGCATTGTGCCCTTAATAAGTGGCAGCGCTGGTCGCCGCCGCAGCTTCCATGGCAAAATCGGTCGCGGCGGCGGCACCTTTGTCTCCGTGTGCCAAGAGAAGCTTCTGGCAGCTCGCGGGTGGTTCGAGGCTTTCTTGTTAGGCACACTTACCCGAGCTCAACCTCAACCTCAACCTCGTAGCATCAGGGCTCAATTGCTTCATGACGACAAAAATCAGGCCTGCAAAAGACCCTGCCCAGTTGAGCAACCAACTTCACCTCCATCGTTTCCTGTCACACGACAGCAGGATGACCTGCCTCAGTCTCCACTGCACACGAGGCCTCGACTAGAATCGACAGGCAGGCTTCATTTTTCGAGCAATCGCTGCAACAGCCGCTTAGCTGTCAGTTTCGCTTCTGGTTGCACAGAAAGTAGCAACGGGAAATTGGCGATTGAGCGCCAATGTCCGCTTATGAAACTTGGGGCACTCGATCCCGAAACGGGCACCGCACTGAAGAAACTCATAGCAGACTTCGCTGGCATACCCCTTGGTCGTACCTTAAAGCATCTCCGTCTAGCTCGCGAGCGGCTTGCAGAAGCAGGGGCACTGTAAAGACTTCTTGGTTCTGGAAAATATGTAATGGGGTGATGTAGCGCACTTCAGTGCGCAGTGCGCTGCATTGAAAAAGCTATTTCTATCATTCAATTCGCTATTATACTTTTACTGACCTCAAAACACCTATATGACTATATGTATCTAGTATACTTTTACATAGTACTCGGTTTATAAACCCCGCTGTTTTTAGCACACCACCGAAACATCGAAAAAAACATCGAAAAATATATACATCGACATTTATTTTAGAAAAATTTAATTATGTGAAATGGGAATTTTGCCACTGGTAACCGTAACAGCGTAACAAGGTATTGTTTTATATTTACACGGGGATCTCGAGACGCTGGATATGAATCATAAAGGAAGTTCAAAAGCGAGCAACTAGTTTTGCGTTCTAACTTGTGGCGCTAGAACAGATCCCCGATGATATTATAATTTTTGGTTTGTGCGTTTTGAAATTTACCCTTAAGTTATATGCATTTAAATTGAAATTTAGAATTTAGAAGAGATGGCGAATATTTCGAGTGCACAGCGGCTGAAAAGAATCCAAAAAGCCGGTAATTCCACTTTCACTCGAAAATGTTCATAGAAAACTCCACAGCGGCCACCGCCAAGCATCCTCAAAGGATAATCATACCGGATGTCTGCGCACAGCTTGACGGCTGCCTCTGCTTACTAAGGTTGAATTCGCCAGTTGCAGCTGCCGCTGCGAGAGGAGCTGCTGCTGCTGTCTCAGAAGCCCTACGGCCAGAGCCTCCCATCGTGCTAAGCAGAAAAATCACACGGGGCATAAGTGTTGTACGTCACAACCAGTCGCATGTAGCGCAGAAAGCGTATCAGCTCGTGGGTATTTAACAAAAACCAGGATTGTGTACATACAACAGAGGAGTAATAATCACGTTTCACACGACAACAAGAGAAAAAGAAATAGAATCGGAATGATTTCTCGCTCATACACACGCACACATACACACACCTGATACGCTGTTCTAGACTCATCAGAAGGTCGTCCAACTCGGCCCGCGGTACTGACGAAACCACCGCAGGTTGACGACCAGCAGTGGTGGTGGTGGCAGCGGTGGCAGTGGCAGGGACAGAAGCAGTGCCTTTTGTTGAGGCCTCCGTCATCAGCCCAGGATAGTACCGTTGCTTTGAGTCGCTGCCACCACTGCCATTGATATGACTTTCTTCGTGTCGATTGCTGCTGCCTCGATTGCTCGTGCGACTATTCCTCGAGCGACTTCGCCTGGTGCCATCTTTCCGCCGAGAGGAAGCCCTTGAAACCTTGGCCGTTTCAGCTGCTGGAGCTACGAAATCTGCTTCACCATTTCCACCGTTTACGGCTTGGGAGCTACTAGGACCACCAACATGCGTATACGCTCCAGGTGGGCGCACGAGAACCTCCCACGCTGAATCGTCGACTTCTCGACCTTCTCTGATGCCTTCACAATGCTGGCCAACGATACCACCACCACTCCCATCTTCGTGCTCATAATAACCTGCTGCGATTGTCCTTCGAGGAATCGACCCAGGCTCAGGGCCTTCGACAAAGATGGCAAAATCTTCGACGCTGATAGACAAGGGGCTATTGCCTCCACCGTTGCTGCTGCTTTCAGGGTTGGTATCACGAGCAATCCATCGCAGAAGCTCTTTCGCCTCAAGCAGCGTAGCAGCCACGTTCATGTTGGCTAAGCACTCTAACAGTTGCGTTAAGCCACACTGGCCTGCGGCATGGCCGTGGTCACCGTCGTCGAAGAATAGGGCCCGATAGCACGACACCATACGATCATGCGCAAGGTTGCTCCTCCAGTTGTTGTTGCGAGGTCCTTCGTTCAACACATCCTCGCTTAAACGTTCATCTCCTCTTGATTGCTGGTCGCGTAGCTCAGCTAGGTAACTGCGCGCTGCTCGCCATAGCTGCGCTCCTGCAGCAGCTACTCGCCCTTCGCGCCCACTCATGCCAGGGTGGTTTGCGCGGCTGTTCACGCTTTTGTCTCGGTCGTGGCTGTAGTGGTGGTGGTGGTTGTTGTTGTCGCTGGTTCTGCTGTTGTTCTGAGTAGCATGAAAGGTCGAACCCCCCCTCGTAGAGCCATGAGGTATCCAGCCGGCGGACATCGGCCGCTGCACAGGAGTTGCCCCAATCGCTCCATCACTATTGTTACTATCGACAGCGTGCGAGGAACCGAACCCGCTGAGGCTATTGCTGCTGGGGCGCGGCCGCTGCATCGTGCTCGAACGAGGCCGCGGTGGCAGTTGAGCCGCGTTGACCATCGCTGGAGAGCTGCCCGCTTTTCGAATGCCGCCACTGCTCCTCTGCACGCCTTCACTCGCACCGAGGAAGTCCTCTGCCTCATGATCGCCCTCGTCGTCGTCACCACTGCTGCTGCTGCTCCCACTGCTGTACCCAGCTGCTGTTCCAGCGCGGCGCAGTGGCAATTGCTTCATCGGTTGCTCCGTGCTGTTTGCAGCGCCTGAGCTTATACCTGCGCCCAAGCCGCCGCTGCCTTCGGATCCGCTCGCGTAGCCGTCCAACGGATCGTCGTCGCAGAGGTCGCCGTCCAAAATGCCACTGTCGTCGTCGTCCGAGACACTGCTGTGGACACGTGGTGCACCTGTATGTGGCCCGCCTCTTCCTTCTGGTGCTCCTGGCATTGCCCCGCTGCGGCCTACTCCTCTGCCGCCGCCTTCCGTCCATTCGGCACCCATGTGCACGCGTGCCGCCGCTGAGACTGGCCGCCGCCCTTCTCGAGACGGCCGCCCTGATGAGAGCGAATCAAAATCCACCCACCCATTTCCTGCATAATCTAGTGCACCGCCGCTAGCGCCATCGTAAGCCACGTGTAAAAGCTGCATTGCTGGCGGTGCTCTGAAGCCTCCTTGATACTGCTCGTGATGACGGTGGTTGTATTGCTGCGGTGGTGCTTCCTGGCGGCGAGTCACAGTAGCTGTGGCGGGCCGCGTGTTGGCTGGCCGGCGGCGAGCTGCTGCAGTAGCCGCGGCAAGAGGTCCTACTGTAGGGGCTACCGTGACACGACGACTTGACACGGTATCTTCATCGACATGTGGCTCTTGATAACCGTTGAGCCCTCTGCTACTGCTACGACCGTTCGACGTAGCAGTCATCGCTGCATGTGCATGAAGGTCCACAGGGGCTGCCTGGGGATTGCCCTCGCATTCTGCAGCAGCCGCAGCGGCCGCCCGGTGGCGAAGGTCTCTGCCTCGCTTCCTGGCAGATCGCGGGGCTACTTCCATGCCTCGTCGGACTTGGCTCAATATGGGCCGAGCAGCGGATGCGCCTCGCCTCTCTGTTGCTTGTGCCGGCGATGCTACTGCTCTACCTCTGGAATTCACGTGCGTGGCGGTACGAGACTGCTGCTGCTGCTGCTGCTGAGACGACTGTTGGCTTTGAGGACCAGTATGCGAGGCTGAGATATTGCGCGTGCGAAGGCCAGCAGCTGCTGCTGACGCGTTGGCAAGTGCTGCTGCTCGCACCTCCGCCACATGTCTGGCTGCCGCAGAAGCGCCCCCACCCCACGGTGGCCTCTTCGGCCGATTGCCACGGTTGTTGTTGTTGATGTCGCGTGAGTGGCGAGCTCCGTGAGTGCTTGTTGCTGGCGTGGGCTGCCTAGGTGAGGGCGTTGGCGGAGTGTGCGGCTCTGAGACTTCATGGTGAGAGTGTTGCTCGCGCTGCCGCTCGTCTTCTTGGTTTCTTAGGGCTTGGTCCCACAACGCTTGTTCTTCTCGCTGCTGTTGTGCGCGAAGGTCCGCCTCACTCCATCCTGCACTGCCTCCTTCGCCACTCACAGCACGATACTCCTCGGGGTAGTTATTGTTTTCGTAAAAACCAGCGTGCATGCCTTGTTGATGTTGCTGTTGGGCGCGCAAATCTTGGGCGTCTTGCACTTCTTGTGCGAGTTTCCCTGCCAGCATGTCTCGCTCGTCCAGCTCTAAAAGGGTTATGCCAATCGGAGACCCCGCTCTCCGGGCTAGCCGCGCCGCCCTCGACGCTAGTTCAAGCTCCCGCCGCTTCAGCGCTTGGCGGTGCACACTTTCACTGCTGCCGTCGCCATCGAAGCCGCCACCAATACCTGCGCCAGCACCAGCACCGCTGCTGTTGGCTCCGTGGCCATCGCCCTGGCTTCCAACATAGATGCCACTGCCGCCGCCAGACCCTCGGAGATGAGACGACGAAGCAACGCCTGCGTGATTGCCTCCACCAGTCTTGGCAACGTACACAGAGCGTGCATCACTATTGCTGTAGGAAGTCGGCCGACTCGAGGTGCCTGTGTCTGCGCTCATTGGTCGCACTGATCGCGGAGCATAGCCGTCACTCAATCCTCTACCGGCACCGCCGCTGCTACCGCTGCCGCCGCCAGAAGTGTCAGGGCGAGCCTCAGAAGAGGTGCGGTCGCGCCAAGACAAAGATCGACCGTCGCCGCCGTCATTGCGGTGCCCATGGCCGTGCTTGGCGCTTGCAGGCCGCGGCCTCAGCACGTGCTCTGTAGGAAGCTTCCTGTGGGTGCTGACATAAGGTGGCTGGTCGCCAAGGTTGTTTGAGACAGCAGCGGAGGCGTTGGTGTCAAGAATATAGTCAGCCGGCTGGCTATGCTCTGATAGTGGCAGAGTGGCATCGTAGTTGCGCACAGCAGCACCATTAGGCAACGAACTAAACGAAGAGTGGCCGTTTATTTCGCTGCGAAGTGAGACGGTGGTAGACATCTGCTCCTGTTGGTGTGTCGACGAAAGCATAGCATTAGAAGCTATGGACTGCCCCAAAACTGCAGCATAGCCTACATCCATATGTTCTGCCGCTCCATCTAGATTTAAGTTACGCGTATCATGCGCTGTGGAGTAGGCTATTGGGTCGAAATTCGTCCTTGGCTGTGGGAGCGTGGGGTTCGAAAAGTCTAGGCGTTCGACACAGTCGCCAACGTAGTTGGCAGGTTGGCTCGTAACTGACACTGTAGCGAGAGAGGCTGGCGAGAGCAAAGTGGCCTGTGAGTGATCGTCCTGCAGAACAAAGGCAAGAAACAAAGGAGGCGGATAAGGCTTGAGCAAACTAAGCTGCCAAGAAAATCGTTCAGAGAATAACAGCACCCGCAGATGTGCCTAACTCTCACCTCTGTAATTGTCGTCAAAAAGTTGCCTCCTGGAGCAGGATCAGCTTCAAGCGAAGACTCGTCCCCACTGAAATTTATTCCTGGCACAGCAGCACCTGCTTCTCGACTAGTGGCTCCGAATGATGTAGACTCTGCAGCCGTAGCCATCGAGGGTGCCTCCGCGGGTGGCAGTGGCTCTGCTGCAGGAGTTTGAGGGTGAGTCAACTCATGCAACGTAGCCTCGAGGTTAGCAGATCGTAGCTGTGTTGCAGCAAGCTCTGCTCTCAAGGTCGCCAGCCTCTGGTCTTCCTCAGGGGCGCTACTAGCCTCCATGCCAGGCCAATTCTGAGTTTCTTCGTCAGTTGAACCCACTTCGAGAAAACATTGAGACGCCAACAACCAATGAAATCCTCTGGGGGATGATACTTAACTCCGAAAATGGTGCAAATCGAAAGCGAAATACACCCTGTAAATGCGACCCTGCTCTGCCCTCTGTAGAGACGTAAGAGACGACTGACTGAATAAAAAAAATGAAGCTCGCGGTGTCTCTCGGAGTGGCAACGACAACTACCTTGATTGTCTTGCTTGCTCACAAGCCTAGCCGGCGCAGAGTTCGAAAATTTGCTCGATTACTATGGGATGGTGATGAGGCTTTCGCGGAACAAGATGCAAAATTATTCGAGGTGGCGGCAACAGCAGCCGCGTGGAGACCCGATGAACAACTTGCCACCCTCGACACTGAGCTAGCTGCGCTTGAAATTGCGACCATGGCGGGCGAGCGTGGGCTCACTGCCCGTCGAGCTGCTTTGCAGAAGCGCTTAGGCGAAGCTCATGTTGAGCTCTGGAAGGCACAGGATGCGCTTGATACCATGACGGCTCACGCGAGTGCTTCGATTTTGGACGAAGAGGACATCACTGAACTGCGGGCTCGGCGTAAGATGCTGGTGAAGGAGTTGGCCGAAGCGCTTGACGTCAAGGACAGCCTTGCTGCAAGATTCAAAGTTATGGCCGCGCAAGCAGCAGGTGGCGGGAAGGCTGCAGCGGCTGCTTCGACCAGCTCTGAGGCCCAACGTGGCTCCGTTAGCACGGGAAGCAGCAGCGGCGGCGGCGAGCAACCTAAGGCCACGGGCAGCGCATCTTCTGGCAGTGAAATGCGAGGTTACAAGTTGAACGCAGAGGGGCGCAAGACGTCGTACTTCAACCATGATCTAGACGACGAGGCAAAGGCTCTCATTGGCGACATCACACCTCAAAAGATCGACACTTCCGCTGCTTCCGCCAACTCCGACTCCGATCCCAAAAGCCGAGAAGGTAGCACTGCGGCTTCCGCGTGGAACACAGCTGGCACGTGGGAAGAGCGCAACGTGAGCGAATGGGGGCGAGCTCGGGTAGCAGCTCTAGTAAGTGAAGCAACCGCCACTGACGATGCCGAATATACGAGAAGTAGTTCCAGCGCTAGCGATGCCGGGGGAGTTGCTTCGTATGAAGTAGTTACAAAGAGGGTGCACGGAGTCACGGGCGACTGTGCTGTTACTACAGCGCGAGGCAAGGTGAAGCACCTCTTTGACCTCAGTTATATTGTGGAATGGGCCTTGAAAGAACGAACCAGTAGCGGCAGTGAGGAGAGCGCCAGAAAGGGTACAGTAGTCTGCACGGGGCGTCTGAAATACGCTGACATCACTCCAGCTGAATTGGGTACTGCTAGCCAACAGCATGAGGCAGTGTCTTGTAATTTGGAGCCTTGTGTCGAGTTGGATGGGCCTACGCATCCCAAGGAAGCGGCAGAGGCTTTGAACCGATTAGTGCGCCCTTTCTCGAGTGGGCTGCAGGCAGCCGTTGTGAAGCAGATGCATGCCTTTGCGGACGAGTTCAATGCGCTCTAAAGCGATCTAATGTGCCTCAGTTAGGGTAGGCGTTTAGGTGATAGATGGGCTATCTCTTGATTATTACCTATTGCTAAATAGCAAGCATTCCGAACACGAACTCGAACTAATACAAACCCAAATGGCACAGAAGCCAATGCTGCGGGCAGAAGTGGAAATGCGCGTGCGTTGCGCAAACAAAGCAAGTGCGGAATGATTCAGGAGGGAGAGGGGCATTGGCCAAACTCCTCGGAAAATTTGCAAAAAGCGAGGAATTCGTGGGTGTTGCGCACTCCGCAGAACAATAAAGAGGAAGGCGCGCGAGCAAAGAAGCTCGTGATATGCGGAACACGAGGTCCACTCGGCAGAGGTCAA
>Ga0307930_1003491_pt1 | contig 11518 bp, 18 predicted proteins | sample OrgLakmetageno46_FD_203161 | JGI IMG/M metagenome (GOLD analysis project Ga0307930, IMG submission 203161) | Saline water microbial communities from Organic Lake, Antarctica - #46 | ecosystem: Environmental > Aquatic > Non-marine Saline and Alkaline > Saline | place: Antarctica: Organic Lake... | reverse complement strand
GGTGAACATTTCGTGCGTAATGAAGACGTCAGAAATATACCGATAGCTCTGCTCAATTAAATTTTCAAGCTACACACCTGCGTGGAGATATTTCCGCCATTTAACACTTCGAAAGAATCCACGCTTATATCGATGTAAGCTTAAGCCTGAATGTCAGAAGGCGCTCTCGTTTGCGAGCACCGCGACGCTCCTCATTTTCTCAAAAAAACAGCTATATTCACCCAAAATATCACATTAGCGAGGTATCCGTAACCAAAAAATTTAGGGAAACTGCTGTGTGTCTAGAGTGTCTTGTGTCGGTGATCAAAAATTTGCCCTCGTCTTGCCGTCGGCTAAGATCGGTTCGTACAGTTCGTACTGTAGTCGTGTCATCGCTCATCTTGTTGTCTTCTTTACTTCACCAGGCTGTAGGGCAACTCGCTTTGGCAACTACGAAGGCCCCGAGATCGTGCCTGTGGTTTTCGAAATTCGCACAGGTGCCCATAGAATTACCAAGGCGCCACAGTGTCCGTAGCGGCGGTCTCTTCCGCTCCAGCCTCTGCACGTGGGACGAATGAAGAAATGGTCCGCACAATTTCAACCAATCACTGATCACCGTAAAAGGGGGGTGATTGATCTCGCACAGCAAGCGTTGATTTTCAAGAAAACCGTTATATTTCGGCGTTGCACACGAGCGCTGTAGACAAAAAAGTTGTTACACTCTTTGACCTGAAGGTGAATGCCTTACGGCTCTGCTCTGCCTCCTCGCAGCGCACTCGAACCCTCTACCGCCATCGCTATTGTTGATCTGACATCTTTATTTCACTCTCTGGTCAGGCCATCTCGCATTTCCTACTCTTTTCTTCGAATACTGTTTGATATTATAGCATCATCATGGGCGCTGGTGCATCAATTCCTGAGGACAAAATGACCAAGTTTAAGGAGAAGCTCCTCGTAGTAGAAACCTTAAATGAGCAGCAAAAGATGAGGTTGCTTGAGCAGATGGCGTACGAGCTTCAGAAAGCCAACGGGCCTCCTCCGAAAGAGGTTCGACTCTCACACTCTCTACAAACTAGTGCACCACCGAGGTTCACGCTCTGACACTAATTTCGATTTCCGCAGACCAAAATCATAACTACTCATGTGCCATCGTGAGCATCTCATCTTAAACGAGCTTTGATATGATCCTTTTGATCTGAATTGTTTGTTTCATTCTGTGTCGTACAGAGATATGCTTAGAGTGACCCCCCACCCCTCCACTTTTTCAGTACCAATCATCCTTGCGCACGAACACGAACCGCTGCATCCATATGTGCCTGTCAATCAATGCTCATTATACACTATATCACATTTGCACACACACTACTCCGTTGACAAATTTCCTCTCCCTGTTTCTTCATTTTTCTCAGGATGCTGCTGCTGCGAAGATTCAGTCCATTCAGCGCAAGCGCAGCGAGCAAGCATCCCAGAGTGGCACTTCTGGCGGCTCCCTCGAGGAAGTCTTCAACAACTTCTGCGCCACTTACCGCCAGGTGACTGTGCACGCCTGACTTATCGCTTTGCTTAGTTTTACTGGTGATTCTTTGTATGCCAGGAACGTTGTTGCCTCTCCTCGCAACTGTCTGTTTAAAACTGCATGAGAACAAGAAACTTCTTCAAGCAAACGTCTCTTTTTAATCTTTCTGCCCTTCATGCTACTTGCTTACTTCTTTGCAGACCACCATGACCAACACGGTGTTTGCGAAGTTCGTGAAGGACTCCAAGCTCCTCGACAAAAAGTTTACCAAGCCGGACATCGACATGGTGTGGTCCAAGGCCGCCGGCAAAGAGAAAAAGGTGAGATTTTTTTTTATGTGTAGGAAGGGTTGACAAGTTCAAGTCAAAGAGAAAGAAAGTGAACGTGAGCATGTGTTTATTCAACGGGGAACACATAGAGTTAAGAATTAGGCTTCTTTCAAGCATCTAATTCGACGGCACTTCATTTCATACGGCGCCACTTACACTTCCAATATGCACTTCTTCAAGGACATCTCCCAATTTTTCACTCCCTCCTTCATCCTCTTTTTCCTACTCAGATCGGCTTTGGCGTTTTTGGCGAACTTTTGAAGGGAATCGCCGCAAAGAAAGGCGTCGAATACAGCGAGATCGAAGCGTTCGTGATGGAGAACGCTAAGGTGCGCATACATAGACTGAAGTGAAGTTATTCAAACACCGCGCACACATTCGACCTCTTTTTGAATTGAACCATTCTTCCCTTTGTTGCTTCATTGTTTGACAATAGCATTCTTCTCCATTCTGACCTAGTTGAGTGCACTATTCAACCGTTTCTAAACTTTTATTTGCCGATACTCCTAGGTAACCTCCTCCGGTACCAAAGGAGAAAGCCGATTCTACGACGATAAGTCCTCATGGACGGGCGCTGCTGTCAACGGTGGCCCTACCAACAACGACAAAGTGCTCACCCTGGAAAACATGACTGCCAGCAAGAGCTAAAACTGGTCGCTCGTTGTGCAAAGCTTCTCGTGGGAAGGCGCCTGTCACTCCCACTCCTTCTGACGGCAGAGAAAGAAATGGGAAATATCATAACAAGAAGGGAACGAGTTGAGTTAGTATGGCAGCAGGACACCATATGTTACGTTACTGTGCCTGCATTGGAATTCAATTCATAAACCGAAGTATAGCTGGTGGACCGCACTCAGGAAATTATAAGCAGTATTTGTATTTGATATTTGTTATGTTAAAGACACAAATGTAACTTCAACATTTTTAGAATCGTCTGCGTGGTATAACACAGATCACAATCCTGCGTACTTAGACCTCCGGCATGAACATGGCCCATTGCCCTTCTGTTTGTTCCTTGTGCATAGACAGCAAAAAATTTACGTCATTGTATCTTAAGATTTAGATGGGATGTGGGATGCCAAAATATACCGTTATGAGTTATGAGTTACATACTACGTATATTTTTTTAGCCGAAAGAGGGCAGGTATGAGATAAAAGCACAGCCGTCAAACGCCGCTGTAAGGCTGCTCAGCTGGGGGCGCAGAGGGCACTTGAGCATAGAGCGCCGTTGTCCCGGTGCTTTGCGTGGATGAAAAAGCCGAGCCACCGTCGTCTTTTTTGTTGCTACCATAGGATGGGTCATACGAAGCTTCTGTAACAGCGGCATAACCGCCACCGCCGCTGCCACCGCTACCGCCGTTGCCTCTGCCGTTTCCATTTCCGCTGTTGTGGTCGCTTACGCCAGATGCCCAGGCCGGCAGCGCTGGCTCTCCGGGCGATTGTGGCCGCAGCGGAGTGCTTTCGGTCGCGTGCGGCACGGGAATGGCGTCGACGACCACATAAGACTCGGGCGCGCGCGGCTGCCGGTCGCTGTAGACGGCCCTGGGCTGGCGCAACTGGTGCACCGTGCACACCACCCACGCTAAGCTCACGCCTACCAGCAAGAGGAGCACTAGTGGTGCCACGCCGCTGCATACACAAAACGAAAGACAGAGGTAGAGACACAGAGACAAAGTTAACCGAGTGAGAAATGAGAATACATCAGTCTCAGAGAGAAAGTATCATAGTCTCTTGACCTCGCTGAAATGAAAAACTTCACTAGGATTGAATTGATGAGTAAATTGAGTTCAAAAGCGCAACTCCGTTCGCTGACATGCAAATCAACTTGATTTCCTTCAGGCTATTGCGTACACTTAGCAAGCTCCCCTAAATGCGACTGCGAATAGCATTGAAAAAGATTCTTCTGATATATATTCTAATTGAAAAGAGTAAAGATGAAAGGGCGTAGTAAAGCGGCTTGCCTGAGTGCTGAGACGCTGAGTCGAAACCCTACGAAAACAAGGGCTAGCAGGAGAGCTTGGCCGCCCAAGCGCGCTAGAGCTCCGCCAGCCGCGCAAGCACAGCCTAAGCAGCAGCACATGCAGCCGCAGGTCACTAACACCACAATCCACACGCCTAACGCGATCCACGCCGCTGCCTCATCTGCATCTGCTGGACAAAACGTTGCAATAAATGAGGGAAAGAGAGAAAACAATATCTGTGAAAAGGCCGCGCAACAAAATTTACGACTAGCTAGGTTCATGTCACCCGGATTGTTAGGGCCGTCGAAAGCATTGCGTATCCATCTGCTCACGTCGTCCTCATCGCTCCATTGCTGGTGGCTTGATTGCTCCATGTACTCGATTGGAAGCCGGTTCCCATTTGCCATTTTTGTTTGCTGTTGTCTTCTTGCTGTCAAAACATTCACAGACCCGTCGATTCTTCCACTTTTCAGAACCCCAAATATTCAAGATTCTTGTTTGTTCCCGCGTCATTTTTAGATGTCATCGTTTTTGCAATCAATTTGCCCGCGAAAAGGGCTGACAACTTGGCATGGCATTCAGTTCAAACAGCGGGGTTCTATCACCGCCATCGTCACCTATCAGGTACCGCAAAATGGTTGTATGCATGTTTCTTAGTTGTGGTGGATGTCTTGTTTTAAGGGGTGGACGAGACAAGCTACACTTCCCCAGTGCGAGGATACGAGAAGGCAGTTCATTCTCTAGCACGTATCTTTTGTTGCTCACACCATTTCGATATTCTGTACTCGATTTAGCGTGGGAATAAGCTCGCCTGCGTCACATGCTTGGCAACGAACGGCATGCTTAGGCGAGGTCGGCGAAGAGCAAACAGACGTGAAGAATCTCTTTGCGACTTTCGCGTTCGTCGATGACTGTGACGCTAGCAGTCTTTCGCCTCACGGCGAGGACATATTTTCACAACGCCCTTCGTTGCCCCAAATCCCAGTGCATGATACACCTACTAACAGGAATATGGCTGCAGCAGAGGATGAAGACGAGGACAGGGCACATCTGTCGCCCTCCGAGGTGGAAGAGCATTTCAAACGGCAATTACAGGCGGAATGCAATGCTCCGTTCAACGCTGTGCGCGAATGGTTTCAGCGGTTGCCTGGTATGCCGGCGTGCTTGCCATCAAACCAGCCCTTACAGACTTGGAGCGCAACTCCTTGACCTGCGCAGTTCCGAACTTTACGTGTATAATTTTGTAAATATGTCTAATTCATTTGCGCTATGTTGCCCGCTGGCCGCCATTAGTATTGAGGGCGTAATAAGGTCTGAGGTGGAGTGCGAGTTGCTGTGTTGAGCAATCGTAATTGTTCTAGGCATATAGGCTATATTATTATATTTAGACCTGCGGGGTTCCTCCTGCGTACCTGCGCAGGAGGAACCTCGCTGCGCACGGGCAAATGGACATTCATGCAGATGCAGACGCAAATGCAAATCCAGGATCCTGCATAGTAGTGCTGAGTCGCACATCGCAAGTCCGAATACTCACCGTTTTTTACTTTTTTTTTCGCTTCCTTTTTGAAAACAGGTTTGGTACGCTTAGGTCCAACTCTAGGGAAAATTGTTAATGAAGCAAGCTTAAAAGTAAAAGGGATAAGAGCACACTCATGCACTCATGCACTCATGCACATTTGGTCTTGGCCATGGCCTACAGTGAATTTAATTCTGAAATCAGCACGTTCCTGATTGTACCTACATTTTCCCTAGCAGTTATCTACCAGCTAGCTACCAGATTCCCTGCCGATTGAGAGAGAAACGTTAAAAGTTAACGAGAGAGAGGAAACCTTGTTGGTGTCATTGGAGTCAGAAGACATCAATTCTGGTTCATGAACAAAAAAAGTCACCTTGAGACATACAGTATTACCAAAGGCAGTGGGAAGGGTGGGGGGGGGGTGCCTGTAATGCGTGTCTGCGTGTCACTGGCTTTGTAGCCCAGAAGCCCAGAAGTCTGACTTTGAATTTCATGAGTAGGGTTAGGTAGTATAAGAGTATTCGTAGGTTTACGATCGAAATCGAATGCGCAATAATTTTTGTGCGTTTCCAAAAATGTGAGTACCGCATGATAACAAAGAACAGCCTTGGCGTACACGTTACTGCGTTGAGACATTTGAGTAGATATCTTGCTATAGTTACATATTGTTTAAATGAATCACTTATTTGACTAGATTTTTCGTTGACTCAGTCTCGAATAATAACAATCACCCTCCCCAACGTAGGTCGGATGCTATCGAGTCAACTGTAATGGAGAAGAAACCAAAAAAGAAAGAGTCGGGCGATGCCACAAAAGGCGACAAAAAGAAGAAGGAGAAACAGTCTAAAGCGCCACCTTTGCCACCCATGGCTCCTCCTTCTATGGCTCCTCCCCCCTCTATGGCTCCTCCACCGACAAGTGCGCAACCGCCGATGGCACCTCCCTCGCGAGCTCCACCGGCGTTGCCACCAAGGCAGAGCCCGTCGCCTGGCGTAGCGTCAACGGCTTCCGAAGACGATGCTGATGCCACTGATCTAGCCCCGCCGCCTACTCGCTGGGCACCTGGTGCTCCTCCACCTCTCGCATCGTCCAATGATGCCAGTGCTGATGCTGGTGCTGGTGCTGATGGTTCGCAGGACTCCAAAGAGCTTGCTAGTTCAAGCTCGTTCATTCGCCCAGCGCCAAGTTATCCACCAGCATCTACTGGCGGAAGCCTCTTGCCACCGTACCTGCCTTCTGCAGCTACAACCAACGCTGGTGCTCCTGCCGCTGCTGATGCTGCTCCTGCCGCTGCCTCTCCTGCAACGGCCAGGACCACAGCGCCCTCCTCAGCGCCAGTAGCAGCAGTAGCACGGAAAGCTTCGCAGGTGAAAGCGGCAGCCCTGCAGACAGGCGGTCTGCTCGCTCGCAGTTTGGACAACAGTTACCAGGCTTTCCTGGCGTCGTCTCTCGAGGGGCAAGGCCTACAGTGGCAAGCGTGGGAGGCTCCTACGGAGGAGGATATGGCACAAGCACGATTGGCCACTGGAGACGCGCTTGCGGCGGAGGTGAGGCAGGCTAGTGAGAAAGAAAGAAAAATAGATTAGGCTAGTTTCGGCACTGCCGCTGAGACAACAAAGAAGTCGATTTGACTGCAGGTGCAACGGTCACGCGGTTGCAGAGAACAAGTGCCTCTTTCCCACGGCAACACTTGATTTCGCCTGCTTGGGTAGTTTTATTCCCTAGAGCGTTCATTTAGTTCCTTGCTGCCCCTCTCCTGCTTCGTCTCTTTTTACCTTGCGCTAGGTGCCCTTGGATTGGGTAGTCGATGTCGCTACTCCGCCGTCATCGTCAGTTGGCCCCTCCTCATTCGGGGAAGAAGAATGGGCCATCGGCACTGCGTGGCAGTTTGAGAGCAAGACGGGCAGCGTGACCGTGAGCGCGCCCGACCGTGAATCCCCCCTGTATGAGGGGCAGTTGCTCCTGGACCATCATCACCAGTGGGCTCAGTCGTCGTCTTCGTCTTCTTCTACCGACGGTGGCCTTTCTCAGCCCTTCAAGGCAGTGAGCAGCAGTGATGGCAGCGGCGGTGGCGGCGGAGGCCAAGCACAAACCACGGCTGCTTTGTCTATGCCAGGCCAAGCTCTGCGGCTCCTCGAATGTTGCGACGAGGCCCACCGCAACTCTGCGTCCAGAGTGCTCTTTGCCACCGCCTTGCGAGAGGGTCTGTTGCACGTGAACTGGCATGCCGAGTGGCAACATTTGGACACCAGTGATGATGATGGCGGTGGTGCTGGCAATGGTGTAGTGGTAGGCGTTGGCAAATGGCTGAGCTTGCGCACTAATCAACTCCTGTGCGAAGCCCGAAACGGCCAAATGGAATTGGTGGAGGCAAGTGATGATAATACACATTTCTCCTGTTGCAATTTATTGTGATGAACGCGTTTTACTGCACGTGCATTCAATCTGCGAAATACTTCACGGACTCTTTCCTACGATTCAAGTCATGCTCAAGGAATTGTACGCCCGCAAGATTTCATTTTAAACCCTTTTTCACCCCCTTCGTTTTTTCTTTTCTGCGACTAACAGGTAGACGGCCTTCTCTGCCTGCGCGCTCCTATCCAACCCACCGACCTTGCAAACAGTGATGCTAGTGCTGACGACGACGAACAATCGGCTCAGAATGACGCGTTTTGGAGGCTGGTGAACTCAGGAACAGTCAGTTATCGGCCGTTCGACGAAAGTTCTCCGAATAGAAAAGCAGCAGATCCTAGTAGGCAGTTTGAGGGTGGCGGGGCTGCTACGGTAGCAGGAGAGCCCAATCCTCTTCCTCCTTCTGGTGAAAAGTTGAGCGTGGCTGAAGTGATGCGCGACCAAGCTGACCTTTTGGCTCATTATCAGGTATAGTTACTGTGGACGTGTGTGTATATATATGTGTGTGTGTGTGATTTATTTTTGCGTATGCATCTCTCTCTACGACTACTTTGTGTTTGCCCCTTCTTCGTACTCCCCCCCCCCCTATCCACTCTCCTTTTCTGTAAACTTCTTCCCCCCCCACTTTACTTCCTCGTCCGACCTCATCATCACCTCAACTTCAATGAGTCTCAGGCCCAAGTCCAAGCCGCCGCCCACGCCGCCAACATTCGCCGCAACCAAGCGTCGCAGTCCCAGGCCGAAGTGATGGCCCAGCTGCAGGGGTTCGTCTACGAGGGAGATTTGATGCAGGTGGGCGTGGGTCTGCACAAGCACATGAAAAAATATATGCACAGCTTTCGTTGGGTGTGCATGTCGAAGTAGACTGCAGTCGTTCGATAGGCACACGTGCGCACATCTACGCATTCATGCACTTAGTTCCCTAGGTGTACTCCCGCTGAAACCGTTTCATTCTCTCTATCATCGGTAATGTTTCTTCGGCATGTTGTCTCTTCACCTTTTTGTTGTTTATATTAGGGCCACAAAGTCCTCGAAGTGCTGCACCGCCACGCTGCTGATTTCGACCCTTCATCGAACATGCATGCAACAGCCAACGGTTACCAAAAGCTCCTAACTCCAAGCGAAGTGCTGGAATCGGTAGGTGTTTGGGGCATGTTCTATATTAGGGTTAAGGTGCGCACAATGTGTGTTTGTGTGTGTGTGCACTATTGTTACATGAGTTGCTCTCGTAGGGCAATATATTTTGAGCTTGGACGCTGTCGAGCTAATAAGCTTCTCTTTTTCTTCTCTCTTTTTTTTAAAGTAATTGGTTGCGTGATGTGGCGTGTATTTTTGTCACGTGCTCGTGCGACTTCGTCCTATCCTTGCCTCATGAATTATACGGTAGGTGCGTGCGATCGAAGAAGATTTGTGGCATGTTATGGACGGCGCTGTCTTCGATTCGTCGGCGAATATCAACAAAGAAGAGCAGGACGAAGGGGGTGTTGCACTAGTACCACCTTTCTTAGCTGGCGATGAGGTATTCGAACTGTATACTTAAAATAAATACTCAGTTGCATGGTGTTTGACCAGTCTTGCAATGTGCGAGTATTACAAACATGGTTGCGTAAATTGTTATGCTCGTATTTTTTAACGCAACATGCTTATATGTTCATAACGAAATGCGTACACCTCTTGAAATCCCATTCTTTTCTGCCCCCCTTTTGTGTGTGTGTGTGCTTTCTTCCCACGGTTCAAAGGTTTCAGTGCAGCTGCGCGCAGGCTCTCTGTGGGAAGACGCGCGGGTAGAAGCCTGCAATTGGGTGCCACCACATGTAGCCGAGGCCAACGAAGCGCGTGAAGGGGGGGAACCAGGCGAAGAAGAAGAAGAAGAGGAGGGAAAGATGGAAGCTCTTGCAGGAGCAGCGCGAGGAGGGCGGTGGGAAGTGTCGGTGGCAGTGGGCAAAAGCGAGGACCCGGAAATGAGCATGTACGTGCTATTGGAAGCGGCAGATACCTTTTGCAGACCCCGAAGAATGAACAACCATGCTATTTTCATGGTTTATGATGTTGCCAAAAACCTCTTTTCATCAGATTTTCAGTCGCTGCCATGTTCTGTGTTGTTTTGGAACTATCCGGTCGTGGCCTTGAGCGATTATTATGAGCGTTCAGTGACGATAATACACAAAAAAACTTCTTTACCATGCAAATTCAGGTACGAACAGCTTGAGAAATTGCCTCTTGCGTGCGTGCAGCCTCGATCTACTAGCACCAGCAGTTCTGGCAGCAGTCGCAACACTGGGCAATTAGCCTCGAGTGCGCTCACCAAGGCGCCGGCGTGGCTGGAAGAAGAAAGGAGGCGCTCGCAGCGTGCATTGTTTGAGAAGCGGCAACAGCGCAGCGAGCTCGTGCAACTGGTACATGTGCTTCAGCTTCTATGTGCTGGTGGCACCTATTTGTTTGTAATTGCTGTGGCTTCCTTTCTGATGTCTGTTCACTCTTGCGTAGTTTGCACAGTGCATCAACTCACATTGCGTCAAATTTGCCAATTGAAAAGTCTTGCATCCTAATCCTTTGCCTTGGTATCTTCTCATTTCTGCTGTTCTCTTCTCTTCTCTTCTCTCCGTCGTTTATTTCCTTCAACAGGTACGTGACCTGGAAATGGCACGCGTCGACTTTCAGCAGTCGTTTCAAGGCATCGATGCCGCAAACAGTAGCACTAGCAGCGCGTGGGACCGCGGCGAGTCGAAAGGAGAAGACCTCACCAGCAACGGTGGCAGCAGCACCGGCGAGGGCAACCATTTGAATGGTGCTAGCCTCTATAACGCTCCCGCTGCAGCAGTGGTTGCGGCTTTGCAGAGAGAAGCACAAGACGAGCAATGGTGGGGCGGGACGGCCTCGGTCACGGCCGCTGGTTTGAAGGCTCACGCCGAGCAGGATGATGCGAACACAACCACAACAGCCGCATCTGCCGCCGCAGCAAAAGCAACTTTACCTGCGGAGGGTGACACGGTACGACAACGCTCATACTGTTGCTTCTGGATGCTTACTTGTTGAAGTTCTGCTCTGTGGTGTTGATTCTCATGCCGCTGGTTGGAAAACCATTTCATTTATTCTCCTTGCGAGAATGAGTTTGAGGCCAATGCTTGTTTCGCTTGAAATGCCATCTCACACACGCATGCCATTATCGTCATCACTTGCGTTATCCATCATCATCGCCATCGTCTTCATCAGGTGGTAGTGCGTTATGCCAACGGCGCTTTCTGGGGACGTGTCTTGCGCGTGCACACGGGCAGTGCCGCGGAAAATGGATGGTAATTTGAAATAAAAACGCACAACTTGTCGCCTGCTTTCGTCTGCTCGTTTGCCTTTTCTTAGATTACTTTGAATTCCGCGCTTTGTTCCATTTGCGCTGAATACCATGTTATCGAATGAGACTTTACTGTACGTTACTTACTTTTTGAATATGACGTAGTCACCTGTATTACTTTGGATATCTTCTCCTCTCCTACTTTCCTACTTGTTTTTTAGTACTTCTCATGGTTTCTTTTCTTTCTTCTCTCATCTACGTAAACCTGTGTGTGTCTCTCTCTCTTACTTTTTTTCTTTTTGTTCCAAAAGGAGCTGTGACGTTAGTTTTGCCGGAGAGCACGTCGAGCAGCAAGTGTCTCTTTCCCGGCTTGAATCGCCTGCCACACATGCCCTAGCTGCGGTGATGGCGAAAGCACAAAGGAGCGACCAGAGAGATGCTGCGACTCATAGTGCTAGTGCAAATGGCAACAGGAGTCCAATGAAATCACCGCTCAAGAAGCAAGCTGGAGAAAGTGTC
>Ga0307930_1003490_pt1 | contig 11519 bp, 12 predicted proteins | sample OrgLakmetageno46_FD_203161 | JGI IMG/M metagenome (GOLD analysis project Ga0307930, IMG submission 203161) | Saline water microbial communities from Organic Lake, Antarctica - #46 | ecosystem: Environmental > Aquatic > Non-marine Saline and Alkaline > Saline | place: Antarctica: Organic Lake... | reverse complement strand
TAAGCTGTTGCCCGCGCGCGAATCACTTGGTCCATCTCATTAACCAAGCCCTGATAGTCTTCGGTAAACTTCCCCGTAATGCTTACCAAAGCCTGCCCCATCTGCTCCATACTGCGATTTATTTCAGACTGAAGCGCCTGATCGAGAATCTGCACACTTTCAGATGTTGTTTCTGCACTCTTTCGAATAGCCTCTTCCATCGATTGTTTCAACCCTGCCACCAAATTCTGAACTTGGGCTGCCTGTTGCTCGGCCATCTGCTCCAGATTTCCCGCCAACTGCGTGCGCATACTCTCCAGACCACCTTCAAAGCTTTCGCGGCTGCGTGCGGCTTCATCCATCATCGCCTTGCCAGAATCACGAAGCGTATCGCCAATGGTTTTACTTTGCTCGTTCATATCGGCAGCCAAGTTCCGGAAGTTGTTGTTCAGTTCGTCTGCCATTTTTTCTAGCAGTTGTGTGGTTTGTTCGGTGCTTTTTTGAATCACATCGGATGCACTTACCAGCGACTGGTTTGCGCTGTAGGCGCTTGAACGGAATTCTTCTGCGCCCTGTGAAATCACCTCCTGAAAGGATTCGGTGGTGCTGGCAACACCGTCGAGCAGCACTTTTGAAGCATCTCTGACGCCTTCAACGGTCAAACTAATCTGCTCCTTAAGCGCAGGAACTGCCTCAACTGCGCTGTCACGAACGTCTTTGAAGGCTTCAAGGTGGCGGCCAAGCTCATCAATCTGATGTTGGTTCACCGTCATCACCTCGCCCAGTTTGGTCATGGACTGTGGAATATGCGCGGTGTGTTCATGAATCTTAGCGACGGCAGCTTCCGTGTCCGTTATTGCAGCCACGCCTTGGGCGTATTGCTTGGTCATATCCTCAACCTGGCCTTTGTAGTTGTCCTGCCACACAACGAGCTTTTCTACGGCCAGGTTCAGCTGTTTGAAGTTTTCCCCGAATTGCTCCGTCAAGTTCTTATTAAAATCACTAATGACCTGTTTCAGAGCCTCAATCACCGCTTCAGTCGCCGACTTTGACATCATATCGGCAAAATCTTGGAGCTTTATCCAAAGCTTTTCCTGAAATTCTGCAGCATCTTTACGGGATTGTTTTCCGGCATCGTTGGTATCCGAACGCAGCAGTTTCATCTGCCCGGTAAGGCTAGATTCATCACCGCTGCCAATCGCTTGGTTTAACGCAGCAATACCATCACGCTGTTCCCGCATCACCGCGTAGAGTTCCGCCGCACCAATCTGGTCTTCATCCAGTTCTTCTTTGGCAGAGCTGACCAACAGGCCAACAGATACCAAAACTTTGTAGACGATGGAAAGCAACATACCGACCAAGCTGGTTATAAAAGCCGTTTTCATACCGCCAAGAAGGCCCTGAATACTCTCGTCTATCCGCTCAATATCAAAAGCAAGAAGCCCAGTGACAATGCCGAAAAATGTACCCAGGATACCCAGCGTGGTGAGCAACGTAGGGGTGTACTGGGTAAAACCCTGAAGTTTATTGGTGCGTTTTAGAACGCAGGCTAAAACGAAAACCAACAATAAAATCCCGATAAAAAAATCAGTAACAGCACTTGCCTGCAAGGAAGCAATGGCTTTTTCGAGAGGACTCGCAAACATAAAACTTCATCCATCCGCTGTGAAACGGAATACACTTGTGTCGAATCCTTCGATGATGAGCGCAGCCTCCCTGGCGGCGCGAATTGTAGAAAAGATGTTTAAAACGAAAATTTCAAATAGCGTTTTTCCGCTCTCCCGCCTGTGGGGCGACATTATATGGCGCTGGCGTATAAAGCTCTGGTATTACCAAAGTATTTACAACCTGCTGACACAGTGGCTTGATGCGCTGGAACTCTTCATCCACGTTTATGTGTTGAGATTCCAGAGCGCCAGCGGCGCACTGAATAGCGATCATCTTACCGCGATAAAAAATCGCGTACTGACGCATTATCTGAAATACCACCGCACCTGCTCTTTCATTGAGCATCTCAAAATCCATAAAGTAACTCGGTTGATTTTCAATCATCACCATACCGTAGTCGCGCAGCACACCACCGTCTGGAACCAGGGCCTCAATCTCACCCGGCAACATCCACTCCGCAATATCTGTTCGGCTAGGATTTTCACCCGCAGTGTCGCGAACCATCAACATAACCAGGCCAGAGCCTGTACCGCCCTCACTTTGCCACTTCCGAACAATGTGAGGCCGTGACGCTTCTTTCTCTTTCCAAGAACGCGGTAGCTGTAGATTCAGCACAAGGCCCTGAGATTTTCCGCTGCCGTCGGTTTTGAAGGATTGCCGAAAACCTTCTATCAGCTCTTTTTCGGGGTTGTCAGAAAACCTCAGCGCCAAAAGGTATTCAAGCACTGGGCTGTAAATCTCGCCTTTTGCCCGGTTACGAACCTCCTCCAAAAACACCAACGCAATGTCTTTGGTGATCGGATTGTCCTGAAGCCACTGCGCATTTTGAGCTAGCAGCTGTAGCCTCAGCTTGGCCGTTTCCTCGTTTCCCAAAACGCTACTGAACATAGGCTGTAAACGCGATTCAACATCCCCGAAGGTTCGCTCAAAATCGAGACCAGCGAGTAAAACATCGCGGGCTAATTCCGGATATTTTTTTGCGATGGCGTTAAGCGACGCACCTTGGGCAATAACAAATCCGTAAACCTCGCCCAAGCTACGGCTATTGCGATTGTTAACTTCCATCGCACTCGCTGATGAAGAAGCAAACAGGCTGATTATCAGTACGAACCCGAGAGACTTCATGCCCGCCAACACTTACAAGTAGCCAAGAATTTCAATGAAAATGCCGAGACTTCCCAGCACCCCCAACCAACCAAGCGCCGTCGCAATTTTTGCTAAAATCGCCCACGCCGTCCTTCCCTGATAACGATCGGCTGCTCGCCATACGCCCAGCAAAACCATCACTTGGTACGGAATTGTCAGCGCCAGTATTATCGCAACAGCACCTAAAGAGGGAATGATCCGAGTGACAACGTTAATGATTAACCCAACCACAAAACCATACAGCCAGTAGGTTTTTGTCAGGCCAAAATCACCGCTCATCAACTTTGAAAAGAATCCTTTTTGCTCCATTGCGCTTGAAGTATTTTCGATCCCAGACATTCCTATCTCCTTGGTTAAATAATCCAAACGCCAATACCCAACGCTGTGCTCTCAGCTTTTCTGGTAGCTTCCCCCACGGAGTCCCTACGTGGGGGAAGCTACTCTCATTCAGATTTTCCGTCTGTTCCGCTCTTCGCAACAACACGCTGGTAGTACTCATCGTAGCTGGGGTGATAGGGCCCCAGCGGAATGCCCTGGTTGCTGCTATTTCCAACGGGCGTTACCAAAGCCCGGGCATGCACCGTTTTGGTCAACGGAATATAGGTGGGATTAGCTCTTTCTACCGCCGCTTCTACCGCATCTACAATCAAGCCAATAAGACCACCGCCGCTGTTATTGTTAGGCGAATACTCTGCTTGCAATCGTTCTTCCCACAGCAACGCCCCATCAGCAGAAACCAGCTTGTAGCCAAAATCCACTTGGGTAACGGTGGCGAAAACGACATACTTGGATGTCCACTCATGGATAGTTACGTACAAAATGGTGTCGGCTTTAAACAGATTGGCCAGTTGCTCTGGCGGAGCAGCATGGACTTCCGCAGCCTCGTAATACCCTTCATACTCTAAAAGCGTTTTTACCGTGTTTACCGGGAAAACATAGAAGCCTTTCTCACCAAGGAAGTAAGGCAAAGTTGCCAGAACCGAGGTGGTTGCTTGAATATCTGTCACCTCATTCATTGGTGGGACCACCAGAATTGATGATGGCCGAGCATCATGAAAGGCATTTAACCGGTTGGGATCAATCTTGGTGGTAGCACAACCAGAGGCCACTATCGAAATGAGCAAAAGTAATGCTAGGTTTAACTTATTCATTACTGCGCCTCCAGGTTCTCAATAAGGATACCGAGCATAGGCCGGCTTTCTGGCCAACGCTCGTACTCCATTTTATAGAAATCAACGGCCCCGTTTACATCGCCCTGCTCAAGCAGAAAAGTACCCGCTTCGGCATACAGGCCGGGGGCAAGGGTCCCCTGACCGTTGTGTTCCCGAACAAAGGTCAAATAGTTGTTCAGTGCCTGCTCTTTGTATTCCGGCTCGTGATAAACCACAAACAGCGTTTGCTCATAATCGCCCCAGTCATACAATTGTTTGTTTCCTGTTGCGCAACCTGTCGCTAACAAAACAACCAAAGCCACCGGTATTAAACGCTTATTCATAGTTACCCACCTTCAAAATCCGGTTGCTGCCAGCGCCAAGGTAAACTTTCTGTGTGAACACCACATCGCCGTTGTTTTCCAGTTCCACTAAGTGGCTGCCATCGATAATGCGCAGGCGGTTTTCACCGGCAAGGTACTGCCCAACACGACCATAAGAGACACCGTCCACCTTCAGCTCATAGCCCTCAGCCGTGGGGGATGAAAGTTCAAAAGCCAAACCCGGCCGATCATCAACCACCTGAGTATTTTGGGTAGGTGTTTGAGCACAAGCTGAGAGCATTAACGCAAACACCGATACAATCAAAAATCTCATTACTTTTGCTCCTTAACTTGGAGTTCGTTCAATTTGTAGCCTTCAAGCGACCCGCTGGTAACCATTGTCGCCGCACCTTGGTTTAGGACGTCTTCGCCAAACAAACTGACCACGTTAATTTCAGCCACTTTCTTACCGGGCAAGCTAATCGTTGTGCCGGTAGTCTGGGACTTCACTTCGCGGCCTCTGGCTTCGACATCAAACACCATACTGGGCTTAACACCCTGACTTTCACCGCCACTGATAAACACCATGCCGTCTTCCTGAGCCAAAAGATCCGCCGTCCAGGGCTTGTCCATAAATAGTCGGGTCATCTTGTCGACGGCCGAGGTTACCGCTGCAGCAATAGCTTGGTCATTCAGACTGCCGTCATAACCCGCAGCGGAGCCGAATCCAAAAGTGCGGGCAGATTCGGTTGAAGAAGAACCAGAACCGGTCACCGACTCGAATACCCGGCCGGTTTTAACATCTACCAAACGAATATCAACGGTTGCCGTTGCCTCCTGTTTTTTCGAAGACGACAGGAAGCCACGCTCGCCCGTAGTGGCGCGGCCAAATTGGGTAAGGGAACCGATAACCAGAGTATCTACACCAACGATATCTACATTCTGGCCCGAAAGACTCGCCTCTTTCTGCAGCAAGGAGATATCAGGGCGTTCAAATACCAAGAAGCTATCGCTATTGGTCAACGCCTGAAGGAACATGTCGGTTACCTTTCCGCCCAGCTGATCCTCAGCGTTCTGGCGTAGCAGGCTGCGACCATAGTTCGTTTCGTTAGAAAGCCGGCCAACCGCAATTTTGCGCTTCAACGCGAGCTGATCCGGTGCAGCAACCTCTTGTGCCTCAAGCTGGGCTGCGCGCTGCTGCTGCTCCGTTATGCCGGGTTCCACGTCCTTCATTTGTGGGGTTTGGATCGCACAACCGGTGAGGGCTATCGCAGCAGTCAGTGATAGTATTTTTTTCACAATTTACTCCCGTTTATAGTTTTACTCGCTAGTTTGCTTTTTACTTACATCTAATTTGAGCAAGTGTTCACAAATGAGTTTGAGAAAATATCCCAAGCCACCCGATAATCCTCTTCCCGATCTGGTTTGAAGAACGGCACCTTATACTCAACCGTGCGCTCGGTAGGGCCGCCGGGGAGCGTGTCGTCCATGTAGATTTTGTAGACACTGCCCTCGGTCAAGGCCTGGATATCTTTCCAGCCTAGGGCGGTGTTTTGTTGTTGTTTGCCCGGGGCGTTTACGCGGTAGTGAGTGCCTTCGCCGAGTTCTTTCTTGTTGGCTTTGCGGGGCAGGCCTACGCCAACCAGGCCTTTGCTGGAGGTAAAGACGATGCGACCGGTTTGATCGTAGTAGGTTTCGGCTTCGTATTGGCGCATAACGGGGAGCTGCACGCTGTAGATGGTGAGCAGTTCTTGCAAGGTAAGGCCGAGGGCCTGGGCGACCAGCACGTCGATTTCTACCAGTGCCTGGCGGCGGGCGTAGTCGCTGCGTAGGGCGTTGTTGCGTTGCCAGTCTGGGGTGAGATTGGCGAAAAAATCCTGCGGCAGCGCGGCGATGGGTTCGCAGGTGGCCCAGTGTTGCTGGCGGAAAGTGTTTTGCCAGTTAGATTTCCAGAGGTCAGCGTAGTGATTGGTAATACAGCTAAGCACCAGCTCCCGGCTTCTCAAAGCCGGGAGCAACTCACCAAACTCGACAAAGGAAAAGTCATCCAGCATTTGATGAAGGTTCGCCTTCCCAGTCGATTTACAGAGGAAATCGAATGGAATCGAGCCCGTCATCGCCGCGTGATCAATCAGCAAGCCATCGTGCTTGTAAACGTATGTTCTAGCGCCATTCATGTGGCCGACGCTTTTTGGCGCCAACGCAGAAATCAGGGTCCGCTCCCCTGACTGCGAAAGCATGGCACGAAGAATCAACCGATAGTAATCCGTAACCAACCGCTCCCGATGCTCACCCTCTTCCACCCAAGGCACACTCGGTGTGCGGTCGCGGTAGGTGTTGGGATCGCAGGCGGGGACATAGTTGGTGCGTGGCAGGTAGTCGTCCGGCAGGGTTTGCAGGTCAAGAATGTCGTAGTGGCTGTTCTGAGTGCACTCAGCCCGCGGGGTTTTGTAGAACGGACTGCCCACGAAGAAATGGGGGCCGGAAAGGACTCATCGATCCGGGGTTTCAGGGAATTGGGTATCCCGCTTAATAATACCGTCCCTCTGGGCGTATGTTTTGTCGAACATTACCGTGGAGAAGTACTGCCCTTTCAGATCCCCCAATCGCCGGGACTGGGCGGCGAACTTTTCCAATACATCTGTAAGTTGGCGCGCGTGCAGTGCTGGCAGACGGGCTTCCAGGGCATCGGTGCCGGTTTCATCGTAGAGCTGGGCGAACAGGTACAGTTCGTGCTGGCCAATTTCGATGATGCGGTCGCGATGACCGTTAGTGTTCCAGACCGTCTTAACGGCCCCAATGGCAGACTCCACTTCTTCCTTGATGCCAGGCACCTGCCCCCTTCCCTCATGAACAAAACAGACATCCACCGTTTGCGGGATAAATAGATTCGCAATGTGCTTAAAGTCAGGCACCGGCTGAATCGGGCCATAGACATTGATGCTGTATATGGTCGCGTGATGGCCAAGGTGGACCGGGTCATCCGCAGGAGTAATCTGGCGCAACTGGGTTTCAATAAACAGGCGGCTTTTTTCAAAGCCCGGGCTCATATCCTGTTCGAAACGGGTTTCTGCTGGGTCTAGAACGCGAATGGCGTCAGCTTGTTCTTCCAGGTTGGTCAGGAATTGGGCGCTTTTACCCATAACCAATTCGGAAAGGCCATCTACCGTGAGAATGTAACCGCCATCGTCACAGGGGTCTGCGCGGCGAACAATCCATTCGCAATCCCGAACAGCAACGCGTGCGCCTGGTGCGTAGAGTGCTTGCATGCCTGACCCCTGAAACGTTTCGCGACGGTTTTCTGAGTAATGGCGGCATACTACTGGTGAGGCCCGACATCCGCTGTCGCTTTATGAGTAATTACATTTTAGTTATAAGTAGGATAATGGGTCAGTTTGGCGCAAAACGAAAGAGGAGGCGCATAAAACCTTTTATTTAACTGTCTGATTTTTTTATGTTTACATGCGTAACGCATATTAAAAGCGCCATGGGCTGTTGATGACTCTTTTTTCTCGACATCAGCCAGCATTTTGTTGTCAGGCTTCACCAAGCCCCTAATCAGAACCCTTCCAATAAATCGACTGATCCTTGAAGGAAGCGCTTCACAACCCATTTCTGAGGCACTCACGAGTGCATAATCAGCTCTCTCAATGGCCACGCCAGCATCCTCAAAAGTAATTCAACCGCATCACCGTCATTTTGTGCTTTACGATCGAGTACCCCCACCCCTCACAAGAATCGCAAAAAACGAAGCCTGCCAACACTTAACTGTATCGCGCCTCGTGTTGCATTCAGAAATGTCTACGAGCCAGCGGGGACCTTGGAATCTAGGGACACATCAAGCAGTATTGATTTTGTTATTAAGCATACGCGACCTATCTAATCGCCTTCAACGGAGAGGTAGTTGGCGAGCACCAGGGACCGCTTTCGAGCAAAACCGCATTTCATTACCGAAGCTGCCAACATTCTAAAAGACAAACTTTTCATCAAACTTACTTTACCACTACGCTGTTACGCTTCAACCCATATGAACTTACCGGGATCGAGCTTTTGACACCCGTCGAATCGATATGCGCAAAGCTTTCCGCCGTTCTCGCCCGCAACACTGTAGTCTAGGCAAGCGATGTGTTCGGTCAGTGGCGCTGGCTCTCCTGTCCTCCAGTAATGGCCAACAAACACAGGCTTTTTCCCGTCGTAACCAGGAAGGATGTGTTCCGCAACCGGGTCATGGGGAATCTTTTCAATTTCGGAGCTGGGCACCATGGCAAGATCGCGGTAGGTCAGCTGTTCTGTCCGCCACCATTGAGCGCGTACATTTGTACGCTTATTTTTCTCTTTATCGAGAAAGTGGTGCCCCAGTGGCAATGCAATTTCAAGACCTTTCAGCAGATGTTCAATGGTGTTGTAGGCATCACTGCCTTTGCGACTGCTGGCCTCCCATACATGGGGTAACAACCGGTTCTGGTCATCCGTAAACTGGTCAGCCATGCCTAGGTACTTTGGATGCCAACAGGCATGCACCACCCGCAGTTCCGGCAAGTCGAGATATACCGGCAGAGTTTTAAACCATTCGATCATGCTGCAGTGCAGTTTACTGCCCTCACCTACTTGGTCCAGAAACGCTTTGTGCTGATTCAGGTTCTTGTCGGTATGCGGGCGAAGATAATCGCCGGGATATTGCGGGTCTGGCGTAGCCCAGGCAACGGCGTTAAATTCATGATTGCCCATGACGGCCAAGGCGTTATTGCTCTCGACCATACTGCGAGCGATCTGAACAGATTCTACCTGTTCCGGACCACGATCTACAAAATCACCCAGAAAAATAACCCTGCGCTCAGGGTGCTGCCAAACGCCATCAAGTTCTTGGTAGTCCATTTTGGTAAGTAGCGCTTTCAGCTCTGTGGCGTAGCCGTGAATATCGCCGATGATGTCATACATAGTGATTCCTCTATGAAGTGTTATGTTTTTAGTTCGCTTACCCTGCCAGTTCTCCGACCAGATTGATAATGGCAACAAGCGGACAGCTCCGGCTTAACTTTTTGCAGGCGTTCAAGATAGGCTGCTGACGGTTTGTGGTATCCCATTTTTTTGAGAATGGCTTCGCGGGACCATTCTGACTCGTTAACTTGCACAATTAGGTCAGCTCTGAATTTGTCGATCGTCCAGGCTTCCTTATTAAAACTGACAGGGCAGCGATCTAATTTATCGAATTGGCGCCTGTAATGGCATCGACCACACCGCAAAAGGCCTGATTCGATTTTGGACCGTTTTGGTGACCGGTCACGTCACCTTCCGGAGATAGGATGTATGCTTTGCAAGACTCATAGAAAAACCAGTAATTCTGAATCTTGCCCCAAATACTCAAGTCGCCCTCCGTCTCTGCCATGTGCTGGCGAGCTAAGGCTTGGGCTTTGCTCAGTTGCCCGTCCAGAGGTAACCGCCAAAATCCCTTTGAAAATCCCAAGTGGCGGAACGATTCGCACGCCGCAAGCGCAAAAATGGGCTGTGTGGTGCGTTTGAAGTGGGTGTCTACCCAGATATAGGGTTTGAAAGCCTGCCACTCGTCAGAGAGATACTGCTGGATGGCTTCGATGCGCTGCTGGGATGTTTTCAGATTCAGACCTGCAACCCTGCCAAGTGCGAGCAAAAATTCAGGGGTACTGTATTTAAGATCGAAGCCTCCGCTGTCGAGGCTTAAATAATCGTCATTCAACACGCTTTTAAGGCGGTCGAGATTCTGCGGACTGGGATTCCGGTAGCCCATCGCCTTAAGGATCTCAGCGTGCGGCCTGTCCTCTAGCCCCAGAATCAAGTCAGCTTTGAACTCACTGACCATCCGGAATCCTCCTGCTTCAGCCAGGCAATCGTCGGTTCAACGACTGACTGGCCCATTGGCAGCTCTTCGCCGCTATAGAACCATTCGTTAATAGCTTCGGCTAGAGCTTCTTTCAGGGCTGCCCCGCCCTCAAGGCTTTCTGCGACGTCTGCCGCTATACGGTCGTATTCGTCGAAGCAGTCATTTTCCTTGCAACAGGTGTTCATGGGGTCGTTTTCAAACAAGGCTCTGGAAATTTGGTCAGCGGTTAGCTGTATGTTCATTGCACCCTCCTTTGTTGACGCAACTCGTAATAACCCAAAGCGCTTTTGTCTTTTGAAGTTTCGCGCGTACCGTTTTCGGTTAGTTCAGCGCATCGGGCTTCGGCTTGTTCACGCGGCATTGCTTCACCGTCGAAGCTGTCAGATGGGGTCATGTTATCGATATATGCCACTATCCAGAGAGCTTCAGGCATGGCTGCGTTTTTCCTACGTTTGCTCATATTGACCTCCTTTACTGAATCCATCTTAAAATGGATGTGCGACACGTGGAGTCGCATCGATCTACAGGCTGGGGACTAGAGTGTAAAAACCGGGAGGAAACGGGTGGACTGGGTAAAAAAAGAAATATCCAGAAAACGCCTCAAAGCTGAGCGGAAAACCCCACTCCATGGCCCGACCATAGGCGACCATGTATAATCATCTCACTAAAATCTCCCCTCGAATTCACCAATACGGTCACCAGAAAACCCATGGAAAAAACCTACCAGCCAGAAAACATAGAGCGCCAGTGGTACGACAACTGGGAATCTAAAGGCTACTTCCGCCCCAGCGGTGAAGGCGAGTCTTACAGCATCGTTATTCCGCCGCCGAATGTGACCGGCAGCCTGCACATGGGGCATGCCTTCCAACACACCATTATGGACACCCTCACCCGCTACAAACGCATGCAAGGCCACAACACCCTGTGGCAGGTAGGCAGTGACCACGCGGGTATCGCCACTCAAATGGTGGTTGAACGCAAACTGGCGGCGGAAGAAGGCAAAACCCGCTACGATCTGGGCCGTGAAGCGTTTATTGAGCGTATCTGGGAATGGAAGGAAGAGTCTGGCGGCACCATTACCGACCAGATGCGCAGGCTGGGTAACTCGGTAGATTGGGACACCGAGCGCTTTACGATGGACGACGGCTTTTACAAGGCTGTGCAAGAAGTGTTTGTCCGCCTTTATGAAGACGGCCTGGTATACCGTGGCAAACGCCTGGTGAACTGGGATCCAAAGCTGCACACCGCGATTTCCGATCTGGAAGTAGAGAATCAGGAAGAAAAAGGTTACTTCTGGCACCTGCGCTATCCGCTGGCTGACGGTGCCACCACGCAAGACGGTAAAGATTACCTGATTGTTGCCACCACACGCCCGGAAACCATGCTGGGCGATAC